>Ga0136643_10012077_pt1 | contig 12836 bp, 2 predicted proteins | sample TergutLab28metaG_FD_96883 | JGI IMG/M metagenome (GOLD analysis project Ga0136643, IMG submission 96883) | Labiotermes labralis P1 segment gut microbial communities from Petit-Saut dam, French Guiana - Lab288 P1 (version 3) (version 3) | ecosystem: Host-associated > Arthropoda: Insects >...
ATATAATTCTAAGATAAATTATTCAGGAAACAAAAAGACAAGTTTCTCCTAATCGGTCCGACGGGACTTTCTAACTTGATAGGCACAGAGAAGTGTGCGGGGTATAACACTGGGAAATGGCCCTGAAGCAAATGTCCTTATGCCCACAGGGAATTTTCAGCTTAATCTCTCCATGTCACTCGAGAGTGAGATGGTCGGAATGTACGTATATATTTGGATCCCAATTATTCTAGGCGAAGTCGTGACATCTGTGGATTGCGTTTCGCACCAAACCTCTGACTTGTCGGGGAACATCACAACTAGCTAGAGGGCCAGTGCAGCGGAAAGAGCAGTGGAACAAGCCACAGTTGTACCTGTGCACGCCACGAAGGCGTATGTGAGAATGGAGTTACATGTCCCGTTATTCTTAAAACTCTGCGCTGGATGGAATGTAGTGTGACACACACTCCAATGGCCACACGTCACTTGTAGGTTGATTATAGCTACTGGACATAAAAATCGCTTAACCCAGTTCTGCAGGAAAAGCGCAAAATAATAAGGCCTACATAAACTATTGAATCCATATTTTCTATTACTATAAACACTGAATTCTATGCTACATATTTAGTCAATTTTCCAACGTCCAGCAACAATACTGTTAAAGGTAAACTATCCCACTACAGGCCTAAACGGACCGTCAAGGTTCCCAAAAGTTGAAACTCCCAGAATTTTCCAGAATACTGGAAAATGAACGTGGTAACAAGAATTTTGTACTCTTTAAAATTATTTTATAATAAATCCTGCACCAAATAAGTTACGTAAAAATTGGTACGTGAAGTACTGGGGTTGTGATATTTTTGTGAGGCTACGAGTGAAATGTTTATTTGTTAATCAAAGCAGAACATAATGTGAGACGAAAAAGACACTAAGAAGTTAAACAGACTCTAGCTAACTGCAAACATAAAAGGTAAATCAGTCCCATTACAGGCCCGAGGTGCCCAGAAGGTTCCAGGAAGTTAAGGTTCCAAGATTACGTGAAAATGGCCCAGGATGGTGGTAAGGTTGTCAGCCTTACGCACCGGCCGTTTTTACCCCCAGGAAATACTTCTGGTACTCATTTCTGTTAGAGGCTGAGTCGACCCCAGGGCCTTTAACTGCGAGCATACAAGATAACAATTAATAGCGACTAAACTGATTAAAAAATTCTAGATTTTTGATGCCCTGGGCTCAAAGCTCCTTTCAAACGTGTTAATTAACTTAAATCGGTTCAATCTAGCCCATTTTCTGGCACACTATAGCCAAACCAGTTCAGTCCAGTCAACACTCCGACACACTACATCTAAGCCAGTTCAGTCCAGTCCACTTCCTGACACACTATATCTAAACCAGTTCAATCCAGTCCACTTCCTGACACACTATATCTAAATCAGTTCAGTCAAGTCAACACTCCGACACACTACATCTAAACGAGTTCAGTCCAGTCCACTTCCTGACACACTATATCTAAACCAGTTCAGTCCAGTCCACTTCCTGACACACTATATCTAAATCAGTTCAGTCAAGTCAACACTCCGACACACTACATCTAAACGAGTTCAGTCCACTTCTTGACACACTACATCTAAACCAGTTCAGTCTACTTCCTGACACACTAAATCTAAACAATTTCGGTGCAATCCACTACATGGCACACTATATCCAAACCAATTCAGTCCAGTCAACACTCTGATATACTGCATCTAAACGAGTTCAGCGCAGTCCACTTCCTGACACTATATTTCAATCAGCACTATCACACACTGTCCGAAAGCCAAGAAACGTGCCGCACTTCATGAAACCCACACGTTAACTACCGTGTTCAAAACAGCCCGCCATTTGTTCCTATCCTAAGCCCGATTAATCCAGTCCGCTTCCTCTCCCATTTCTTTATCGCCAATTTTAAGTTTTCCTGTCATCCACAGACACGTCTTCTTACAGTTCCTATTATAGCTAAATCAAGAAATGGTTAGTCGGAGCCTCTATTACGTATGCGGAAAAGAAGAAATGCTTACAACATTTTGATTGTGAAGCCGCATGGAAAGATATTTGGAAGATCGAAGCATGGATATTAAGTGTGACACTGCAGTACTAAGAGATTAAAATAAAATCAAAGGTTACAGGATGAAATTCAGCGACAGCTGAAAGCCGTATTCAGTCAGATGATATAACAGTTTAGAATAGGTTCAAATGCAGTATTTGATCCAGGAAGATCCTGTGTCTTATAATTATTTAATCCAGTTACAAAGATTTAAACGAACATGGTCTTGCTTACTAACCACCTTATAGAGAACAACTGAAGGACTTTATTTACACCGCAGTTGATGTGGGCACGAGGTGCGGCACTCCTAAGACAAAGCCCTGAATAGATATGCCTATCGTTCTTCTTTCGTCGTATCTTCTCGGACACAGAAATGGCTGCCTCCTCGAGGGCTCCTCTGGGAATTAACTTGGTGTGGGAGAGAAACTAACTCTGGGCTCAGGCTGCTAGAAATGGATGGTTGGTTGGTGCTGGAATATGACACTCCATGCTCGGCGAAGGATGTCCTACCATAGCTTCACTGCATATGGAACAGGCAGGAGTCAGGCCACAAAACATAGCAGTTGTTGTACGAAAGCTATTATGGGCAAACCTCCGGGCAATGTTGATATGCAAATGTGTGTTGAGTTTAGATAATTTGCCCGACCGTTCTCTGTGCGGCGGGACAGCCTAGGGGCCGTGTTTTTCCTACTGCTTTTCTCTCTGGTCCCACTCTCTCTGAGTGAGACACGAGAGAAGGCTAGGGGGGAAAAAAACAACGCTCTCCTTCTTGACTTGCTTCCTGGAACATATCTGTGAACTGTCACTTAATACAGTCACGCACATTAGCTGCGCAGGTCTATATTGCATGATCATTCAATTAACATCTTGTAAATTCAAAATCATTTACCGTCTGCAAAGAAGACAGTTGACTTTTTCATTTGTCAAACCACAAAACATGACGACGACGAACTCGTACTGCTGCGATGAAGAAACATTCAGCGCAATGTAGAATTGTTTGTTTGAACCATCGCCTCAGTAAAGGCGGACCTCTCTAACAACACTGAACACCCTGGCAGTAGAGGGAACCTAACCACACACACACACACAAACCTTAACCCAGGTCCTCCCTAGGAAATGTACTGTTACATCCGGTCAGCAGAAGGCGTGTTATTACCAGATGAACAATAGAGAATAAACACGCGAGATTTATCTTGTTATTTCTGTTATTCTAAATTATTTTTCAGGTACCTTCTATATCACTACTCTGTTCCGTGAAACTAGATTTTGACAAAAGGCCAGACTGTAGAAATAAGGGGCTCATTATTTTGTATCACAAGCTGAAACAACTCTTAAATCGGGAAATGTTACAGCAACAATAAGCAAATGGGCAGTTATATGTTACCCGAATTGTGGAAGTTTGTTTTTTCGCTTTATCGCGAAACTTGTAACTTTTCTATCAGCTGAATGGAGGTTAGTGTGGGATGCAACGAGAGGTGCAGAGGGTGAAGGGCTACAGCCATTGGAACAGATGGGGAATGATACCCGTATAATATGGCCACGGGGCGAATTGCGGGACCTGATAATCTGATTGGCTGATCTCGATGTGACTAACAGTAGACGCATAACGCAGTGTATGATGTTCCCTCTACACATGAAATTTGTTCCCAGTTTCTGTGTAACGTAATAACCCCTCTATCATGCTCGTTTGCATTTAAAAATACAGTTCTTTATACTGTGGTAATGTCTCACTCGTACTCAGGAAATGAAGGCCATTTGAATGATAGTTTTCGGTCAGTACCACGATATTCAACAGAAGTTTCCCGAAATGAGAACGATCATACTATCAACTAACTCCATGGAGAACACATCTATCCGAGAAGCTAATAGTAGCTAGTAAAGAAATTCTCCACATTTGTTGGAACCCAACTTTCATCACCTTTCCCACAATAACCTGCCACTAGTCACTAGGCGAAAGCAGACTGAGATCTAAAGAGCCATACAGAATCAGTTTCGACATCCTTCTACATAGATTTTGGGCTTTAAAAAATCTCTTTCCTTAATTTTTACGCTGAAATTTTGCACACTTTTCTCTTCGCTTCCAATTATGCTTCAGGTTTCAAACAAACTCATTGTTCTAGATTTTATATCAATAATATTCAGCAAGATGTACAAAATAATTTTCTCATAAAGCAACTGTCTCCATTTTCCTACGAATTCAATAAAATAATAATAATAATAATTGATAAGGTTAAACTAGATTGGAGTGTATATACTTGTCTAACACAACTATATGATGGTAGAGAAATGTATAGAATTTATTACATAAAGAACAACTATATGTTTCGGCACTTTACATTGGCCATCTTCAGGTAAAGTGCCGAAATATGTAGTTGATTTTATGTAACAAATTCTATACATATCTCTACCATCATATAGTTGTGTTAGACAAGTATATACACTGCAATCTAGTTTAATTATAAACACAACGGGAATGACTAACCTTATGAATGACATGGCTGTTATACGTGTAATATTGACTTTTTTGTGGTCTCTAAGTTTATAGAGGGAAAGGTAGAATATTTGAGACTACATGCATAAAGAATTTTCTAACTTTAAATATAACGAGATGCAACGTGTCGATGGATGTAAAATTTAATTTCGTTTTCAATAAAAAATGTGAAATAGAGAAACTTTTTTTATACTTTTGCTGAAATTATAAGACGTAAAATCTGAACGCTGCTCTAGGATTATATATTTATTATCACTTTTCTTGTACGGCGAACATAGACCTTGGAATGACCCCATTTAAACGAGCCCTTCTACACTAAATTTTATAAAAGTAAGAATAAGATCGAAATCGCGATCAGGCTTGACAATTCTGCAGGTAATGTGGGTGTGTCTAGAACATGAATATTGATGATTCGGACAGTGAATAAATGTACAGAAGAACTACTGTATTTCTGGATTGTCTGAGTAGTCGCTCGAAGGCAGATTGTTCCCAGGAACACGGAACGTAAGCTAATATTCCTCCATGCGGATGGGTGACAGTAGTCAAAATAAATAGATGCCAAGCTTGAGGGTCGGGCTCCCTCGTACTGTCGCTGTTCATTACTGCTGCAGTAACCGGATTAACGATTGACTGTCATCCCCAATGTGCTTCGTGACGAGTGTGGATAAACACACGAAGTGGCTATGCAATGAGTGCGCAAGAGATACATTTTTGGAAGAATATATTTGCGTATGAATACAAGTCCGTGTTCAGATGTTTTCTTGTATGTATGTCTTCCTGTGTACATGTGTATTTCTGAACTTCAGTGTAAATATTTTATACTCCCTTATTTTTGCTTCTCTTATATTATCTAAGTTCTTAATAATACAAATACATGAGACTTTCAATTCACCCGTTACTATATTCGGGCATGAATTTGGTCTTAAAATATTTAACACAGCTGATTTTCTTACTGGAAATTTTCCCTCTTGTTCCTGGTTTCTATCACATAACCTTTCAATGAAGAGAGCCAACAGCTTCCTCAGAATCAGTAAAATACGTCTACATTCTGCTGTCCATAAAAAACACATTCGTCCTTTGGCATTTTTGTTTCGTAACTGTTACCACACGCCCTCCTCTACGACATAACTCAGACCTGTACAGTACCTTACACACTTCTAGTAAGGTATTACTGATAGGGACAGAAGTCCAGAGAAAATATTAGTCAGGTCTGGTACAAATGGTGTACCTGTACAATAATATATATATATATATATATATATATATTAGATTGATTGCAAGGTTATGTTTTCCACTGGGACCAAAATTTTTGCGTGAAAGCTGAAGCTAATATTGCCAAGTATCTCTCTTTTAATATTTCAACTCCCACATTAGGTGAGTTAATGCTTCTAATATTTCGTTAAATCAGTGTTTTTGGTGCCTTTCACGAGTCTGCACAGACAGACGTAGGAATAATGCTGGATGGAAAGTAACATTTCCTTTAACATCCACTCCAATTCATCATGCAGTGTTCTATAATACAGCGTTAAATTCAGAGTTCCTGATCGCACCGTTACACAGATACAAAACACAAACAAAACAAAATAAAACAAACAAAAAGAAAAAACACAGAGAAAAACGGCAGCGATTGTCAGTTTCTCAAGATGGACTTCCTTCAGGATATTCAAAGTATAGTCTGATGGTGTATCGAAGCCTAAAACAAAGTACAGTAAAACAAACCCCGAAAAACATCAAGACAGACAAAGTACATGTAACGTAATATTGAGGCGCCTTCGCGAAATCACTGTTGCTGTGGAAAAGCAATAAATATTACGTATTCTGGGTGCGTATCTGTAGCCTTAATTATCTAGCATGAAAAGTGAATGCGCGCTATTATATTTTCATCTGACCTGTCCGTCTGCACCTTATTTTACCACAGTATCTCATAAACGGCACGATTTCCGGAAAAATGTTATCGAATATAAAATAAGTCTTCTGAACTTCTCTACAAATTTGTCCAAAATATTTCTCTTCCTAAGAAGAATTCATGGAGATATTATAAATATGCTTAGGTCTTCAATGTAAAGTACCCGTTATTCTTGTCATATACCAATGCAACTTTAACATTCTCGACAGATTTTCGAAAAATATTAAAATATCAAATTTCATGAAAATCCGTCCAGTAGGAGCCCAGTTGTTCCATGCGGACTGACGGATAGACAGACAGACATGGCAAAGCTAGTAGTGGAATTTGCGAAAGCGCCTAAAAATTATTAAAAGACAACCAAATAATTTCCGACCAAGTACGGGAATAAATCAGTTCCATAGCGCCATTATTCCTCTTGGGTTCGCGTACAGTAAACCAGTTCCTTTATGACAAATCAATTAGTGAAGATGAAACGCTACCAGTCCATTGCACTTTTCCCCACATAATCTAAGTGGGTGGTAAGGTTCATACACGGGGCTAATCTTGTTATCTTACCCCCAATTATTATTGAAATGTCCTCCCTTATTGTGATTCAGTAAGTGCACAAATAACCGCAGAGGGTGCTGCTCCGCAAATGCCCACCTTCTGTTCCGCAGCTGGCGAGTCCATTGCAGCCTGACGGGAAAGACTGCGCTATGTTTTGACGCATCGAAGCCACATGCATACCTACTTTACATTCGAAACTGTAGGCTTAAAAGACTAGGTCACAAAGATAAATGTGAGTCTGTGTAAGTCTTGAAGGTGTATGGAGTAAGAAGTCTGTAATTTTAGCCTTGGAATTAGATGGGATTAATCAGCATTGCACCCCGGCCACTTTACGCAACAAAAAAAAAATTCCCGAGTACTCATTCAATACAAGTCTAGTTGGAACGCAGCACCGGGCTGTACACTTGGAAAACGCATAATTCCTTTACCCCTTGCGATAATCGGACCAATAATTCTCGGGTGTATAGCCTAGAGCCTGTCATTATATCGATGATGGTATCGTAGCGTAATGGTACGGCAGGACTAAGAAAAACGGTTCAGATCTTTGCCTGCCATAATCAGTGGTTTTTGTGGGATTCACGAGTTCTTATATGAGATTTGAAATGTCTATGGCTGTGAAGACTTATGTTACGATCTTATAGGTTAAGATGCCGTGTAGTTTGGTACATAGTTACCAAACTTTCGAAGGAATATAATGCTTTCATCTACAGGACAAAATTGTCGTGACCAACGGTACATAACAACACCCAGTCGTCTCTTGTTTCAAGACAAAAGTTCCCTGAGGATGCAGGCAGTATTGCGCTTTGAAATTTGGTAACAATCACGAGATTACAGGTACCATATCCCAGAAGAATGCCACAGTATGGATTACAGTTTCAGTATTTCATCAAATTCATCTGTACAAATCGCCTGACGAATTTTGTTTAGATCTGGCATGGAAAGTCTTCACCAGAAGTTGCAAAACATCTTTAATTTTATTGCCTAAAAACTGTTCCAACAATACCCACAACATAATGATTGCAAATGTCTTACATACTCAAATAGAGATCATTGTATAGTGCGTATTGTTGGAACAAGTTTTGGATAATTACTTGGTAAAGAAGCAGGATGTCAAAAACAATGTATCTTTAATTTTGTTAAGTTTGGTGTGTTCACGATAGTAGAAAAGTTACGGTCTTCCAGAATGGGACGCCATGTAGTTAGATGATACTAATGCGTGGGGGAAAACTTCTGCCTCCGTCTTCACAGCGCCAGCAGAGGCAAAAACAAATTATTCAAAATAATTACTCGTTCCAACGTGTAAGAAAATAAAGAGTGACGAATATTTCTAAGAAGAGTTCCAAAGTAATAGTTCCAAATACACAAATTTAGGCCTTGCTGTAAAATAATGTAAGTACGGGGATGTGCCGCTAATTGTTAATACAACGAGACGAGCATTCGTTTTGACCCCAGCCGCCAACTACATGAATATACTTCGTCTCCCTGTGACTGTAATCATATTTTACAACACTACGTAGTCCTGTAATTTGCTGCAATATTCTTAAAAGCACCCACAATGCAGCCCGAAGGCCGTAACTCCTTAAATTATCTAATGATTGCTCTGGACACTCTCAAGATACATGTTACACAAATTCACGTGGAAGCGAACTGACCGTGGTTTTTGTTCTGCCGACGTTACTCAAACTCTCGATCTGTGTAGTAAGGATAATCTTATTTCCTCTTGTTCAAGAACGTACCCTGCAAAGCCCAAACGCCATACCATTCTTTGTATTGGTTTACGACTCGCGTATACGACCAGAAAAAAATGGCTTTCTTTGGCGGTTTATGATGCAATGGCTGGGCGGACACACCAACTGCTGAACAGAATGATTCGGAGATCCAAGGGAGCTTCTGCCAAAGAAGGTGCTTCCTATACTAGAAAATTATCAAGGGACCAACCCCCAAAATTTAACATCCTTCAACAGATAGTTTGAGTTTTATTTATTCAAAAGTGGGTTTGTACTAAAACAATACAGAAGAGTATCACTTGTGATGTTGATTAGTAAGTTGATCTGCGAGCAGTGAACTGAAACAAAGGTGCAAAAGAAAGCGGCAGTGGCCTGTTTCAATTTACTATACTGACATTTTCATGGCTGTACCAAGAAACAGCACGAAAAACCTCAGACTAGCCGGTCTCTGGGCTGACACTGCACCACAGGGCGTCCCCAGTATGAAGCGCGAGGGCCAGCTCACTAGCACGTCACGTGTGGGTACGTACTGGCTTACACGAAGATGCTCAAAAAGGAAATCAAGATATATGCGTATTTGTACTAAATATTTACTTCATGCCTAAAACGAGATTTTCACTCATGTAAGCTCAGTGCTAAGTATATGTGCCACCTCAAATAGTATTAAAATTTCCCCTTGCAAGGATGTGTGTTTACTGGATTATTTCCTTAAATATCATTAACCGATTGGTCTATGTAATGTACAGGCAAAATATTTTCGACGAGGTACAAACATTTTAAACACGCGCCTTTGTTAGATAAATTTCATCCTTCGGAGGGTTAATAGATTTCGTATTGCACCCACGTTATAAGATTCGTTTTTTTCTAACACTTCAGTATTCTATTTTGATATGACAGTAGACGTGTCTACCTCCATTCTATTCCATACTTTCTTACGATAACTTCTTTCTCCATTAATTTCCTTCCTCCCACGTTTCTGTCTCCCTGCTTCACCACTTCTCACATGGCCTTTCTTCACTGTTGTCCCGCCACTTCATTCCTCATGGTCGGTAATGGAAGCCGCATCAATTATGAATGTCTTGTGATATGGCTCTTATTAATTGATGGCAAGCCGATGTGCATAATGTATAGCCCACCACAAGGCACTCGCTTGCTTCATGGAGGGTTCGGAAGGACGAGAAATCTTCTTGTAATTAGACAGGCCCTATCACACGGTGCGTCATACAACAGATAAAAGGCTCAGAATTTTGTTTAGACGGGAATGGACAAGCAGAGCTGGAACAGTAGCGAGTCTTGCACTATGTTGGATTCCCCAGACTCCGTTGTAGCAAGGCAGGGAAGCAAAGTGTTGCTGGATCGTGGTGCAAGGGGTGGGGATCCTGACTACCTGTCATGATCCCCAAAGACGTCCTGATGGATCGCATCTGCTCTTGCTCTCTCTACAGCAGTTAGTCGATGAGAATTTGCACATTAAATCCTTCTACAGAATAATCGTCGCCAAACGTTTCTTGTGTAATCAAAGCAAGCGGGATGAGATGGGCAAGGCGTAAAGCACGCACTCGAAAGCTATTAGTCAAAAGAAACATTAGCCGGACAACCTGACGGGAGGTGGTAGTATGGGAGACCTAGCCGCCTAAGACAGGGTTAAATAGTTATCATATGAGAATGTACAAGTTGATGTGAACTCTACTGGCTTAGGCTCACTGGTTAGCTATTATACAGCCGATAAGGCATTATCGGGTTGAATAACATGCACACAACTTCAATACTACCTAAGCGAGCCTTAGCTTCTCAATAATGGCTCTGAACCATGGAGGTGTAAAATTTAAGCAGCCCCGTCATTCACGCTTTTCCAAAGGGGGTTTCTTCCATCAAATATAGATTTACCAATTTTTTTTATAAACATCCCCGAATACGCGGGACTCTTTCTCCCATCTGTCCAAATGATCCGGTTGCCTCGTCGACGCCACTCTTGCTAATGTGCTGATTCGCTCGCTTACACTCTCCTCTTCTCCGCCTCATCCAGTTTGTATCTCGCTGCCTCCTACCAGGAAGACGAATCGTCAAGCTTCTCCCCGCTCCTTGATAGTGATCAGGACCATGTTTGTAGGATCCCTTGTTTCTTTTCCCTCGTTCTTTCCAATTAACACTTGCAGCCCTCCGTGCACATGTTGACAACGCGAAGACAGGGCCCTTAAAGTAAGGTATTTCGAGTTACAGTTGTACCATCTCTATTAGGCCAAACGCTGATTAATTTTAGTCCACAAATACTCAGAAATTTAAGATTTTAGACCTAGAGAAAACTTTTAAAAGAAACATTGGCTATCGCTACGTTTTACTACATAGGTACCAGTGAAAGAGCCGGTTTGTAAACCAGATTTATCATAAAATCAAATACATGTGACAGAATAATTTCTTTTCATTAACAAAATAAGTTGTTATGATTCAGAAAACTTGTTACAGACAAAAAAAAACAAGATTATAGTTTAGATCCAACTTAGGTACAATTTTGAAGTTTTGTCCATGAAGTTTTGTGTACTCTGTAAAGTGTCCAAACGGTCAGTGCCTAAGCGGACCATGGCCTCAGTATTTCTCTGCATGTTAGTCAAAATAACACTTATCCGAGTCACATTCTCTTTAAAGTTGCATAGAAACCGTTACCATAATGAGTACAATTATGTGGCTCCTCACTCTTGAATTCTTTGCAGCATGTTGTTACTAAACCTGAGTTGTCTCCAAATACTATGAATCACATGCCATGTAAATGCTTCGTAAATTCAGCAACTGGTACATTGTGTTTGTGTCCGAACTCATTAATGAAGGAAGAAACGTGCCAAATAAATTTAATTATTATATTGTCACTACAGACTCGATTGCAATGAGTTTCCATTACAGAACTCGTGCCTTTTGACTATAAGAAGAAAACAAACTCACCGCAGTTTTACGCGATGTTTCTTGGCTGCAGTACTGCACTGTATATGGTAGTATAGAGAGAGAAGGGAAAGACGAGAATTTATCAAGTTAAGCCAAGCATGTAATGAATGTTAAATATAGACATGTGGAACACCAATAAGAAACCCTCTCCTACCCTATTCTAATCTGTGTAACTCTCATACGTCCCTTTCTCCTCTCTTCTGCCAGTTTCTAATGTTTTCATACATAGCAAATATTACCGTCCCCTTTCTTTCTTTTTCCGCCCATACAAACCAGCCCCACCCCCCTCTTTAGGAAAAACCCTGATGCACAGTGGTACAGAATAATGTGGTCGTGTCCTCCCTCTTCAACTGTTATGAGGCTCAAAAGAAAGAAAATTTCGGAGACCAAATGACAATATTTGAACAGTCACGGATGGTTCATCTATTATGATAGCGCTGAGAGATGAATGAAGCAAGCTTTGTGAAGAACTTCATTAACTGTATGATAGATAGACGCTTATTTATCTACGTATTTGTTTGCTATTTTTCGAGAATTCACTGAAATATATTTATGTCAACCGAACGATTTGTGTTGCGGTAAATACCAGTACAAAATACAATTACAAATAAGCATACTGAGAGACATGACGAGCAACAGACATTACGGTAATTACAATGACGGTGGCCCATTTCGTTTTAAATTGGAGGGGGGGACGCTGATTAAATTATGATCAAAAACTGCTTATTTTGCAGTCACACAGCATCCATGTTGTTAGTCTCTTCGCTGCAAAACTTTTTCTCCTAAAAGATTTTTTAAAGAGAAAGAAACTCTTTTATCATCCAATGTAAAGATTTTAAGGTTGATTTAATTCACCTAGCATTGCTGCCGGTGGAATGGAGGAGATTGCATAACGAGGAGCTAAATGATTTGTACCCCTCACCCAATATTGTGCGGGTGATAAAATCGAGAAGAACGAGATGGGCTAGACATGTGGCGCGTATGGGTGAGGAGAGGGGGGTGTGTAGGGTCTTGGTGGGGAAACCGGAGGGAAGGAGACCACTGGGGAGACCTAGGCGTAGATGGGTGGATAATATTAGGATGGATCTCTAGGAGGTGGGATGTGGGTATATGGATAGGATAGAGACAGGTGGCGGAAGCTTGTGAGTGCGGTAATGAACCTTCGGGTTCCGTGAA
>Ga0136643_10012080_pt1:2500-12834 | contig 12834 bp, 1 predicted proteins | sample TergutLab28metaG_FD_96883 | JGI IMG/M metagenome (GOLD analysis project Ga0136643, IMG submission 96883) | Labiotermes labralis P1 segment gut microbial communities from Petit-Saut dam, French Guiana - Lab288 P1 (version 3) (version 3) | ecosystem: Host-associated > Arthropoda...
CGTCCAGCCCTTAGCGAGTCGCCACACCGACTGAGCTACTCTGACCCAATGGGTATTACGTTTACTGCTTTAAACATGTATATTCACTTTATTAATATATATTTCCGTCAATTAAAATAGTATAATATATATAAATCAAGTTAGGTACATGATACGAATCATAGCAAAAATTGTAAGCCATCTGGGATCCCAAATGGGCGCAACCACACTGTAACGAACTTCATAGTTCTTAGCTTAGCCTGACGATGATTTCTTAAGTCGAAACATGTCGCTTTAACTTATGCTTTTATTATATAGTTGTGTTGACTGAAATATATATATAATAAAGTGAATATATAAATCAGTACACAACGGGATGACTTCATTCAAATAGCTCCCCATCTCGTTCTTCTTCGTCTGATCGTACAGTACCATAACATGTGGTGAACAGTATACTGTCATGATGCTTCTCACTGTGTCTCCATTCCCCTTTTCAATTCCTCTGTCTACTGTGTCCAAGTATTCTTCTCAGCTCCCTTTTCACAAAAATTCTCAATATCTGTTCCCTTATTACTAGACAACATGTCTGACAACCATAAAAGCATCGTGTAAAGTTGCTTTGTGGTAATTTCGTAAGTTTTTTGGACGAGAGAAAGCAAGGTAAGAAATGAGAGTTGAAGAGCTGAAAGTATCCGGAAACTACTGTGTTCTTAGTTCAAGGATTCCGTTCTTGTGGGATAAGACGCTGTATCACAAAGTAATTGGATCCCACGTCACGTGAATCCGTCGCCCTCAAGGTTCATATTCACGGGAATTTCGACACTTGGAACATGAAGACATTAGGTTGTATTCTTACAATAAAACCAACCAGATGCAATAATTTCTCAAATTTATTTTTGGAATAAAACTCTACATGTTTCGGACAGTTCCTCTGTCCGTCAACAGGAGTTTTTCACTGTACACACAGCAATACATACAGGTTTCTTGACAGCTTGCGAACAGGATCACGACGGAACTGCAGTTCCGTCCTGATCCTGCACGCAAACTGTCAGCAAACGTGTATGACATATACCATTGCTGTGTGTACAGTGAAAAACTCCTGATGACGGACAGAGGAACTGCCCGAAACATGTAGAGTTTTATTCCGAAAATAAATTTGAGTAATTAGTGCATCTAGTTCGTTTTATTATAAGAATACATCACGATGCACGGTCACCTGAACGTCACATTACGTTGTCTCGCAAAATCGGGATCCGATTAACCACAGATGCAGTGTCACAACCCAGAACGGTGGAATCCTCAGCTATACCGCTGAGATAACCTCAAAATTCGCAAGATCACGATTTTCAGTGTGGATGTAGGCGTTTTGTCACTTCTCACTTCCGTTTTCAAATAGTCTTTGCCACATTCCAGAATCATCTATCGACTGCATTCGGCCTATTATACTATTTTTGACTGTGATGCTGAACCACAAATACACGCTTGAATTTAGCTGCGTTATTTGCATTCAAACCTAATTACTAGCACCCAGAGGATTCTATTTTACTCTTATTTTATTTAAATTTCATCAAGTGATCTGTCACTTCCAGCTCTGAAAAATATCTGATGTTTAGCATTGGATTCGAATCTCCACACATTCTCTGACGCTCACTCAGTATTCTATGGCCCAGTACAAAAGCAGGGTAACGTTCTTCGTGGGGTGAAGAATGCTTCGTGTAGGAAATATTTGAAAGTAATATTTGCAGGTTAATCTACGGAGTAAACCTCTTAAGCTTTGTTATTGTTTTTGATTTTGTTGTTGATGATGATGATGTTTTGGTCGTCTTGATAAGACACGGACGAAACTGTAGCACTGAAAATAATAATTAAAATACACTAATTGACTTTTAATGAGTCAAAATATCCCTGATCGACGTTCACATTTCAGATTTCTTCTTTATCGACTTATATATCAGCGTAAGTGAAAGAAAACTGAGACTCCTTTTTATTGTGCAGGTAATATAAAAGTTAAAATTTGCCCTGACTTTTTCACTTCAAAATACCACAAATACGACGATTATGTAAGCATAGCAACACATTTTCGAAAGAAGAACGTGAACTGCTTCTTTCCGGGGGGTTGGGGGGGGGGGTGGAAGCAGAAAATACAGGCATGAAAACATATCTGAATTCTTTGATCACACTCTGATGTATTTGAAAGGAACCTTACACAAAGAGCCCAGTAGGTATTGTACAAAGCAAGAAACTAACTCACGTCATGCAGCCCTTTTATCTGGAACGACATCAGTATTACAGTTATTATCTTTATGTTTATATGTCCAATTTTACAACGTGCTGTTTGGTCCACTGTCTGAAAAACTACACGTCTGAATTTCCACATTCTCTTGGTACGTTTGTTTATAAGAACCACACATTGTACAACATTTACAGGAATTTTGAACAGTTGAAAGCCCCGAATTCCGCGTCAAAATGTTCATCTTAACCAAGAGGCAGAAATACTAAATTTGCACAATTTCTATCGGTCCCCACTTTAAATACCTTCCGGTCCCTTAAATACTCAAAATTACAACCAGGTGGCAGTAGTGTGCTTGAGGAGACGACAGTCGGAAATCTAAAGCAAAATATTCATCGAAATGTTCCAAATGCACAACCCAACGACAGCGTTCAAAACACCCCAACCTTCGCCGCTATCCTAGGACAGACAACTTAGAAATAGCTTGAAATCTGTTTCCTTAATATCAACCTAAATACAACTTATTTTGTTCCAAGTAGTACCTTAAACTTTAGAAGCCTAACGTCAACTATATTTCACGTACCGCACCGCTAACCTCTAAAGTTGCATTTTATATATTTATTCAACAAATACAGGAACCGAATATTTTAAACATGGTATATACTCTCCGTTTCTTTCTCTTCAAAATGCAGTTTGTTTCATAATTCTAACATGTTTGGTTCTTGTATTATTCACATTTTATATACAGGATGTGGTAAAATTTAAAAAATAACTCCGGCGTCAAAAGGTTAACCTTCGCTTAAGGTAATACATTTCCCTTATGTTAAGTACAAACAAATATTTCTATCAATCAGCACAATACCATATCCAGGAATTTTCTGATTAAATTCCATGAATTCCTTATTCCGCCATATCTGCCACAAGATCAAAAATTATAAGGTGTAATAGCTACATTTCATCAACACGCGTGACCTTCAATAAAAGTCACAGAATTATATACCTACATTTTTTTCTCAGACAACAACAAATATATTACAAGTCTCATGTCTTGTCTTGCGAGCGGAGAAAGATGAGAGATTTAGGTTGCGAATTGCCTGTCCGAAGCAGTACTAGGCAAAGAAATATAAACTGGATTGAGGGAAAATAAGAAGAAGAGTAGAAACATTACAGAGAAGGGGGAGAGAAACACACAAAAAAATTATATAAATTGGAACGAAACGGAAGAAACAATTGAAATTCAATCTGCGTAGTCTGGGTTATCCGGCTGTAGGAGAGGAAGACACAGACGAGAGCGCCTTCCTAATGGTGGTCCTTTTTAAAACTAATGGAAGCACATGTTAAAGTATACTCTGGTTCCGCTAGGGACACAGAAGCGACGCTGCACGGACACATTTCGTAGGGCAACTGGTACCACAGACTGTTCATAAAAAGTCTGCAACAATGACTGATTGTGCATAAAATGCGGATGGACAGACAGACGTCTCCCGAAACGTTATTTAGGCTAAAATCAAATAAGTACTATTCCTCAGATATAAAGGCTAGGTTCTTGTAATAAAACCAACTAGATGCAACAGTTTCTCGAATTTATTTTTGGAATAAAACTCTACATGTTTCGGACAGTTCCTCTGTCCATCATCAGTAGTTTTTCACTGTACAAACAACAATAGTATACGTCATACAGCTTGCGAGCAGGATCAGGACGGAACTGCAGTTCCGTCCTGATCCTGCTCGCAAGCTGTATGACGTATACTATTGTTGTTTGTACAGTGAAAAACTACTGATGATGGACAGAGGAACTGTCCGAAACATGTAGAGTTTTATTCCAAAAATAAATTCGAGAAACTGTTGCATCTAGTTGGTTTTATTACAAGAACCTAGCCTTTATATCTGAGGAATAGTACTTATTTGATTTTAGCCTAAATAACGTTTCGGGAGACGTCTGTCTGTCCATCCGCATTTTATGCACAATCAGTCATTGTTGCAGACTTTTTATGAACAGTCTGTGGTACCAGTTGCCCTACGAAATGTGTCCGTGCAGCGTCGCTTCTGTGTCCCTAGCGGAACCAGAGTATACTTTAACATGTGCTTCCATTAGTTTTAAAAAGGACCACCATTAGGAAGGCGCTCTCGTCTGTGTCTTCCTCTCCTACAGCCGGATAACCCAGACTACGCAGATTGAATTTCAATTGTTTCTTCCGTTTCGTTCCAATTTATATAATTTTTTTGTGTGTTTCTCTCCCCCTTCTCTGTAATGTTTCTACTCTTCTTCTTATTTTCCCTCAATCCAGTTTATATTTCTTTGCCTAGTACTGCTTCGGACAGGCAATTCGCAACCTAAATCTCTCATCTTTCTCCGCTCGCAAGACAAGACATGAGACTTGTAATATATTTGTTGTTGTCTGAGAAAAAAATGTAGGTATATAATTCTGTGACTTTTATTGAAGGTCACGCGTGTTGATGAAATGTAGCTATTACACCTTATAATTTTTGATCTTGTGGCAGATATGGCGGAATAAGGAATTCATGGAATTTAATCAGAAAATTCCTGGATATGGTATTGTGCTGATTGATAGAAATATTTGTTTGTACTTAACATAAGGGAAATGTATTACCTTAAGCGAAGGTTAACCTTTTGACGCCGGAGTTATTTTTTAAATTTTACCACATCCTGTATATAAAATGTGAATAATACAAGAACCAAACATGTTAGAATTATGAAACAAACTGCATTTTGAAGAGAAAGAAACGGAGAGTATATACCATGTTTAAAATATTCGGTTCCTGTATTTGTTGAATAAATATATAAAATGCAACTTTAGAGGTTAGCGGTGCGGTACGTGAAATATAGTTGACGTTAGGCTTCTAAAGTTTAAGGTACTACTTGGAACAAAATAAGTTGTATTTAGGTTGATATTAAGGAAACAGATTTCAAGCTATTTCTAAGTTGTCTGTCCTAGGATAGCGGCGAAGGTTGGGGTGTTTTGAACGCTGTCGTTGGGTTGTGCATTTGGAACATTTCGATGAATATTTTGCTTTAGATTTCCGACTGTCGTCTCCTCAAGCACACTACTGCCACCTGGTTGTAATTTTGAGTATTTAAGGGACCGGAAGGTATTTAAAGTGGGGACCGATAGAAATTGTGCAAATTTAGTATTTCTGCCTCTTGGTTAAGATGAACATTTTGACGCGGAATTCGGGGCTTTCAACTGTTCAAAATTCCTGTAAATGTTGTACAATGTGTGGTTCTTATAAACAAACGTACCAAGAGAATGTGGAAATTCAGACGTGTAGTTTTTCAGACAGTGGACCAAACAGCACGTTGTAAAATTGGACATATAAACATAAAGATAATAACTGTAATACTGATGTCGTTCCAGATAAAAGGGCTGCATGACGTGAGTTAGTTTCTTGCTTTGTACAATACCTACTGGGCTCTTTGTGTAAGGTTCCTTTCAAATACATCAGAGTGTGATCAAAGAATTCAGATATGTTTTCATGCCTGTATTTTCTGCTTCCACCCCCCCCCCCAACCCCCCGGAAAGAAGCAGTTCACGTTCTTCTTTCGAAAATGTGTTGCTATGCTTACATAATCGTCGTATTTGTGGTATTTTGAAGTGAAAAAGTCAGGGCAAATTTTAACTTTTATATTACCTGCACAATAAAAAGGAGTCTCAGTTTTCTTTCACTTACGCTGATATATAAGTCGATAAAGAAGAAATCTGAAATGTGAACGTCGATCAGGGATATTTTGACTCATTAAAAGTCAATTAGTGTATTTTAATTATTATTTTCAGTGCTACAGTTTCGTCCGTGTCTTATCAAGACGACCAAAACATCATCATCATCAACAACAAAATCAAAAACAATAACAAAGCTTAAGAGGTTTACTCCGTAGATTAACCTGCAAATATTACTTTCAAATATTTCCTACACGAAGCATTCTTCACCCCACGAAGAACGTTACCCTGCTTTTGTACTGGGCCATAGAATACTGAGTGAGCGTCAGAGAATGTGTGGAGATTCGAATCCAATGCTAAACATCAGATATTTTTCAGAGCTGGAAGTGACAGATCACTTGATGAAATTTAAATAAAATAAGAGTAAAATAGAATCCTCTGGGTGCTAGTAATTAGGTTTGAATGCAAATAACGCAGCTAAATTCAAGCGTGTATTTGTGGTTCAGCATCACAGTCAAAAATAGTATAATAGGCCGAATGCAGTCGATAGATGATTCTGGAATGTGGCAAAGACTATTTGAAAACGGAAGTGAGAAGTGACAAAACGCCTACATCCACACTGAAAATCGTGATCTTGCGAATTTTGAGGTTATCTCAGCGGTATAGCTGAGGATTCCACCGTTCTGGGTTGTGACACTGCATCTGTGGTTAATCGGATCCCGATTTTGCGAGACAACGTAATGTGACGTTCAGGTGACCGTGCATCGTGATGTATTCTTATAATAAAACGAACTAGATGCACTAATTACTCAAATTTATTTTCGGAATAAAACTCTACATGTTTCGGGCAGTTCCTCTGTCCGTCATCAGGAGTTTTTCACTGTACACACAGCAATGGTATATGTCATACACGTTTGCTGACAGTTTGCGTGCAGGATCAGGACGGAACTGCAGTTCCGTCGTGATCCTGTTCGCAAGCTGTCAAGAAACCTGTATGTATTGCTGTGTGTACAGTGAAAAACTCCTGTTGACGGACAGAGGAACTGTCCGAAACATGTAGAGTTTTATTCCAAAAATAAATTTGAGAAATTATTGCATCTGGTTGGTTTTATTGTAAGAATACAACCTAATGTCTTCATGTTCCAAGTGTCGAAATTCCCGTGAATATGAACCTTGAGGGCGACGGATTCACGTGACGTGGGATCCAATTACTTTGTGATACAGCGTCTTATCCCACAAGAACGGAATCCTTGAACTAAGAACACAGTAGTTTCCGGATACTTTCAGCTCTTCAACTCTCATTTCTTACCTTGCTTTCTCTCGTCCAAAAAACTTACGAAATTACCACAAAGCAACTTTACACGATGCTTTTATGGTTGTCAGACATGTTGTCTAGTAATAAGGGAACAGATATTGAGAATTTTTGTGAAAAGGGAGCTGAGAAGAATACTTGGACACAGTAGACAGAGGAATTGAAAAGGGGAATGGAGACACAGTGAGAAGCATCATGACAGTATACTGTTCACCACATGTTATGGTACTGTACGATCAGACGAAGAAGAACGAGATGGGGAGCTATTTGAATGAAGTCATCCCGTTGTGTACTGATTTATATATTCACTTTATTATATATATATTTCAGTCAACACAACTATATAATAAAAGCATAAGTTAAAGCGACATGTTTCGACTTAAGAAATCATCGTCAGGCTAAGCTAAGAACTATGAAGTTCGTTACAGTGTGGTTGCGCCCATTTGGGATCCCAGATGGCTTACAATTTTTGCTATGATTCGTATCATGTACCTAACTTGATTTATATATATTATACTATTTTAATTGACGGAAATATATATTAATAAAGTGAATATACATGTTTAAAGCAGTAAACGTAATACCCATTGGGTCAGAGTAGCTCAGTCGGTGTGGCGACTCGCTAAGGGCTGGACGGTCCGGGGCTCGAATCCCGGTGGGGTCGAAGTTTTACTCATCTGCCCAGACCGGACCTGAGGCCCACCCAGCTTCCCGGAGATAAAGCGACTGGAGTGTGGCGTTGACCACGCACCCCCCACTAGCGCCGAGGTTAATGAAAGAGTACAGCTATATCTCTGGGTCTTCGTGGCCTGTTCTAGAGTGAAGTGTACCTTTACCTCTAACTTTATGTTTAACTTTGGACGTAATACCCCCATACGGAAAGGTGTGGCTTGGTGCTGGTTCAGTGAGCTGAGGATTGCGTAAGGCGGTGGGCTGTTATGGAAAGGCTGCAGTGCCGATCCTTCAAAGAAGGGAATTTCTTTAACGGGTGAGCAAATATCAGGTTTTGAAGTAGGAATTTGTATCAACAGATTATTTACGTGTTTTATATTGCGTTCGTTTTAAATCCTTGCAGTAGTAAGTGACATGAATTAGGTTTACTTACATGTGATTAATGTGAGGCGTTTGCTGCCGGATTCTTTAATTATACGTTTCCTGTGTACCTGATAGTTTTATTACCTCCCCGGGACATATACATATACATCGCGCATGTTCACGTCCTACTAAATAATCTAGCAACCATAAAGAGTGAAAGTGTGTCGGTGTTTTTCATACACGATGTTTGACAACCACAATGTATTTAGACTCGAACCCTGATAAGCAGAATACACACACCACACACACACACACACACACACACACACATACACGCGCGCGCGCGCGCACACACACACACACACACACACACACACACACACACACACACACACATATATATATATATATATATATATATATATATGTAAAATTAAACTTGGTCAGTTTGGTATTACGTATTACTTGGATCAATTCTAGCATTTGCTTTTGTACGTGGTATTTGTGAATTGATCACAGTGTGCTTGTATTCCGATGTCGTGGATTTTGTGCGCTAGTAATTCGATGTTTTTGTGATATATTGACATACTGACACAGTTCGTAAGTGCAGTTGCCAAGTGCAAATCGATTGGTTGACTACACAGAATTCACAGAATCATTTGTCGACATGGATGTATTCCCAGTTATTTCCTGAACGTCAAATAATTTGTATTAATTGCAATAATATGGACAAATTAATGAAAGAATATTATATATTCATGTATCCAAGCCCAAGCCGGAATTAATGCGTAACGATATAGTTTCGTAGTGGCCGATGTTTTCTTGTAGTTGTACAATTTGCCTCGTGTATAAGTGACCTAATACTGGAACATGTTTTCAGTTTTGATAATATCATATTAAAGACGGGTATGGAAAGGGGGGGGGGGGCTTCAGACGTAGGCAGATCGTGAGGGGTGCTCCTGTAGAATGTAGATTGATTATCCTGATTTCTTCCATCAAATGCAGTAATCATTAATGGAGGGTCTTGCCATGATTCCTGGCTCTCCTTCTTTTGCCTTGATTAGCCACGAGTATATCTACAGCTACTGGTTTTCACCTGAACGTGATTGGCCACTCCCTATCCCTATCTGAGAGCAGCTTCTGGGCTCTTGTACCATGGACAGAATACTAAATATACACTGCTTCTCTGTCTCTCTTTTTTTTCGATTATTTATTGCGGTCTGAACTTGCGTTAATCCTGGAATAATGCTATTTGTTGGGTTGTCGTTTACTCTTCTGTTTCTTTTGCAGATGAACATTATGCCAATATATATAAATACACAATGATGTGTCAAACACAACAAAACTTTATTATGATTATTATTTATTAGGGCAGCATGTTTCGATTCTTATAGAATCATCTTCAGGCCCTTCTAAGAATACAGATCCTTTCTTAGCAATGTTTAAAATACACTGTGGGATCCCAAACGCTTGCATTCTTGATAGGGCCTGAAGATGATTCTATAAGAATCGAAACATGTTCCCCTAATACAGTAATAATCATAATAAAGTTTTGTTGTGTTTGACTGATACATCATTGTATATTTATATATGTGTTAAACACTTCAGGATGGGAAACATAAAAAAAAAAATTATGCCAACAATTTTTATAACTGCATGGAGAGGTATCCTGCCTGAAAATCTTATAGTCACCTAGCCATTCAAGATATTTTCCTGTCTTTGTGGAAACAGAATTTCCGTTTCTGTTTTCACATCTGTCCGCTGTCGGTGCTTATCCTGAAGCAAACGAAGCCAATCTATACGGTAAATTTCTTTTTGCGTATTTCCTTTCTTACATGACTACTGTACGCCAGGGGTGCACATATATTTTTTTTTTAATCTAGGTACCGTCTCCATGTTCAAGGCTACAGAAGGGTAAAATACTGCAAGTTCTGTAGTAAAGGTAAAGTGATTCCGTTACAGGCCCAGTGTGGCCCACAGGGTGGGTAGAGGTATAGCTCTACTCTTCCATGACTGCGGCACTAGAAGGGGGTGAGTGGTCAGCAGCACGCCCCGGCCGCACTTTACCCCCGGGAAAGACCCGGTACCCATTTTACAGGAG
>Ga0136643_10012081_pt1 | contig 12834 bp, 5 predicted proteins | sample TergutLab28metaG_FD_96883 | JGI IMG/M metagenome (GOLD analysis project Ga0136643, IMG submission 96883) | Labiotermes labralis P1 segment gut microbial communities from Petit-Saut dam, French Guiana - Lab288 P1 (version 3) (version 3) | ecosystem: Host-associated > Arthropoda: Insects >...
TAGGCGTAGATGGGTGGATAATATTATGATGGATCTCCAGGAGGTGGGATGTGGGTATATGGACTGGATTGGGCTGGCCCAGGATAGAGACAGGTGGCGGACGCTTGTGATTGCGGTAATGAACATTCGGGTTCCGTGAAATGCGGGGAATTTCTTGACTAGCTGCAAACCAATTAGCTGCTCAAGAAGGATTCTGCACCATTGAGTAAGTAAGTAAGTAAGTAAGTAAGTAAGTATTATTTATAGTATATAGACATAGCTCCAATAAAGGCGACATAAACTAAATTGGAAGGGGTAAAGAATAAAGAAAGGCGAAAACAAAGAGAAGTAAATAAAGATCAATTATGGAATAAGTAAAATGGAGAGATAATAAACAGCAGGTATTCTCAAGCTTTTTTATATTATTGGCACCTTTGGGAGTCTGGTGAAACCTACCCTCTCATAAAAATTCATTCAAATGCTTACAGTACAGAGAGTCATATTTTTGGAAGTTAACGGAAGTGTTGGGAGTCTCGAGGCCATGAGTCACTTTGTTGCTTACATTCATTATTGAATGGAAACTTGAATTTCAGTTAGAAGTTAGTGAAAATAAAGTTGTAATTTTTTTCCCCATCCAAATTCACTGACTCCCTGAAATCCATCCATGGACCCCAGGTTAAGAACATCTGATACAGAGTCGTATAAAATACCGCAAGCAAAGCGCTGTAATTTTGAAAGGATGGTGATAAAAGCAATCACTCCTGCCCAAGAGAAGTTTAATTAATTATGGAAATTAGTTAAGTAATTAAGGTAAGAGGTTTATTAACAAGGTAAAAATTTGCCTTTATATGAACCCCCACAGTGCAAAGTGATGTGATTCGGAATTTGTTTAAAGAAGTTACTGTCTAGGTCAATCAACCGTGCGTGAGGTGCACTGTATGAAACACATGCACTCTACTGTAGTACCGAACTGCAGGCAGCAAAGTTCACCTCTCAGCATTTACAAAGCGTAAAGCAACAATTTCCGAAATTTATTCTTGTGGACAACACCTTACGAAAAACTTTGTCCAGAAGGGTGTCACTGCGCTTAAAACGTACGATAGATCTTTAGAAAACTGTAGGGGACAAAGCTGGGCTCTTACAGAACATATACGAGGGCATAGATATTGTTGCAGAGCACATTGTTATAAATGACGAACAGTGTAGTTATATTCATACAGTGGATGCAGTTCTTCGCTAGATTCGTAGTTAAAAGTGATCCCGTTACAGGCCCGGTGTGGCCCAGAGTGTGGGCAGAGGTATAGCTCTACTCTTCCATGACCGCGCCACTAGAAGGGGGTGAGTGGTCAGCAGCACGCCTCGGCCGCACTTTACCCTCGGCAAAGAACCAGTACCCGTTTTACAGAAGGCTGGGTGGGCCCCCAGGGCCGGTCTGGACGGGCGGAAAATCTCGTCCCCACCCAACCCGTGGTCAGTCGCTATATCGACTGAGCTACCGGGCCCACCAGATTCGTAGTTACGTTATCTAAACTCTTCTGCTTCAGAAACGTTTTAGCTAAAACTCTTTATGTTCTTCAAGTTACATATATTTGTGGGGTAAACAGAAACCTTTTAAGAAATCCAGCCCCTTATCCAAATGCGTGTCGCATGTTAGACTTTGGCGATGTGCAGGAGACAACAAATGAAGGGTAGTGTGTGGGAGAAGAGAGGGGAGTGAGAGGACAGGTACATGCAGTTTAGTTTAATTGATGGAGTGAAGGTGCACTAAATCAGTTACTGCAGGGAGGCTACAAAATTTGACCGGAAGGCCCTGGGTTCCACCGAACCTGCAATCCAATTCTTACAGTGTGTACCGGGGGGTAAAAACGAGCATAAATATAGACACTGACCCTCATATGGGGACCCAGTTATAAAAAGGAACTTACGGAGACTTGCCTCCGCGTTGCGCACGCATTTCTGCAGCGGGATGTTTGGGCACAGGTAAAACTGTTGTCTTTTTCGTATGCCACGTTTACATCTGTGCACGTCTGTAGCAACCATAGGTCGCTTAGTGTAAAACTGGGGTTACCCTATTCTTCCAAACCACAAATTCACTCGACGTTTTAAGCTCAAACCGATGCTTATGCAATTTCAAGTATTGGATATGATGACGTCATGTATACTGATGCATAATTAGCTATGTTTTGGATGAGTATGCTGCCTCCATCTTCAGGGTCCATGAAGTCCAGCAATAAAAACTCCCTTAATTCTTTCAATTCACCGCTTTCTTTAAAAACATTTTTCAATCATGTTCATTCTTTTCACGCTTACCTAGTGCTTGTATAAAAAATTAATCAATTTTATTTCCTTCTCAAACACATATATCGACAGTAATTAGATTTTTTGGCAAACTCAGCATTTCTTTGCCAATGTACTGTATCTTGTAAAGTTTCGGAAAACCTCTTTGCTTATATCAATCCCTGAACATAATTAATACATAAATCTGGGATTTTATAAAAAATATTTTGTATGTATGTAGGAGTAGGCAGTGAATGCAAATAGAAGTGATATATTTTTCAGTCAGTATAGATTTAGTACGTCCTTCAGCTGATGTACTGCCTTAAAAACGCAACCAGCTATATAGCACGTGCTAAATAATATTGGACTTATTTTAAGATTGTTTATGGAGCCTGTTTCTAATAGAATATGTAAAGTGTATAACATAGAGCATATGAACAGTGAATAGTGGGTAGGGGAAGTCTTGCGCAGTAAATTCCAAGGAAATATTCATAAGGTGCTAAATGAAGCGTTCAAAACCCTCACATTAAATGGCACATTTACAAACCGACGTTCGGAAATCCGACATTAGAAACGGTGTAAAAAGAGAGGCGGACTAACTGTAAGAAAACAGATGGACACAGTGCAGAAGCAGAATAGCTAGAATCGATTTCGGATTGGATGTTTGAGAAGGCTCCTTTAGAAGTATAAAATGGTACTGTGCTCTGTCATAATTGGTCAATTAATGAATTACTTCATCCGAGTCTGATGAGGGTGGCCATGTCGATTCCGCACCCCAAATATCCAAGGGTTGAGTAGTGACTTCTCCTAGCACTTTTGATAAATGCAACCTGCAATACCTGGTAGATGCAAACAAACACTGAAATCAAATTCGTCTGACAATTCTAGCCATAAATACGCTTCTACCATTTTTTGACGTTTTGCTGACCGTGCATCTCAGTATATTTATCTCAGTATCTAACCAACTTGATGCACAAAATTTCTTTCACAATAAGTTTTTATTTCATGCCTCTACATGTTTCGAGCACATGTGCTCATCATCAGGAGGTCAAAATTGCATTACACAACACTGTGTAATGCAATTTTGACATCCTGATGATGAGCACAAGCACATGTGCTCGAAACATGTAGAGGCATGAAATAAAAACTTATTTGAAACAAATTTTGTGCATCAAGTTGGTTAAATACTGAGATAAAAACGCTTCTACCAATTCGTTGTATTTGAGTTTATCTTGTTTATTTTCATGGATGGAGGGGGAAGATTAAGAATGTTAATCCTACAGGTTTCTTAAGCATAGCTAAGGATGGTGACCTTATGTTTACTGTCAGCCTTATCTACAGAGAAACATAAAGTCAGAAAAGAAAGAAAAAAACAGTATTTACTATAGGAGTACGAACAACTGGGACCTGTTTTCTCAATTCATGGTCAAGGTTATCGATGTCCGTAGGGTCAGTGGTACGTGTTACAAATGCTTTAAGAGTCGTTCCTGATGTTTGTTTCTAGCTTACGAACTACAGAATAAACATGATGCAAACAAAGGGCAGGAATTACGTGTGGGAAGTACTTACGCATCATTAGCACTTTGTCTGTGTACACTAAATTTTACACAATTCTTGAAGAATTATCATCTTGTAGGATATGACGCCGTGTAATTTGCTGAACAGAGCCACCGTTTCAGAGGAACCTGCGGCCTTTATATTTGGGGTCTTAAGATTGTGTTTTTCCATGACAGTGAATATAGGAGATTCTTCTGAAACGTCGGTATTTATCTATCGGCCTATAGGGCTTCACGTTTCAGTACACGTTAATACCGATAGTTACGACCGCAAAAATTTCAAATTTTACAAACCTTAGTTTAGTTAACGACGCTGTCCCAGTTGTAGATAATATAGTGTTCAATTCCACGAAAGAAATTTGTGAGTAGTGCGTAGGAGAGAATTTGTAAATAGGTCGTGGCCAACTTAACCATTCAAAGCACACTAGTAACTAATACACACACCTGCTTTAGATTTTAAATAACCCCTTTATTTCGCCCAGAGTGCAGAGCTGTAGTCGACTTATCTTCGTAAAAGAAAAGCTGATTATTTTCTATGAGGTACAAACTAAGACGTTACAACTAATTTTTTATACATTCCCTCTCTTACCTACTCCTGAGCAGTTTTTTTAATATCATGGACTGTTTGTCTCAAACATCCTGTCTTTGTATTCAGTTAAGAGCCTAAGTGACACAAAACAGCACACACAAAGTAACAGGTAAAATTATCAACTTGACTTATTTGTATTTTATCTTTATGTTGAGTAAAGGACGGTGAGATAACCGACGGGTAGAATGCATTTAATCTACTCTAAACTACTTCCTGGATACAAGTGACTTCTGATTGTTACTGCCATTTTCACATTTTCTAAATAACTCTTTATTCTTAGTATGAATATTAGTATTGTTGTATCACTTTTATATTCTGCATGTCGATATAGAGAAATGAACGCGACTACCACTTTGTTTCTTCTGCATTAATATTTGAACCGAATACATTATCATCTACTGTTACAGTTATTGTCTTGTCTTTGTGGTAAATTATTAATTTCTTAATAAATTAACTTCATCACTATGGATCAGAAGCGTACATTTTTCAGCCCATTGCAGTCTCTCTGATTTTCTTTGAACTTCGTACTGCTGCATTGTTAAAAGAAGTGTAAATTCAACAATGGTAAATCGGTACTTGTCTCTGAATATTATGAGTAAGAGTAGGAACTGCATCTTAGTGATAAAGTAAATTGACGAAGTAAAATTTGGACCTGAAGAACAAATTAGGTCATTAGAGTTTATTTACTTGCTATGTAGGCATGAGACAATACGTCTTTCAGGTGTCCGTGCGCCGACTGTAGTTACAAGTGCTTTGCAATCTTTTCAGTTCACGTTAAAAACTAAGCCTAAACTCCTGTAGTTATGCATGCCACAAGAGGGGTAAAGGAAACAGCAAAGTTGTCCCTGACAACGTCACGAAGGCGTATAAGGGGAATAGAAGTATAACTCCACTTATTCTTAACCTCGTCCTTACAGGGAGGTAAGCGTCATCACGCCTCTGCCACTGTATTCGCGGGAAAGGGCCACGGTGCCCCTTGAATAGGAGAGTGGGTGGGCCCCACAGCCTGTCTGGACGTTTCTAGGGAAGAGGATAACCCCTAACTCATACCGGGATTCGCACCACGAACCGTTCAGCCCACAACCTAGTCACTATACTGACTAGCCATCCCAGTTCCGATACGTTATGCATGGCTGCATTAAACATAGAGACATACGCATTTACCACGCCTCGCCTAAGGGCAGCGTAGAACTGGTAATAAACACCAGTGCGTATAAGCCGAAAATGCCTGTGGTTTATACTTTAGAACCTACTGGTTTTCATCTTTACTCTAAAAAAATATTTCGTTAGAGAGAAATCAAATAATGGAAACTGGTTATTTGCAGTGATACAAAACACAGGTATTGAAAATGCACAGGGTTGTTGCATGTTTGCGTTGGATTATACAAATAGAGACCATCGGGGCCAAAGAGATTGCGCAAGATAATTTTCAATGTTAACATAAATGCACCAAGATGGAGGTCTGTGAAGATAATTTGCCCACAGTCTTTCAAACCTAGGCACAGATGGAAGGATAATATTAAAATCGATCTCAAAAACATTTTATGAATGTTTAGGGTACAGTGTAAAGAAATGATATGATTAGAATGGTTATTAAAGCAATAGTGGAGTGTACCGTGACTTACAGGAACAGACAAAGGACTGGATGTTAAAGAAGCAGAGTATGATCTGGAACGTAAGGAACTGGGATGTAACGGTGTGGTTTCTATTCAGCTGACCAAGTATACAAACCAGAAGCTGGATCTTATGAACACGATAATGAACCACAGTGGTGCAAAAATGGTGGCAGAATTTTTTCAATAATTCATCAATTATTAATTTCTCAAAAAGAAATGGACTCTCAAATATTAAATCCGTATTTCCTTCTTTCGTTAAGTGCTTAGGTAGGTAGTTAGGCAGTTAGTTGCTTACTTGCTTGCCTGCTTAGATCCCACTGGAAGTTACGCCAAAGACTGAGGAAACTCACGAAAAATTATTCCATCTCCCACTTGCTTGTAAATGGGCAGTCTCGAGGTATGACTTGTGTCCGGGTGTTACGTTAGTGCCAATACAACCCCCCCCCCCCGCTTATTAAATTAAGCACTGAATTTGCATTACAGCGTTTTTAACAAATTATTGGATACAAATAATTAGCAACGAATACAATGGGACACGAGGATTAATGTCAGTCTGTCACGTCTCTATGGCTACAGGACTAGTGATAGCTTATATTCACCATTGGGTCAGTGGAATAGCTCCGTATTATGGGTTCGGGTTGAAAGATAAGAAAGTAGAAGACCTTGAGTTTTGTCTTTTTCTTAAGATCCCTCTTGTTTCTACACGTCCATAACAAAGTAGAGAGCCGTAACAGAATAACCACAAAATTGAATTACTGGTTCTGTACGGAGGAAATACTTTCATTTTGTACATTGTTTTGTAGTGTGTAAAAACTGGTCTGGCACAATGAAGGAGGAAGATGGGTTGAGTGTGTTTGAGAAAAGGGTGCTGTGAAGGGAGAAAGAAAGAGGAGGTTAGAGAAAATTGCGTAATGGGAGCTTTATGGTTTTTTACTTTAAAAAATAATTGCAGGCTAATCAAATCAATGATAATGAGATGGAAGATGTATGTGGTACTGTTCTAGTGGGGAAACCTGATCAAGCGAGGTTACTTGGATGACCTATGTGTAGAAGGTAAGATAATAATACAATGCATCTAAAAAATAGGATGGGATGGCGCGGACTGGACTCATCTGGCTCACCCTCAAAGAGGAGTGGTGTGTAATTGTGAAGGCGGCAGTGAACCATCGGTTTGCATAAAATTAAGGAGAGTTTTTTTAACCCTTTAAACGCCGAATTAAATCCCATCTGCCATTTTCTGACATTATTAGGAGCTCACCATATTCTCCACGTTAGCAGGATAAGGGTTAATAGTTGGGGAACGCCAGCTTTTCAAGAAAGGTTCTGCTTAATGAAATTATTAGGTTTGTAGGATGGAAACAGGAATGCAACAATCATTGTATATAATTGGAGTTCCCTTGATTTTTCCTCGGTGGAAGGTGTGTAAATGACACGATTTTTTTTTTTAAGTTTTTGAACTGAGTATATAAACTTGCCCTAAATGTTTGTGTTTGTTTGGTGGCATAGTAACCAAGGCTGCTGGACTTCCACTGCATATCCTTAACTATTTATTCGGTTAACCCAGTGACTGTATTGGATGCTGACCGCTGTTTGTGTTAGTGCCACCAAAACAAATGTCGAACACTGTCTTGAAACATAACACGAATTTCTCTTTTCGATCACCTCAAATCATCATCAGCATCTTCATACAGAATACATTAATTCTACAGGTTATAATATTAGTTATGTTATCAGACATAGTATCAGTTTATTATTAGCCGTAGAAGTTGGGTTTCAAAAAATAACTCGTTTTTATTCCTCATCAGTTCTTTGGATTGTATTCAGTAGTCACTGAATCGGATACCGCTTGTTATTTTCTCTGTTTCGTCAAAAGAAAACAAGCATTCGAAGTTTCGAGTTTTCAGTCCAGCACAACTGTAATTGTGTTAGTTTGAAAACTGGAATTCTTATTTCTTTTTGTATCGAAGACAAACGGGATGTCATATATATAATGATCATATCTTGATTTTCCTTAGCTTCTCGTGACTGCAGTTACACCCAAAACTTGTCACAGTTTTTGCCACCAGTCTTCTTGCACACTGGCAAGCACTGCTTTCAATACCCTCATTTCAACAGCAGGTGGTATAAAGTACAATGTAAGTAATGTCTCATGTAGTGTCGTTACTGAAATTCTTGTTTTTATTCAAGTGAATCCCTCTTAATATTGTAATAAACTAAGGTTATCAGGACAAAGATTCTTTATGAGTTCCCTCAGTCCTTCCAGAAAATTTCGGGATGCCATATTAAAATAGGCCACGGTCGACTCCTCATATTATCATTTTCCGTGTAATACTACAGACTACAGTTGACACAACTCCTTCGACTTCTAAACGTGTAATATAACGAAGTTCTGGTTCTTTGACTTTCCTTGGTTTTTTGATATTATATAACTATACCTTTAGATTGAGTGGCTTACCCACACACCTAATATAGATATATCATACTCAAAAAATGGCCTTGATGTTGAGATCTCCTCATCAAACAAGCCAACACACAATTGTATAAAGTACTCTTAAGTATGTCGAATGACAAAGACTTCATTATGGCCACTACCGACCGAAACATGTAGTCTTTTTGCCCTAGAATATAACATCTAGCTAAACATTAGTTGTGTTACTGACTTCAATCCCACTTAATAGTTTATATTACACAACGGGGATTGCACAATTCAAAATATCAGTTGTTAATCTTACTTAAACTCAGCGTTAAATACATGAGCGAATGAGCACGGAGAACTCATGGAATGAAACGAACAAGGGAAATCTGAATTACCCGGATTACAGCCTGTCCAGTGCCACTTTGTCCACCTCAAGCCCCACACCGAATGGCCTGGGATAGAACCCATTTCTCCGCAGGCATATAAGTATCAACTGCGAAATTGTCTTTTGTGTATCGCGGAGGGATGAAAGTTTTTTTAATTCTCAAACCTCAACTATATACCTAACTTAAAGCTTATAACGACAATTTTATATTTAATTTCGCAGCAAAAACTTTCTGCCTTCTAAAACAGTGAACCCCTACACTTGTTTCTACTGTCCAATGAGGAAGATGATCGTTTTTTGTTAAGAGCCAATCAGATTAACGAAATGGGACTTCCAGGTATTGAAATGTACGAACTGGCCGATTGGTAAGGACCGTGTGCTTTGCTGATGATCAGCTGAGAGCCAGTTTGGCTTGTTCACTCGTCTGGCGTGTGCAGAGTATCAGTTCCACCCAGTCCGCAGCGACGCGTGCATGCTTACCTCGTGACTAGCATTGGGAGTTACAGTTCCGTCACTTAACAAGGGTTTCTTCACCTTCTGCCTTCATTCACTGTTGGTAAAGTGCGCGAAATATCTCTTCCATTTGCAAAAGAGTTACAGTGACAAAAAAAACGCGATCAGTGCTGGAGGTTTGATAGGACCTTATTTAGAGCTATTTGATCCAGTAGCGTTCGTTGCTGTCACCGAATGGACTAGATCATCATAAATCTTAAGGTGAGCAAAGGTATTTTTTTAAGTATTAATCAACTGAAATCTTTATTGGTTTTATTGCGAACGTTTTGTCACAATATATCAAAAAGTAAAACGACAAGATACTATCCGGAAGAAAAGGGCTCGACTCTCTGTGAGGTCATAACACCGAGATAAAGAAAGATAGAATTCCCTTCCTCCCCTAGTTTACAATCATAACATAACTGTAAGGTCCGCGTTGTTCTTATCTTCATTTACCACACTATGTAAATGACAGACATAAAGAAACATTTAACCGTTTAGAGCAGAGTTTCGTAACATTTGTTGTGCCATGGGCCCCTTTGAGACTCTGGTTAAACCTACGGACCCCTTCTCATAAAAATGTATTTAAATGTATAAAGTAGGAATAGCGATTTTTTTAAGTTAAACATTTTCGGAGTCTAAAAGCCATGAATTACTTTGTGACCTACATTCAGTGTTGAACGAAAAGCTGAGTTTCAGTTAGGTTAGGTTAGTGAAAATAAAGTTAAAATCATTTCTCCATCCAAGTTCACAGTCTCCCTGAAATCTACCCATGGACCCCTTGGGGGTACGTATACCCCAGAGTGAGAACGGCTGATTTAGAGCCTAATGTTTACTTTATGTACTAACAGGTTTAGCATTAAACATGCTAAGTTCTGCCCAGACAATGTCTTAGGGTTTTGTATGGATCAGTTTTTTTCCCTGTACAGCATTAACGGCGTGGCTTTTAAAACCGAGGCGCTGTACCCTTGATATATGCAACGTTTATACAAACTGGTGCTGTTTTTAAAATAAAGTATAGTTTTGTCGACTTACGAAGTTCGTATATGGAGACACTCGTAGCCCCACCTTATTAACCCTTTGACGCCTAATGTCAACTATAGTGGTCGTACCGCACCGCTAACCTCGTAAGTTTCATTTTATATATTTATTCAACAAATATAGGTACTGAACATTTTAAACATGGTATATACTCTCCGTTTCTTTCTCTTCAAAATGCAGTTTGTTTCATAATTCTAACGTATTTGGTTCCTGTATTATTCACATTTTATATACAGGATGTGCTAAAATAAAAAAAAAAAAATTCCGGCGCCAAAAGGTTAAATGTTGATTCTGTCAATAACTACTCTGCCTGAATTATTTTTTAACATATCAGTAAAACGGTTTCATCAGACAATAAAGAAAGTAGCTTCGAAATTAAAGCTGGTTATATTTTCGGAAATGGTTTCTCTCTCTTTTCCCCCCTCTGTCATAACCAGAAAGGTCGTGGGTTTCGTTACTAACCAACGTGATGGGGCAGATTAGGAGAACCTAGAGCACTTGTGAGATGAATGAAATGTTTGCTTTGAGCTAGTGCAATGGAATAAGTCGAGAACCTAATCATAGAGCGCGTCTCCTTGTGGAACAGATTAGGCTTGATAATACTTGCAACGTTTTCGATAGAATAAATACATCATATTTTTATAAAAGGATTATATCTTCAATACAAACAGGATGAAATGTTCAATATAAAAGATATAAAAACCGAAATCTGAAGACAGTGTTATTTTCTGATGAAAAATATTGCGTAATAATTAGTAACGAACGATTTAAATTGTTATATTTGCTGTAATATTGGTCACAAAGGTAGACATATTGTTACCTTACGACATAAACACAAATAACAGAAGGCCTGCCGCTTTAGTCCGTGAAATCAAGCTGCATACTTAGCAGAATTTTAAGCCAACAGTCAGAGATACAGGCAAGCAGCGATAACGTTGTTGGTTTCCGTATTCCTTCATGATAATGCCGCTAGAACTGCTCGCGCACACAAAATGTCCTTCTACCACACGAGGTTTTGGTTAATCGGACGGTAGCCACAAGCATTGTAAGTACGAAGCTCCAATTAAATTTCACGCCATAATCTGCCTTGAAGGAACAGAGGGGGAGTAGAGGTATAACTCCACTCTTTCATTAACTGCGGCGCTAGGGGTGGGTGGTTAAGGCTAGGACACGGCCGGTTTACCCTCAGAAATGACCCGGTACCCTTTTTCATAGGAGGCCTCGTGAGTCACAAAGCGAGTCTGGACGTTTTGTTGAAGAGAACTAATTTTTACCCCTACTGGGATTCGAAAATTAAGCCGCCCAACACGCATGGTGTGTCGCTGTACCGACTGCGCTACTGTGGCGTCATATAAATTGTTCTTTACATTAGTCAGATTTTAAACAAAAGTGGAACGGATCTGGTCGTTTTAGACAAACCGAACAATATATTTCATGGAGGACCCTTCGGAGGTTCTGGAGATATTTCACGGGTACAGATGAACAGACCGACAGAAATACTTAAAACGCCGCTCCGCCTGATTGCGGTAACGTCTAGGAACCTGAATAAGTATTGGCCTCGGAATTTCTATTCTTATTTTTGTACTATGTAGAACTTCAAAGACGAAGTCTATAAGATGGATCCTTAACAGTACTTCCAAAATCTGTCAGAAAAACTATATATGGTATTACTAACTTCCCATTGAAAAGTGGATTTGTTACCGTCATTTGAAGCTCCTTGACCGCCATCGAAAAATGAACAGGTAGGCCAGTAGGTCTATTTCTTTACGTTTCTTCATAAGTTGAAACTTCGAGGATGGAATTTGCCACACAGAAGAGGGGTTTGGAGTTTGCATTTGGATTCAGATTTATAAAATGCTCCATTAAATTTGAAAGGGCAAAAAACTGATCACGTGTTTACCGAACTAGGTCATTACAGTTCTATGACACTGTTTTGCAAAGTTATGGCACGAGGGCAGAGTCCTGCGCTGTCGCGTCACAAGTTAAATATATTTTGCTGTCTTATCACAACAGAACACTAAATTTTGATGTTTTGCTGACCGTGTAAAGGAATATAATAAACTTATTATAAAACAAGAATTTGTGCATCAAGTTGGTCAATTGTTAAGATTATACTGAGATGCCTCAGTATAATCTTAACAATTGACCAACTTGATGCACAAATTCTTGTTTTATAATAAGTTTATTATATTCCTCTACATGTTTCGAGCACTGTTGTGCTCATCATCAGGAGGTCAAATTGTAATATACAGCGTCTGGTATCATCACACACTATAGGTGGCCGTCCAGTACTCACTTGAGCATTTGACCTCCTGATGATGAATACAAGAGTGCTCGAAACATGTAGAGGAATATAATAAACTTATTATAAAACACGAATTTGAGCATTAATTTGGTCAGTTTGTAGAAGAAAAGTAAACCAGTGTTTAAGGTACTGAGTCTTTCTTAAATATCGTATTCTGATATCTAGACGGAGACTGAGA
>Ga0136643_10012083_pt1 | contig 12833 bp, 2 predicted proteins | sample TergutLab28metaG_FD_96883 | JGI IMG/M metagenome (GOLD analysis project Ga0136643, IMG submission 96883) | Labiotermes labralis P1 segment gut microbial communities from Petit-Saut dam, French Guiana - Lab288 P1 (version 3) (version 3) | ecosystem: Host-associated > Arthropoda: Insects >...
CTTGTCAAAGGGAAATGGCAAAACTTGAGGGACAACTTTCGCAGAGAACACATGAAAATTTCAAAAAGAACTACAGGTAGTGAAGCTCCCGACGATTCCCCACTATCTGCTTGGAAATATTACAAACAACTTTTGTTCCTGGTTGACATGTTTTCTTCTAGAAAACTGCAAATCAGTATCCCTTCTGTGAAAAGCCAAGCTTCTGAGCCAGCTGATGACAATAATCAAGAAGATGAATACAGATTGGCAGATGACAGCATCATTGATGCTGACCTTGAAGTCAGTAACACCAGTGGTGATAAACAAGAAGCAGAAGTCATGGGTGCTGCTCAGAAAGATCCACCTGCAGGCCCAAGTATGAAACCCTTTAAGAAACCTAATATACAAATGAAACGGAAAATTCTTAAATCAGATGCTATCAACCGGCTTCTTTCACTGGAGAAGAGGAAGAGCAAGCAGTTTGAAAAAGTGCATGAAAATAAAAGAGACATGTGAAGAACTTGAGAAAGATGAAGACTGTCATTTCCTTATGAGTCTATTGCCTCATCTTCGTGATGTCTCCAAATGGAGGAAGCTTGCTATCAGTACACGTTTACAAGTTCTGATGGAAGAAGATAAAACAGCAGTTGTGCCAAGTCCCACTTCAACAGGATCACATGATCATTATCAATCGTATCCTACAACTCCATCACTGAACGCAACGCAAGTGAGTCTAAGCCCAGCATCATATTCATTAATGGTCTGTCCTTCAGAGCCTTCATTGTGTGTACTGACAACACCTATCAGTTTTCAGCAGTCTCTGAATCACTTTTCCAACAGTATTAATTCATGAACAAGTTTTGGTCAGTATAATATCGACCCCCCAAGTGCTTAAATATATATTTTGAAATTCCTTATAAAAACAATAATTAAAGGCTGTTACATATCACAAAAAAGAATTTTTCTGCAGACGTACCTTAATGTTACAGTGAGCCGTTATTCTGGAGAAATACATTTCCTAAATTACTTTGTTTTTCTATATATGGCCTAATATTATGTAGGATGTACCACAAGGTGTCGAGCCCCATTTTAAAATACTGAAAACATTTTGTGCTTGCTCCAGCAGCATTGGGAACAAAGTATGAAACTCGCCACAATTTTATCTTTTGTCTAAAATTGAGTTCACCCAGTCACTTCTCTTTTCCTCTAATAATAATATTTTCAACAAAGGGTTTTCTAACAATAACATTTCTTCCATTTTAATGCACTCCACATGAAATCCCATTAAAAACTGGCGTGATCTCGGTCATAGAGCGTGTGCAGTATGATCACACGCTCAGCAGAGCGTGGTCAACCGATGGGTCCGCCGTGTAAGAAATCGGCCAAAAACGGATGCAGTGTGACCATTAGGTTAAACGTTTTGTCCAATATCATGTATTCACCCAGTCACCGCCAGGCAGGCGCCCCAGTGATGAGGATGCAGTTAACACTTTGCATCACTGCTGATTTATATAAGAATAATTTATCGCCGTATTATTTGGTAGCACCAGTAATTCATGTTCAGTCTCTATGCAGTCAGATATGTGTATGTATACACATATTCTTCACACTATAGGGATATTGGTTGGGCAAAATAAAAAAAAAAAAGAAATGGGACTGTAAAGAATGCCATGTGCCATAGGTTCAACAGCCCTGTACTAGGCTGTGTGTCAGGTGGACAGACCTGGTGTCCACTTAACGCAATCTTTGTTTTATTCCTATTGAAGGGTTAATGAAATGCAAGAAAACTGTCATCGTAGGAGAATATGGGGCATGGAAGTAGAAATGTTGGTATCCTTGAATATGACTTTGGCCACTGACAATCTGGAAGCACTTCTCTTAAACATTTTCACAATAGAACATCAGCATAATATTAACTACTACCAGCGTCCTGTCAGGCAGTCTCATTGTTCTGATTTTTCTTATTTTCATCAGAGTCTCCGAAGTTTTAGCGTCATAAAATCTGCCACTATGCCCAAACATGAGCCAGTTTGATGAAGTTTACTCCTCTACAGCCATATCTGAAAAATCATGTTTTTTTTCCAATTTTCTACCAAAATAGGGTAGCCACCGAAACCAGACAAAACTAATTTCTGATGTCATGCACTACCCCCACTCTACTGCAGCCAACGGTGTGCTGCCATCTGGTATTGCAAGATCAGATTGTTGGGTGGGTGATCCACACCCTCTAACAATTTGCTGTAACCAGTCACAAGTCCATCTCACCCTGTAGGCCTCAGTGATTTCTAACTCTTTGGACTGATCAAGCAGCAACTGGTGGGCAAGCAATTTGTAATGGAGGCAGACATGAAACAAGCAAAGAGACAAAAGATTTTGTTCTGAACATTACACACAGTCAATGTCTAAGCAATATTTGGGTTGCATCCATGTACACTGCAGCAGATCAACATTAACTGGAGTTTCAGGTCTATTTTTCAAATTTTTTATATAGGCCACCAGTCTGGTACATGCAGTCCTTTGTGTATCCCCATAGGAAAAAATCTAAGGATGCAATATTTGGTGATCTGGTGGCTGAAAGATGGGACCATCATGACCAATCCATAACTTCTGGAAATGTTGAATGATGCATGAATAATTGCGACATGCTGATTACAAAATGTACAAACAAGGTCTGGTGTGGTGGTGCATCTTCTTGCTGGAAGAATTCAGCAGGCTGCAGACCTTGTAATTATACATGGATAAAAGTTTTTCAGCACATCCAGTTAGCTGGGAGATGATACAGTTACTCTGGCATGATTCAAATATCATGCAACAGGCCACACCACACATTAATTTTGAGGTTGTCTCTAATTGTTCCCACTGCAGCGTAAGGGTGTTCTTACCTGCCAATGTGAATATTTCATTCGTTTACTTTTCTTGAAAAGTGGAATGCAGCTTCATCAGTGAATATGGCTTTGTTTAGGAATTTGTTATCTTTGTCCAGTTTCTCAAGCATGCTCACTGCAGCTTTCTTATGTGCTATCCAATCACCTGGCATAATTGTACACAATATTTGTTAACTTACAGGCATACAGATGGAAAGATTTTTGTAACACTCCATGCACTGTTGAGTGCAGTGTCACTGTGTTGTGGCTAATGTAGACTTGTAGAGACCACAGACAAAGACTTCACATATGTTTGATATTTCATCAGACATATGTGAATGTCCTGCACCTTTGTTGCACAAACACATAATCATATTATGGATGATGGCACCAAGTGATACACTGCTCAGAAACGATTTTGAACCTGCACATCGGATTTCATATTGATAAGCCATTACACACACTGTGCTTTCTGCTGCCAGGTTATAGCAAACGAGCTAATGATTCACACATTCCCACATACAGTTACAGTGCAGTCGAACACAAAGTACACTACCATCCTCCAGGCACTCAGTGAAACTTTCACAGATGGCACAAAAACAGCATGTCAGTGTTTTTTATTCAATTTTTATTCATTAGTAGAGTTAAAAATATAATTTATATACACCTTGTACATCCACAGCATCTTTTAAATCTGTATATTTTAAAGCTCACATCCACTTAATAAGATAACAGCGATCAATCAGTAGACCAACCCAAGTGCTTTGGTGCAAGCACTGTACCCAATTTCTTTCCCGAAACGTACCCATTCAGTGTTTATGTAAACACTATCTATAATTGTGACTATACAGTTTTGAATGGTAGAATGACTTGAAAAGGATGTGAAAGGAGATGGTTATGGCATATTTAAGGTACTATTCTGGCACTTGCAGGAGGATTGAGGAAACACTGTAAAAAAATGTCAGGACAGCTGTTCCCGAGGGCCTGTAATGTCCTAACTATACATACAGCTCCTTCAACAAAAATGATACACATAGTGATAAGAACAATTTCCATAGCAGATATCCTTAACCTACTGCATCACATATATACTTTCACTTTTCTTGTGGTATGGAAGGAAATAATCTTAAACAAAAAACAAGTTTAAAGATTCATGGAAGATGAAGGTAGGTGCTCCTGTCTTGGACATTTAATGTTGTTTGACCAGAGGGTCCACTTTCAGTGACATATTCTCTTTTTCATTGAAAACCATGCAGCTTCTTGAAATTAAAACTCCTGATATCATCCCATTCTTACATAAATAAAAAACAACAAAGGGCACAACTGTTGACAGTATAAAAGAACTTTCTTCTTATATGAAAATGAAAACAAATGCACATACATGGAAATCTTATCAACAGAGACTCCACTGGTGCACAGGGCAGCCAGACAGATTACAGCCTCAATCAAAATATTGATAAACACCATACTCTCCTAAGCCCCCCAAAATAGACAGACTAGCAGGCAGACATTTGCTAGAAAATCCAGACACCAAATAATTTATCTCAGACCTTTCAACCCAATCACAGGCCTGTCACTGAGTCCAACACTCATGGTTGACCTGCTGAGACTAAATTTTCCTGGTCATTCCCGTCTCTCTGCAGTCAGTCATGAATTACTCAGCAGTCAAGATGAAAGCCACCACATATGTATGAGATGTTGAGGTTATGTTCAAGGACTTGGGAAAGCAAATGGTACAGGATGAGATTCAAGGCAGTGTGCCTGAAAAAACCTCAGCAATATGACCCCCTGTAATCAAGGAACATACAACATCTCACTAACAAGTTAATGGTAGAACGTAGATGATAGTGATGATGATGACAAAGTGGAGGGGGGGGGGGAGGAAAAATGGATCTTAGAATCAGCAAATAATTTAGTATGTTCACTGCAGCTGTTCAAACAAGACCTTGACAAGATGGAAGAGAATGACCACAATGAAAAACACAATGGAGCAGTCAGTAGCAACTGCAGTCCTGAAGAACACAAGAGCAATGTTTACTTTGTGATACAGTGACCACTTTAAACCTCAGGAAATCTTTCTACCAAATTTCAAAACAAAATTCATTCTTAGCCACTTACACATTCTGATTATGTTCTGATCATATTAGAATCATAAAGCAAACATAACACATGACTACAGCAACCTTTCTTGAACAATGTCATTTTAGTTTCAGTGCAGCATTCACTCACTCACCCATTTATTTCTATGAAACTGTTTGTATAAAGCACTTCTTTACAACATGTGATTTTCCTAGAATTCAGCACACACATTGTAACAGACAGACTGTATTCTTCTTTTATAAATGAAAGTGACAGCTATGTCCATACACACAAGAACCACATCAGAAAATTTCACTATGAACTCAGTGCACAAGTTAAGCTTACAGCAACACAATACAGTCAAGCAAATGTAATCATTTCCTCAAGTATACTAAAACACAATCGCTGTGTGTTTAGGCTTGTTTACTGACTCTGCAATTGTGTTACTGTCACTGATAAACTGAGCAAATGTAATGTAGTCCATTAACAATGGAAATATCTGCAATAATTTTAAAATGGATCCTGGAAAAAAGTCACTGAAAGTTCTGTGAATAATATCACCCCATAAACAATGGCATGTACAAAAATGACATGCAGAATAATGAAACATTTCAAACAAGAGGTTCAGTGAGATACAAAATGAAAATACAAAAATTTGGCACTTGAATAGAAACAAGTACCAGAAAATCTTTTTTGCCATTTGGCTGTTCAAAGAGTGGTATCAAATTCCTCAGCTCACAGGGCAATAAAGCTTTTAAAGCTAAGCCCAAACAAAACTAATGTTACACAAAAACTCTTTCCTCAATGTGGGGAAGTAAGAAGCTGGCATTGCAGGTGGTATCACGAATCAGCAGCAAATGGACTTTACATTAAGTGAAAATGTAAACAGCCTGATTTTACATTAAGTGAAAATGTATAAACAGCCTGAATAACAAATACTGGTGTTCTGAAAAACACTATGGAGTTCACAGCTTCCTCAGCATGACATTAAAACTGGAGTTTGTTGTGTACAGGGTGTGAATAATGCCCACATCTTTGGAAAAAGCAATAATTTCATACAATACATCTGGTTAATTCTGACATCATTCTTTAGAAAAATAACATAAAAAGAGAATATGTATGGTTGGTTCATGCAGGACAAGGCCACAACCCACACAGAAAAGTTGTCACTGACTGCCCTAGATGGGTTGATGAATTGTTGATAATTTGCGGGTTGTGGACTTATAGGCTTCCAAAGTTGTATATGTGTGATCTTCACTTATAACGGACACATTCTTGACAGCAAGTGAATGACAAAATTCAAAGAAAAATTTACAGTATTTCAAGACTAGAGTTCCATCACATGTTGAGAATTTTTTTTTTAAAGGTGATAGGGCTTTTTAGCAGGAGGTCTGCACTTTGACACTCGCCTATAAAATATGGCAGCACAGCAGAAAAGTTGGCTTCCTACACATGCAACATACTGAATGCTTTCTTCAGCAAAGCCAGAGATCTTGTTTCTCAGTCAAAGGAATAAACAAAATGGAAATCAATTTGTCCAGCAGGTTTAGCATGATGTTTCTCCTGCCACAAACCTTAGCTGCTAGATCTACACTCATTCCCTTGAACATCTGACAATATCTCTATCTCCCATATTTTAAATTGCTATTTCTTGTCACTTGCATTTAGAAACTGTACATGTCTACAGATAATTTATTTCCCTTTCATAGCAACACAACTCTGTGGTTACACAACAACTTTTGTGTAACCACATGAGAGAATTCTAAGTTAAAACATTGCTACATATGACTCCCTGAAGATGGCCAATATATCTGGCCCAAACATGTTGGAGATATAACTACAAATAAAAAGGAGTATTGTGCAACAAGTTGGTTTTGATTCTTTGTGACGAATGCAATATTTTATACAGTCTGTGTCACCAACATAAACTAAAAATATAATGTTTACTATACATTAACACAGAAAATATGTGATATCTAAGGCCCTCACAGCAGTGAGATTTTAAACTGTCTAGTTTAGCAGATACAAACATTGTGTGGGACCCTTCTGTCTCCATCGTAGAAGAGTCTTTTCTACCTGGTGCTACACCGCGAAGACAGACGAAATGGTTGCTGAAAACTCTGGTGCCAAATTCCCCCTGTCAGTGAAAAGTCTGGGATAGCATAACATGATCAGAAAATAAAATGTTCTGAATAACAATGAAAGTCAATTATATTTAATATCTGTTTATATTGTAACATTAAATAACAATGTTACAGGTGCTGACACATGAAGTCCATCGGGCAGGCACAGAATATTATCGTTGGCCTGCAGGCTGCAACTTTGCACAGTACCTATGTTAAGTCAGCTATTACAGAATTGTGCACCACTTATGACCACACAAGGTTCAAACCAGTAACAACAGCTTGCAGCCCACATGTTTATGCAGAATTTGACATGCAATCAATCCAGCCTGTATGCTGTACTTGCCTCAGTTCATGAAAAACAGAATTACCAACCAACACTTCACTGTAAGGCATTTCAATTAGCCATTTACAGCCCAGCTGGCCTATAATGGAACACCTGATATGGGTCGAACCGTGTCTGCTGGGTTGTAACAAATGGTCGTCCAGGTTGGACATCAGCACGCAAAATCACCACACCTGCACAAGATTATTACATGAAACAACTCCAAGCTTTTTGTACACATTCACAGATCTTATGTAAGTTTGTTCTCAACAAGCAAGACAAACTAGTTGAACTAGTTCAGGAGTATGCCTTGTGACCGAGTTTGGTATTAGCAGTGTTCATTCGCTGGGTTCTAACACAAAAGTTTGTTACCCATTTACATTGAAATACTTTACTATGACCAGGCAACACCCGGAATACACCTAAAATTAAGTCACAGTACCGTTTCATATGACAGTGTATTTCACTGCATAAAGGGTAAAATAACTTCACTTAGTCACTTCCTTACATCAAAAAATCAATATGCTTATGTTACAAGCCTAACAGACTTGGAGCAAAGTGCACATTGCCTCAACAGATTTCCAACATGGCACGAAGTCTTTGGCACTTTCAAATGACAAGGAAATATGTTCCAGACAGCATACTAGAGAGCAGTGATATTCTCCACAAATCTGCAAAGTAATTACTAAAAACAGATGCACAATAAAAATTTTGGGACTCTTTTACCAAATAAACATGGAAAGTATATCTTATTAATTTTTATACGTGTTTGTAACTATTGTTCTGAAACTACCATGTTTCAGTGTAATGCAATTTTATCATAACAGAAATACTTTTGTCATCCACACAATTTTGTTATATCAAGATTTCTGTGTAACAAAGTCAGAACACTCCAACAGAAAGAGATAAACTGAGAGGTACTGTGGTGGTATTGAAAACTATTGTTGTGTCATACATAACTTGCAAAATTTGAGGTTTTCACAGTAGTACCAATGAACATGATGCCATGTCAACTTGTACAAGTTTTTTGCCAGTGAGAGTCCTTTCCACCTCATCCGTATCTGCCCGTTTCTCGGTTGCGTCTACACGTGACTGCTGTTTACCTGCTATATAGCCAGAACATGTGTGGGAAAGGGGTCATTCAAACTGGCTTCTAATTGAAACAACTTGACAGAGGCGGCAGTGCATTTTATCATCAAACCACTGTACATATGTGATCGCAAGATAAGGAATCGCTGAAGGGTGTAACCCTTCCTTCACACTGCACTAAAAGCCTGTGGGTAAGGAGAATGTGTTGGAATTTCCTCGGGCAGACAGCCGCATCAAGAGGTGAAGGTTTTCGGACGTTTCAGAGACTGACTCTGTCCCCAGGGCTTTGCTGGTGGTTTGGTAGAACCACCATCAGTTTTGGTTCTACCCAACCACCAGCAACACCCTGAAGGTGGGGAAAGAGCCAGTCCCTGAAACGTCGGAAAACCTTCACATATTGCCGCGGCTGTCTGCCCGAGGAAATTTCATTGAATTCTGTCACCGTGAAAGCTTCAAGACTTGTAAGGAGAATGTCAGTGTCATACTGAACTCCAGATGGGTAACTATTTGTGATCACATCCTAAAAGACCTGCATCTTCAGATGTAACTTACTACTAAGTTTAACTTGTAACAACCTGTGTTTACTTACTTCATCACTAATGATGATGTACCTGTACTGAAATTTCCAGTGACTGTAATCTGACATCAATGTACAACTCAATATGCTGGAATTAAGTGTTAATATAAAATAAATACATTTTCTGAATTACCTGGGTTGTCTTCGGCATGTGTATAGTTTCAGAGATTAAATAGGAACACAAAATTGCATTGTATTTGAAATATCATACAATCAGGCAGAGAGAACACTGGGAATTGATCTTGTTATTACTGATCCGGTACAGTGCCACAGTCTTCAAATGTGAGTTTTGCCCATCAGTGAAATGATATAAAAATTTTAATATCAAATTCCTGCCTTTTAGTTTGATTTAAACAAACCATAAAAAGATACGTAGATACTTATGTCTGAAAATGTACTCACCAGATGGATTTACTTTCACCTTTATCTTAGTCAGTGGCGTTAAGACCCCATAGTTGACATCTTCATACAGATCCTGTTGAATGAGGACCAGTTAGAATGAAACTTATAATATGCCTAACGTTTATTAAAAAGACCAACAAATGCACTTGGATTTAAAAATGTAATTTTGCTACACAGTAATCACTGACATGTTCCCTCCACTCATGTGGCCTTCTTCAGGGTGGTGAGAACAAGGATACAAATAGAATTATAATGTGTCCATGTCACTCTGCATTTAAAAATTACATAGTTTTTGGTTCAAATTCACAGTTGAATAGTAAAATATTATAAGTTAAAAAAGCTGTTGTTTAGATAAGAACTTTTTTTAACATATAATAGTTCATACTCACCAACTGTTTACTATTCAACCATGAATTTAACTAAAAACTATACAATTTTTAACTGTGGGGTGATACTGACACATTACAATTGTATTCATATTCCCTCTCACCACCCTGAAGATGGCCATACAAGTGGCTGCAACAACTGTGTAATATAATTACATTCATACAACCAAATGATTTTGTTGGTCTTTTTAATAAATGTTATGCATCTAATTCATGCACGGAACATGACACATATCAAATTGAAACTTACTATCTATGAAATGTCCAGCTAGAGTGAAACCTACAACCTATGCAATGTCTAAACCAAAAACCTTCTTGTTACTACAGGCTCCACAAAATAAGGTTCTACAAAAAGAACTCATATATCATTTAATGTCTTGAATTTTATTACAGGGCAAACTAGCTTATTTATTCCTTTAAATGTAGAGGCTACTGTACAAACTGTCATATTTTAACTCATATATTTCATTACACTCACCCTGGGAAGTATCACTTGTGCTAACCTGCACCAGTTGACCAAGTTTCAGCAATAAATTCACACAATACACAGTGGGTGGGACAGACTTGGCTCAGACTTTCAGTGGCCATCAGGTTATTACATCTAAACTATTTGACAGCGATACCCACTGAAACTTTCTCCCTTGTGCAAAGAAACTTGCTCTCCTAGCCACCATAATGCTCAGAAAGATGAAGCAGTGTGGTCTCTTTTATATTTCCTTCTTCTTGTTTAACTTGTACCTCCAGTACTTTGTTTTATCATATGATTTCACTCCTACAGACAGAGGAAAATTTGTCCCTGTGCTTAATTAAACACCACACCATGAACATATATAGGGGAGGGGAGGTATATTTCCAGGCACTCTTAACCTATAACAGTATGATTTTTAATCTAGACACTATACCAATGTCACTGTCTTGGTTGTTAGGATGGTAGGTACAATAGTACACAACACTTCATACTAAAAGACAGCATTCTTTGCTGTCACACCCATAAAGACCTCTAATGTCACATAACAAATAATGTTCTTACAAAACCGGACCAGAATATTTATTGGCTGAATGCATGTACCAACAACATCTGCATACCTTTCGTTCTTCTAATCTCTGCACCCTAAACATTTTCTAACCAGGCCCGCCTACTTCCGATATCAGCCACTCTAGCACGCCCTGTTTAGGTCTTTACATCGTGGGAAATTCTGTCTTGGCCTCCGCAAAACTACAGCTTTGTAATAACTGTAGAGAATTACATCAGCATCCACACATCACTTCGTGCCCTGTTAAGGATTTGTGTTTCTCTTTAGGTTCACCAAAATGTCACGTAGATTTTCATTGGTGCATTGTTTCTAAATTTGTTAAATCAAGTGGGGAATGAAGCATATGAAATTATCAGCACTTGGGTAAACATGCTCCACCAATATAGGTCTCATATATATCGCTTTTTGTTTTTTTGTTATTAAAGTTACTGAACTTTGCATACTTGTACATAGTCACTTGTTTTGCTTGTACCCTAGGCTTCTAGAAAATAAGGGGGGAGAAGGGGTGCATAACCAGAGCATGACATTCACAGAGAGATTTTGGGTTACATTATCTACCATTAAAGAGACTGTCATTCTCATAGTTTGGATCATGTTCCTCCGTAAGAAAATAATACTGCAGTAACAGAGTCCAAAATGACAAACAGTGCACCAACAGTGGAGTGTCAGCAACTATTCTGTTTCAGCACTGCAGCAATGATTCAATATAAACTTCTTGAATCAAGGAATTAAATCCTGTATCACTGAATATCAAAACTATAACTTGGAGGCAACCTCTGCTTTTTGACCTCTACTGTCATAACAAACAAAAGACACAAAAATATGTGTTGTTATATCCCGTCTGGTCAGACAGTCTGCCACAAGAAAAGCTCTCGTCTCATCACAAGCGTGTGGTAGAAAGATATTTTACTTTTGTTGCCTTTGCCTTTGTCTTTCTATTTTATGTCACATCAAATTCCTCAAATTCCACGTCAATCTTTTAGTTTTGGTATAAGGTTCTGTGGACAGAACTGTTTGGGAACCTGGGACAAAGAGAAGCACCCTAATACTGATGAAATTATGTTAAAATAAAGAATTCAAACAGGAAGTGGGTGAAATTTATAATATTTTCAGTCACATCAGTTTGACTTTAATGCAGAATTATAACTCAGCTTCAGTAAACTTATAACACAACCATTATTAATAAGTTCAGAGACAGCACAATGGATTGTGCAAACAGGTGGATTAAGCCAAAACCTGTCACCAACATGTGCAAATTTACCTTTTCCATTGTCCCATAACATTGTTGGACCATGGATGACAGTGAAATCGTAACAACATAACCAATGTCCAACAGAGTAGCAGAAGAATTCAAGATATTGGTTTGAAGCTTATAATTTCATATATCTGATTTATAACTGGGAGATTGCACATTCAAACTGTTGTTCCTCTTAAGAAAATGTTCATGATTTCTCTTAATTCTTAAAGCCATATTACAAATAAATATTTTAACATGAGCTAAAACTGCTTCCTTGCATTTCTTTCAGAAACCTTCCTCTCACTCCATAACATGAAATAAAATGTGCACTTGAAACAATGTTATTACATAACTAACTAAATAAATGACCCAATAAACAGCTTGGGATAATCACATATGCAGCATGTGATGGGATCATGTAATGTGGACAATACTCTGCTTACAGAACATAATAGGAAAGAGTACTTTGGAACCTGATCTGTACCAGGCTGGGTAATACTGAAAAGCATAGGCTGTGACAGTGTTGGCTGGGCTGACATAATTCAGGTGGTAATGATGAACCTTTAAGATTCCACACGGGAAACTTGATAAAGAGCTGACTAATTACTGACTGCTGTTAGAAATTATATGAAGGAACTCACATGATTAGAATTTCTTTATGAAACAAGGAATCTAACACCAATATTATATGGTATTACAGAACACTGTTCACTGCCCACTTGATCTACAGTTACAGTA
>Ga0136643_10012085_pt1 | contig 12832 bp, 7 predicted proteins | sample TergutLab28metaG_FD_96883 | JGI IMG/M metagenome (GOLD analysis project Ga0136643, IMG submission 96883) | Labiotermes labralis P1 segment gut microbial communities from Petit-Saut dam, French Guiana - Lab288 P1 (version 3) (version 3) | ecosystem: Host-associated > Arthropoda: Insects >...
GGACGCTTGTGAGTGCGGTAATGAACCTTCGGGTTCCGTGAAATGCGGGGAATTTCTTGACTAGGTGCAAACCAGTTAGCTTCTCAAGAAGGACTCTGCACCATGGAGTAAGTAAGTAAGTAAGTAAGACATTTCCTTTATTAGAGACAATCGTTCGAAGGAGACGAATTGGATGCAATTTAAGTAAATCGATCGCTTGTCACAAAGCACTTTGGAATTTTGTTGTTATTAGTCTAGTTACACCACCTTCCAAGCGAAAATAATTTAGGGCATAAATTACAGTAGCTATTTAAAACATTCGTAACGAAAGTCTGGCTGTAATTACAGCAATTTGTAAACTTTTCTGCAGATAGTTTTCGATAAAGGATCGCATGTCTCCGGTGTTTTATGTAAATACAATCTGTCTTGCTGTATTAGTGTTGTAATATGAGAACCAATGCCATAAGGACTGAAGTGTAACCACTTGACGTCATGATATAATATTAAAGTGGCCCTGTGTATCCAGACTGCATTTCAGAAACGCAAATCGAATGAACATCAGGGACACATTCTTACACGAGAGCAGCAATTTTTTTTTTAAATATGACACAAATTTTCCTTTTCGGGCTCTGTGTTACTCAGCCTGAATTTCACCTTAGATTTAGAGAGCAGGATCCCCCGTTACTCCGCACGGCATTAGTAAGCGGAACATGTTGGGCACATTTATTTCTTGGGGCTCTCTTCCTGTATTAGAGCGACAGCCTGTACATGACGTCACCACTAAACAGATTTTCCCCGTGGCCCATCGATTTATAAAACTTATTCTGAAGCTTTTCCCGTAACAGTTCATGGGGACTCAGAACGGGGATGGAATGGTCGGTTCCCATCTTTACTTTGACATTCGGCATATCTAGGACGGCAGGCGCCGGCCGCATTTTACCCCCAAGGAAATGGACAGACGGAATAGGTCACATGAAAATTTCCAAGGACCCACTGGGGATCGAACCCGGAACCTCCCTTGGCGTAGTGCTTTAACCAACTGCGCCACTGCTCGCCCTGTAAACCTTACTCTGGCCCTTTTTAATGCCTCATGGACAATTGTTTCAAAATCCAAAACTGAGTAATGTCACTTTCAACTGTGAATTTATGTTTTTTTTATTGCGTGTTTACAAAGCCTTCTGATATGTTACTTTTTCATTTATGCAGGTGTTCAGGTACTCCTATGAAGCTCGGTACTTCATCTTCGATGTGCAGACCTCGTGAGTAAACTTGCAAATTACTCTGTAAAAGTACTGTTTAAGAAAGCTAACTTACGGTGGGCTCATTTAGGAACAGTACCTATAGACTGTTCATATTGCATGGAATAATGTAAATGTGTGATTGTGTGTGTGTGTGTGTGTGTGTGCGCGATTGGATGCATATGTGTGTGTATATATATATATATATATATATGTGTGTTTGTATATATGTATATATATATATATGTGTGTGTGTGTGTGTGTGTATGCGTGTGTGTTTATGTGTGTGCGCGCGCGATTGGATGCATATATGTGTGTATATATGTGTTTGTGTGTGAGTGTGTATATATATATATATATATATATGTGTGTGTGTATGTGTGTGTGTGTATATATATATATATATGTGTGTGTGTGTGTGTGTATATATATATATATGCGAATTTGACGTGAATGTAATCAAAGGATTGTTGTGTTTAATGATCGATCGAATTTTACTCCTTGTTATCATTCAGATAGCGTTTCACGAAGAAGAATTCTGTTTGAACATTTTAAAATCACAAATTTGCTCATTTCTGTTCTCCTTTTGCATGAAGGAGTATTCTAACTGGCCTTCTCTAACCACGGACCGTTTCTTCTTGCCACCTTATTTTCAGTGTTCGTACATCTCTGTAGCCAAATCGTTCCTAATTTAACACCATGCTTCATACAAATTTTTTTTGTCTACCTTCAGTAGTTGTTAGTGTCAATTCCTCTTATTTTCTGCATTCTCATTCACATGTACACATATCCGTAAAAAGTTCTTTCCAGTGCATATTCTCCTACAATGTCTGAAATAATGGGATAATTATTCTTAATTTCGAGCTAAGAAAAGTCTTCGGAAAAGAATACGTTATATACATTACCTAGTGTATTGTGTTTGTACGTTTAAATATTCAATAGAAAAAGATTAGAAAGTACCAACAATATATAGTGTGTGTGCTGAAAGGCACCACATTTATTTCAGATGTAGTAACAAATGTGTAAATATTTACCGCAATTAACCTGAATTATATTCAAAGATACAGTTCGTACCGCGCAGTAAACACACTCCCGTCTCGGTTACAAAATCCTCCGGTTAAAGCTGAGTAGAGAAATAAGCGCTGTTTTGTGAGATCGTACGTAACATTTGCACACAGGGGCGGAAAGTTTGTTAAACTTTGCTCTATGTACAGTTACCGCTTGACTCTAAAGATTTAAATTAAAAACAGGTTCCTTTGTTCATTTTCATTATGACCACTTAAAAATTGAGAAATAAAACAAAATCTCTAATGAGCATCTGCATATTGACATGCCGACAGGCAAAGAACATAAGTGGTTCAGGTTCTCGACTATCAACGACCTAAACGTTAAATCGAGGCTCGTTCGTCTGACCAGTGTTTCCATGGAGAAGCAGTAAGGGTGACATATTCTGAGTATGTGTTTGTAGCCTTAGTTATCCAGCATGCAAAGCGCATGCGCCTTTATATTTTCATCTATGGCCTCTCCGGCTGTACAGTATGTTTCCATATTATCACAACTTAAGGGAGGAAAAAAACTTTTGGGACATAAAATGTGCTTTTTGATTTGCTCCACAACTTTGGTCTGAAAGGTGCCTCATTCTAAGAAGATTCAGCCAGATATTTTCATAAATGCACATGGAACTTCATGTACAGTACTGTAAAGTACTGTACTGTACTGTAGAGTACAGTACTGTACTCTACTCTACTGCGCTGTACTGTACTGTAATGTGCTGTACTTTACTGTGCTCTACTGTACTGTACTGTACTGTACTATACTCTACTGCCCTGTACTGTACCGTACCGTACTGTACTGTACAGTACAGTACAGTACAGTACAGTACAGTACAGCACAGTACAGTACAGTACAGTACAGCGCAGTAGAGTAGAGTACAGTAGTACAGTACTGTACTGTACTCTACTCTACTGCGCTGTACTGTACTCTAATGTGCTGTACTGTACTGTACTGTACTCTACTCTACTCTACTGCGCTGTACTGTACCGTACAGTACAGCACAGTACAGTACAGTACTCTGCGTTATTCTTGTCAGATTTTACCGAAACTTGAATTTTTGTCGACTGATTTTCGAAAAATACTGAAATATTAAATTTAATAAAAATCCGTTCAGTGGTAACCGAGTTGTTCCATGCGAACGGACGGAAGGACGGACGGACAGAAACACGTAAATACATACATACATACATACATACGTACATACATACATACATACATACACACATACATACATACACACACACATACATACATACTTACACACATACATACAAACAAACATACATACATACACACATACATACAAACATACATACATACATACACACACACACACACACACACACACACACATACACACACACACACACACACACGACGAAGCTGATATTCGCTTCCCGCAATTTTCCGAATAGTAAATAAAAAATTGTTTTGCGGTGCTTATCAGTGTTTGCTACTGTAGATGAAACAATGGGATGCCGAAAATCAAAACGATGTCCGCATAATTTGATTCGCTTTGTGCACACAGAAGTGGTGCTGACATGTGGTCCTTCAGCTATGTTTCAGTGACATCAGATCAACAATATTTTAAATGACTGTGATCTGTTGTCACCATCACTTGGTATTATTGTTTTTATATGTCTTGAAGCTTTTGCGGCGACATAATTCAGTTAAATTTTCTCGGGCAGACAGCCGCTTCAAGGTGTGAAGTTTTTCCGACATTTCGAGAAGTAACTCCGTCCCCATTTTCACAGTGTGCTGATGGTTTAGTAGCACCAAAACTGCTGACTAGGTGCTCAACTTTGCCCAGTAACAGCACATGGTTGAACACCTAGTCAGCAGTTTTGGTGCTACCAAACCATCAGCACATCCTGAAGATGTGGACGGAGTTACTTCTCGAAAAGTCGGAAAACCTTCACACCTGTAAGCGGCTGTCTGCGCGAGAGACTTTCATTGAATTGTTGTTTTAAATTTATCTTTACATGACTTTATTTTGGAAGACAAATGGAAACAATGATCCTGTAACACTAGTAATTTAAAATAGTGAATTCTCAACTTTCACTTGGATTTTATGGCCCTTTACGAGTAAGCAGTGGCGGTAGAGGAAACAAAACCTAATGGACTTGCTTGTTTGGTTTGATTTCACGACCCAGGAAAAGTGAAAATTAGCAGTAGAGGCAAGAACTAATTTTCGTCTGTTTAATTATTACGATCCTGTTTAACTGAGTAGTGGCAGAAACACAAACAAACTTACTGCACATTGCTTCTTTGATTTATGATCCATGTAACTGAAAAGTGGAGAGGGAGGTAAATAAAACGAATTGCATTTTTATGTAGTTTCTTGTACATTTGTGGAGCAAAGTGCTTACGTGACTAAAAGTTTTTAGAAAACCCTTCTGCTGGGTTACTAGTGTGACCATTTGATTCGATATATCTTAAACAGCGCCTCATAATACCTTCTTGTCTGGTTATAAATACTCACACATTGTTTTTTAGGTATACTAAACCCAATTTTAACCGTCAAAAATTTGTTTATTTACTTCATTGCTTTCGCGTACTCCTTGTAAGTTTATATGGGATCCCACAGTACACAGTGCGCGCTGATTGTAGCTTTTACCTATGCATGCTGGTTTGAAGACGGTCTAAAGAAAGACCGAAACATGTTTCCATAGTAAAATACCAATATCGTATACTATTTCTTGGGACCGCGGTGGCACAGTGGTTAAGGTACTGCGCTACAAATCGGAGGGTCGCTGGTTCGTTAAAGATGGTGTCATTGGAATTTTTCGTTGACATATAATCCTTCCGATCGCACTATGGTCCTGGGCTCGACTCAGCCTCTAACAGAAATGAGTACCAGGAGCATTTCCTGAGGGTAAAGGCGGCCGGTATGTAAGGCTGACAACCTTACCGCCGTCCTGTGCTGTTGTCATGAAATCTGGGAAATTTAACTTTCTGGAACCGTCTGGGCCACTTCGGCCTGTAATGGGACTGATAATGATAAACTATTTGTATAGTAAAACCACCTTGATACACCAATGTATCAAATTTATTTTATTTTGGAATACACTCTACATGTTTCGGACGGTCTTTCCCTCCATCTTCAGGAGTTCAAGACTGCACATAAAGCAACAGGCTTACGAGTATGCCAAACAGATACTGCTGTCTACTTGCTAGCGGGTACGAGATGGAACTGAGAGTTCCATCTCGTACCCGCTAGCAAGCAGACAGCAGTATCTATTTGATATATGCCTGTTGCTGTATGTACAGTCTTGAACTGCTGATGATGGACGGAAAGACCGTCCGAAACATGTAGAGTGTCATTCCAAAATAAAATAAGTTTTATACATCGATGCATCTAATTGGTGTTACTATAGAAATATATTACGATGCACGGCCCTATGAACGTCAAATCGTATACTATTGTTGTGTTCTTGAAGGAATAAGCTGTTTTTATATTGTGTGGACAATAAGTTGGCCGCTACATTGGCAATTCACAAATCAACTTATGAGTGGCCAAATATTAATTAGTGTCACATTTGGAACTTAAAAGAAGGCTCCAGTGTCAAATCAGCTGTTCACATCTTCACACGTTTAGATTCGTTTCTTACAACAGAAGTGTTTTCCCTCTGACAAGGTAAGGTGGGATCTTTCCTCATTCTGTAGCATATACGGTAATAATGTATGTTGCAGATAGTCGTACACCTCCTCGCTCTTCCTAGCTTTCGGATACGAAATGGAATTTACACGTGGTTCTTAAACGTAATTATCGTAATGAAGGCTATTAGAGCAATCCTAGTAATATAAATCACAGCAAATTTAATGTTTTGTTGACCTGCATCGTGATATATCCGTATAATATGAACCAACAGGATGCACTAGTTAATTTCAATTTATTTCAATAATTAACCTATACATGTTTCGAGCAGTCTTACTGCTCATCATCAGGAGGATCAACTCTGTATAAACAGCAGTTTGTATAGCCATGCGTTATGTTGACTGGCTGGGTACCTAATCCCGATGATAATAATGTGTTCCGTGAAAGTAGTGCAGTGGAGGCCATACATTTGTAGGGGGCGCAAATGAGTTTTGTCCATATTTTCCATACTTTTGCTCGCAATTGGTGAAAATTCGGTAATAATATTCATCCTGTACTTCAATTCTTGTTACGATTTGCACAGCTAGCTTTCATTTGACCTGCTTGTTCGTATTATAGACCCATAAGGACAGTTAATTCACAATTTCCTGAATACTTATGCCATGAATCTGGAAGTTTCTTTGCAGGCAGATTGATAGATGTTATCGGCAAAGTACTATGCTACAGAACCTACCGAAGCATCGGCACTTAAGTACCTCTTGACTGCTTTATAACTACCGATATTATTTGGTGTAAACCTTGTCAACTAGGGTGAAGAGAGAGAAACCAACAACCTGCAACTAATTTTGTTTATTATCAAACTTCTATCTCAACATGTTTCGGGCATCATTATGCCCATTATCAGGAGAACAAGACTGTGTACTACCGCATATGGTGTTCTGCACTGTTTGTGCTGGCTTTGGTTGTGTGGAGCTGGGTCCAGCTTCACACAACGACAGCCAGCACAACCAGCGCAGAACACCATATGCGGTAGTACACAGTCTTGTTCTCCTGATGATGGGCATAATGATGCCCGAAACATGTTGAGATAGAAGTTTGATAATAAACATAAGATTATTTACATCTTGTTTGTTTCTCTCTCTCTCTCTCTCTCTCTCTCTTCACCCTACGTTCAAGATGCACGGTCACAAGATCCTAAAATTGTCAACTAATAACTCACGCACTCAAAACCCAACACGTTAAGTAACCTACAGTTTTTCTTTGTTCTACAGTGCCTTGTAAGTATCACCTTCAAAGTGGTCTCTTCTGGTCTTTTTTTGAACATGGAATACAATTTTCTCCTAACCTGTTAATGTGAAAATTTGTAGGTTGCTGTAAATTAAATATATAAACCAATGTGCGTTTATTTTATCCTGATACAAGCACCGCTTTGTGACGGCATAGTATCCAACCTGTTTACAGCCACAAGAAACGCCTGTCGTGTAAATGTAACTCAGCTCTATTCCGCACGGGAGAATAATGCGTAAGATAGTTTTATTTTACTGAAAATGTCCGTTCTGGGACCATTCTCTTTAACTCTTATTTGTTACTCATTTGCTTTAAACTTCTGATTTCCTTTCTTCAGAAGGAATTTTGTTATTTCCTGCAGATTTTCTTTGGTAAAGTTAGCATTTAAATATAAGGAGGCGTAGAATAAATGGTCTCCTTTTAAAATTTTAATACATTTTAAATAATGCAGAATTGTAAATGGAGGCTTCTTTCTTCTCTTTTTAGTCACAGTGAAGCTCCAGTTGGGTAGCTCTCCCTCCCATCCTCTTTTCATTTATTTCATTCTCAGGCGTTCCCTAGAAGATTAGCTTTTAGAATCCAGGATAGAGAAACGATACATTTAGTGAGCAGGAAGTTAATTAGTTTCTGAGTAGAATCGACAGCATGCGAGCCAACTAATCTACTTGAGTCACTTCGAAAAAACACGGCTGCCGAATCACAATAAACGCATTCTGTGAAAACCACGAGTAGGTAGTTTATCGTGGTAATTAACCAACTTGATGCACAAAATTTTGTTTTACAGTAAGTTTTATTTCATGCCTCTACATGTTTCGAGCACCGTGTGCTCATCATTAGGAAGTCAAAATTGTATTATACAACCTCTGGTATCATCACACTGAAACAACTGAGTGGTCTAAAATTACTAAAATACAATTCTATAAATATGAGCAAATAGTAGTAAAATTATAGAATTGTATTTTTGTAATTTTAGACCACTCGTTTCAGTGTGATGATACCAGAGGCTGTATAATACAATTTTGACCTCCTGATGATGAGCATATGTGCTCGAAACATGTAGAGGCATGAAATAAAACTTACTGTAAAACAAAATTTTGTGCATAAAGTTGGTTAATTACTAAGATAAATATACTGAGATGCACGGTCAGCAAAACATAAAAAAAATAGGTATGTGGAAGGCAGGAGAGGATAACTATGCGCATGCACAATGCGCTGTTACTGAACACTGTTCCTGTCTCGTATACATCATTTATGCCTGATTACTTTCCTCTATAGTACAGGCAACTGTACTGATATAATTGGGATACAGAGAATCATGAAATTCTGACCCCACCCCGCCCCCGTCCAGCTGTGACGGTTGCACCTCGTGTGCCTAAAATGCACTGTCGTGCTTTTAAGCCAAAACACGACACACCTGGGGAACGGAATTCCGTATGATTAACAAGCACTGGAGCAGGCTGCAGAGAGACACAACCTATGTAAAGAAGAGTCCTCCAGTGTGGAGTACAGTGAAGGGTTCCGCATTATTTTCCGGTGATTTTAATATCGTGGAACTGTCATTCATAAATGGCGTAGTGCCTTGTGCGATTGTGTTAATAACAGGGTTTAAAGTAACGTTCACTTGCATAAATTGTGTTTCTAACTAATCGGAATGCAGATTCAAGGCTTTTGGGGTGTTACACAATGTCGGCTACTTACCGACATCTCGAGGGAAGGCAATGCTTTCCTCTTCACTTTCAGAAAATCCACGAAGATTGTCATATTGATTGACCGTAAATATGAGAACATCTTTTTCCTTTAAAACGCCCTAACTTTGTACCAGTCGACAGGATGTAGCATCCCAGAAAACTAACAGCTTCAGCAACACCGCTGTAAGAACTACGAAACCTTGCAAAGGCCGAATTGCTACAGAAACTCACTAAGTGCTGAGATGCTATACAGTTAGCGTAAATAAATATTTGTGTGGCGGGACATGTATGGTTGATATAAATTATGAACTTTGACTTAGGTTTTAACGTCCTTAGATTGGAATTCAAGAAAGTTGCGGGACAAAGACCGGGCGTAAACCTGCAGAAATTCACCATTGCTTATACAGGTTTGCTAATTATTGATTTCATATTTGATGCTCGACATGGAATTGTTTATTTTATTTATTCCGATTTTTGTATATTTTGTATGTTTTAATTACATAGGCCTGTACGCGTATGGCATCAAGCACTTCATAGAACTAAGCGTGCTTATCTTTATGTGAGAATAAATCGGGTGAAGATGAGGCCCTAGACAGAAAAGAAATGTCGTGCCGAGAGATAGTGGCAGTGGAATAAAACAAAAAGTGGTTGCAAACAGTCGGAATGTTGCGGAAATTCTGCATTTTGTACGTCTCGCTATTAGTCAGTAGACTAAACGGGTAGCTGATTTTTCCACAAAACTAATAACCCCTTCATCTGTTACTCAGTATCAAGAATCTCTTGCCTCATAATGTAGACTCTGTGGCAAATCTACGCTGTAGGAAGTGTCTAAAGCTTCTTTTTGTGTCTGAAATTAGAGGTATACAAAGTGAGTTTAATTTGGGGAGAGAAAGTTTTTCTTGTTCAGGACATCTGTAACACCCCGTTCCACCCTGTTTTTGCTGATACAACGGAAGATAAACACGGGCGCTCTAAAGCGTAAATTCAGTGACAGATACAGCAGAGCTCTATTATATTATCCCCGCTAAGGCGAATGGTTGTGTGGCGAAAAACGGAACTATTCGTTCAACAGAAAGTGTTGTTGTTCCATCTCCCAATTATGTTTATTAAAGACCGGTTACAGCGCCCCCACATTCTGTGTAACCACTAACCTTGGTGGGGGTAATCATAGTGGCCCGCCTCTGAATCTCTTTATGCATTGTTAGCCACACAATACATTTCAAAACTTCTGTAGTGCAAAACATACTACAGATATCAAAGCACGCTCGTATTTTCAGAATAAAATAGATGGTAAATGTTTTCGTGTGCCATAACACGCAAGTCACAATCTGCTGCAAAGAATAAGTACTCTTGTTACAGAAAACCGGTCATCATATCACATAACAACGCGTTTACCAGAAAATATTTAGCGTTGTAAGTATCATTATCCTACATTTAGACAGTACTTAATTTCTATACATTTTATTACTGACATTCTGAAAACTTTCATTTTTCGTCTTTGTACCTCCACTCGTCGGAGTACGCCGTGGCGCAGCTGGTTGAGACTTCAGGTCCGAAGGTAGGGGGTTCGATTCCCTATGGGTTAATGGGATTTTTCATTAACTTAAACCTTCCGGCGCCTAACAGAAATGAGAACCATGGTTATCCCTCGGGTGTAAAGGTGGCCGGTGCCTAGGGCTTATAGCTTTACCACCTTCATGTGCCGACTGTCTAGAAATCCTGGGAGCCTCAACTTCCTTGAGCCCTAAGGGCCTGTCCAGGTCTGGAAAAGGGATAGGTTTACTTCCACTCATCACATGATAACCGAATATAGAGTTACCCTCCTTAAGGAGAGTAAGGCTGGATACAAACTCTGACTTCGAAGTTCGCCAGGTTTGTTTAGTGAAGTAATAACCAATGCGTGGACTTGAGCAGGGAGACAGGGTGTGCAATGTGACCTGATTTGTCGCGGTTTCTATAGTCACATATTTGAAGTGAAAATAAGTTGGCTCTATGGAAATTGTTTCTTTGCGTTTCTGTAAAGCTGTAAACTGCGGAAAAAAATGTAAACATTGTCACTCAACTCGCCGTCGACTGTTAATAGCTGCTGATCCAAATTCAACCTCTTAGCGTGCCAGTGGGCCTCCATCTGTCATTCAAGTGTCTGTAGACTATTCAGGTAGGAACTCGCACCTTGTGCACTGTAGTGTATGTTTGTGCAGCGTTCACGGACAGAGTAGGTAAGGCTATTGAAGTATCGTACAATACCGCTACTGTATAACATAACTCAGGGGTAGACATCCACACTACGCGCAAGATTTCCTGTAACTTAGTTGTCAGTGTACACTGTAGCGGCTAGGCCAAGTTGCTGGGTGTGAAAAATGGACAGAGTGACAAGACTCGCAAAGGCACGGCGTCACAACAACCAAACGAGGGGTGCCCATGCTCTCGTGCAATGTAGTAACAAAACAGACAATGTGCGTGTAACGTAATATTGAGACACGTACGTGCAACCATTGCTGCAATAAAAAAGGAATAAATATTGCGCATTCCTAGTGTGTGTTTGTAGCTTTAGGTGTCCAGCATGCAATGAGCATGCGCCACATTATACTGTCATATTGTCCTGTCCGGCTTTGCATTATTTTTCACATCTCATACGCGCCACAATTTAAAAAAAAAAGTTATTGGACATCAAATGTACGGCTTTTGTCTGAGAAATTTCTCATTGTAGGAAGACATCAGCGAGATTTGATCATAAACCTGTATTAGGCTTCATGTAGAGTACACGTTATTCTTGTCATATTTTAATTAAACTTGAATTTTCTCGGCAGATTTTCGTAAAACACTGAAATACAAATTTCCACGGAAATCTGTCCAGTGGCAGCCGAGTTGTTGCATGCGGACGCACGGACGGACGGGCGGACGGACATACATGACGGAGCTAACGGTCGCTTTTCGCAATTTTGCTGACGCATCTAATAACGAGGTGACTCTCAAGAGGCAGCCACTGAAGGAAACGTAGATAAGTGAAAATCGAAAAAGACGTTTCAGTAAAAATGCCGTCAAATTACCACTAGGCCCTACCGGACATGCTCCACTGAGCAGGGCTGTTCACAAGAAGATAGTCCCAATAACTTCGCCTTCTCATGTAGAAGTCGAGATATCTCTACCTTGTTCACGAGAGCCCATCTTTTTCTTTATCCTGGGTCACACAAATTCAGTTTGTACCCTGCTGATTACGATTCGTTGGAACACGGTCGCTCCATTTGTAATTTGATCACCAACGGCATCTCTCCCATTCAGCTGTGTTGGCCAACATTTAATATGCATATTACATGTCGCACTCATTTTCTTCGATATGGTGTCCCTAATGATTTTTGTTGGAAGTACGATCTTGTGGTACGCTTTCAGTTTCCTATCTTCCCTCTTACTCCTGTTTCTTAAATCCAAATATTCTCCTCATCTCCCTGTTCTCAAGCGTTTTCCATTTATATACTTTCATTAAGAAGACAAGCCACCTTATGACCACATAAAACAGAGAATTTAATTACAGTCTTCTACATTTTAATCACCGCCTTCAGATAGGAGAGACGGCGCGGTACAAGCTGTAAAGGAACATGCACAAAAATATTTACTGATACCTGTGTCCTATTGTCACTGGTTGTTCTGCTTCGTATCGAGGCAGCTGGCAGAAATGGTGATTATCACCTGAACGTGCCTGGAATTTAATATAATTCTCGATGTCATAACGTAACTATTGTACCGCTAATTTAAAATGCGTTTGTCAGAGAAAGAAGCCTGGTACAGGAATGAAATTCAATTAATTTGAGTGGAGGTGAAGTTAATGAATTGCATTCAGGGCGGCAGCTGCCAAAACACAGTTTGTTTTAAAATGTTGCAGCGTAAGCTGTACCTGTTCCTATTGTTTTGTGGCTGCGAATTAGTGCATCGGGGGGGGGGGGGGGCAACAGGGGGGGGGGGGGGTTGGGGGGGGGGGGTTTTAACCGGGA
>Ga0136643_10012086_pt1 | contig 12830 bp, 9 predicted proteins | sample TergutLab28metaG_FD_96883 | JGI IMG/M metagenome (GOLD analysis project Ga0136643, IMG submission 96883) | Labiotermes labralis P1 segment gut microbial communities from Petit-Saut dam, French Guiana - Lab288 P1 (version 3) (version 3) | ecosystem: Host-associated > Arthropoda: Insects >...
CATGCAGTAACACACGTCTTGGTCTCCTGAAGATGGGCATAATGATGCCCGAAACATGTTGAGAAAGTGTTGATAATAAACATCTAACTGTTGCATCTTGTTGGTTTTCTCTCTCACTTCACACGTTTTAACGAGTTTCGCGGGGGTTTTTCAACGTAAGAATCCCTCTAACACGATTGTGGGGACATCTTTAATATTAACAGCTGACGCTCAGTATCCGGCAAAATTGTACTAGCAGCGTAGGGCGGTCTTCATGAAAGGTAGGCACGTTAACAAGGCATCCTCAGGTAGGAAGTGAAAACTGCCAAGACGAAAAGTGTGGCGTGATTTTAGAGTAGAGCTGTTTTCGTGTCTGTCAAGGAAATATGTGACGTGCAACGAAGACTGAAAGTGGTTTACGGCGGGGCTTTCTTGGTGGTATCATTACACCAATTTAATGTGCTACTTCGGTACATTTGTAGAGCTCGAATAAGATTTTCGGACACGTTACGAGGCATCAAACCAACCGCCGCTTTCACTTTCATGGGAACGCGAGAGAGGCAGTTCCCTGACGACTCTCAGCACTTTGCTACACTGACTGTTAACATTAATGACCGCTGACTGCAGTGATCGCGCGACAAAAGGCTCGTTACGTTATTGGACAGCTTAACACTGGGATTGCGGTTTCGAATAAAGACCAGGCAAAAAAGCACTTCCTCGTTGCCTATGGCGCGCTGTCCAGTTTAGGGACAGGTCTTACAATACGGTCATCCCTTGTGAAGGAGTCATACCAGATGCCAAAATATTCGTGATTTTAAATCAACCGAAAATATGAATGGCCAGGGAATTCATCCAGGTAATCTGAAACCAGAAGTTAATGACCACAATTACTATGCGAGTTTTTGGGCTTTCGCAGTGGAGTACTTGAGGTCTCCGTCCTTCTTGATTGTGGCGCCGTGTCACAGGGTAATTGGTGTCAGACGTTTCGACACAATACACTGGTTTAATCTTGAAGGGTCAAAATATTTCAGACCTTTAAAATGACACTTGTAAGTTGTCTTCAAACGACGGACACCAATTACCCAGTCACAAGCCACCACATTCCAGGAGAATGAAAACCTCATCCGCAGATAATGGTGTGTATGGTAAGCAGGGTATGGGCGAAGTCTCCACGCACGACATTATGGCTTATAGGACGGCGGCGACATTACGCCACTCATTCTTAAGCTCCGCATTAAACAGATGTGCATGACCATCTTCGCACCCCTGCCACTTTAACCCCACAGCCAGACCCGCCAGTACCCAGTGATATATTCTTCAAGCAAACTGCGGTTACATGTTTCCCCTTCAGCACCACAGTCCCCCATTCCATCATCATCATCATCATCATCATCATCATCATCTTCTTCTTCTTCTACTTCTTCTTCCTCCTCCTCCTCCTCCTTAGTAATCACGCCTGTACATCGCGTAAGTCCCTCCGTTTTATGAGAACTTCTTCCCAGTAAAGCTGACAATGAAATACAAGAAAGTTTAACGACAAGTCTGTCTCATATTGGCATTAGGTTTGGCCTCTTCAAGCCAAATGCAAGTTACAGCGTTCGTGAGTTTTCTGTAATTTTCTTAGTATCACGGACAGCGGACGCCACCTTCTTCGCACTTCGTCTTTGGAGATTAACCCACGAAATTTAAGTGTAACCGCAATTCCTTCACAAGTCGTACCCGTAATTTGGGACGTGGGTTTTATTCAACTGGCTAAGCATACAGTCCAGAGCCGGACTCTTGTAGACACAGCAGAAAAATGCCATTTTCTCTAAAAGGCACGATGTTTATTAACCACCTGATTTATTATCATTTTCTTTAGGATTGTGGTCCATATAATGGGTGCATTACAAATGGGAGTGCACAATGATGACTGTGAGAGAAGAGTATCATTTTGTGCACACAATCACAATACGTATTTCAGAATTTGTGCTGAAGTTCGATCTCAGCGAGCCAAAACTGACCACCTAAAGTTATTCGTTGTTTACAGGTAAAGCGGAAATGGGGGAAGAAGAGTTAGCCCACACGGCAGGACAGTCTTCTAGGCTGTACTCAAAAACCACAGCACAAACAGTCAAGATCGGAACATTTCTTAAACGCAAACGTATATTTATCGATAATTACATTTGCCCGTGAAAACAAAACTGAGAATAATGTGCAAATTGAAAATGTATACAGCAAAGGCGAATGCAAAAATAAATGGAAAACAGTACGCTGGAATATTTAATATTTTCCGTGCACTTAATTTTGTTAGATGTTGTTTTCTGGAATTTATTTACCGAGAAGAAAACTATATCTATATAATGGCAAAGTCTTACTTCTCGTCATCAATAGGATGTGAGAAGAAATATTCAGATGACTACTGGAAAGAGATTGAACACAAAATGAGAGGATGACAAGAAGAAAAAAGGTCTGAATAAGAGGAGGAAACGAACAGAACTGTTCCACGTAAAACTTCGTTTACAATTTCAAACTTCATCCCAAGAGATCTACTACTCTATTGTTACTGCTACTTTATGACTGTAAACATCTTGTTAGTCAGTACCGCTTATTCCATGTGCGTTAATTCTGTCGGATATGACCTCAAAGTCCCACAACACCTACAATATTTGTAAATGCGGACTTATAAACAGAACTTCACACAAAATGTGCAAGAATGTTTAAGACCTATCTTCGCAACAAATTTCACATGCCAAGTCCCAACGGTTCACTAGTTATAGCAATGAAACAGACAGCTAAGTTATGTATTTTTATTGTTACGTTTATGTATTCTATTATGTATGCTCTGTTCTGTATATTGTTTTCATGGTGCCAACTGGCACACTTCGGCTACCCTGACTGAGGTTTTTTCGTGCTTTTTCCTCAGTTATAAGGCAAATGCCAGGGTATAACTCGCAAAGAATGGGCACGTCCCGTAAACTTCCAAAATTAATTGTGTTGTTCTGTGTATTGTTTGTATGTAAATGTGTACTGTACTACTGCCACCAGGTGTCAACCCAATTGCAGTTAACAAATATATCTATATCTATCTAGCTAAGAAGACATTTCGCGCGGCCAGGACGCTGTTATTTTACACTCTACCAGCATATCACCATCACAAAAGTTGCACATTATTTCCAAAAATCTACCGTCATACATAATTTCAGGATACTGAGAAACGCTTGACTGGTGGCACTCACTTCACGACTTCGCGCATCCGACATATTTTTATTACCGAGAGTACAAACATGAACACAACAGTTTATTGAGTGACTGTTGAGTTTCGTGAAAACTGGTGAGGTGAAAGCTACACTTTACTTAAGGGTGTAAATAAAAGTTTGCAGAGCGAATGACATAACTGTATGAATACCGGACAGCTGTCCGATTTCTATACAATTATGTCTCTGCGGGGGCTAAGAAACTGCCAGTTGACGGTATTGGGCAGTGTTTCCCAACTGAATGGTGGCAGCACTAACGCATTTGTTGAGGCTAAGACGACGCTAGCGCGAGTCTGCAAAGTTACACTAACTGTGCAGTCACTTGGGGGTAGGGACCTACTTTAAGTCAGAACCCTCACCCCGGGAGCCACTACAAGATCACCATGTTGATGCCTGTAACGTTTCAAATTAATAACTGTTTTGAATAAAGAGATACCAACTTGATGTCACTTGCTTTACATCAAGTTGGTCTCTCTTTATTCAACTATCAAGATGATGCACGGTCCAATAAACATAAGATAAAACTGTTTTATTCTGTGAAAACATTATATTTTAAATAATGTATTAAAATTCCCGCTCAACTGCAAACAGGCATAAATATTAATGAAAAACAATAAACATTCCACGAGGGAATTGCACCCGGAAACGTTCAGTGACACTGTACTAACTCTGAGCCGAAGCGTTCGCCTTATACGTCACACAATTCTAACTAGATCTTATAAATTCTTCAGCAATACAGAAAATGAAATTTCACACTTCCGTAATTTAATCCTATGACGCTGCTTTCACCTAAATGGCCCCAAGTGACCAGAAAGTGGGAGCACACACCGGTCTACCGTGTAGCGAAGTGGCTGTTATAATATTTCAGACGTCGTTATGCGCATCATCCGATGATAACGAGTCTTTGACCACGGGGGAGGAAGACGGCAAGTCAGTTTGCACATTTGGAAGCTTCAAAGCTGCAGAAATGAGTGGAAATTTGTCAGAACGGGGTTATACTGGCAGAACATATCAAGCGGATCCATGTACGTTGTGAGAAGTTCAAATTAATTTATATGATATTCACAAAAACGTTTTGAGCTATGATTTAATTTTGTAGCAAGCTTGATACTGTTCAGTTTGAAGTCTTTTTATTTTCCTGTCTCCTAGCTAACGCCTAAAGATCAGAATGTAAAATGCCACAAATGTACCTGTTTTACATACTTGTGCAGCTTGGTTTCTCACTCCAAGGTACAGACTTGGAATAGATAATTTGCAACAAAGATAAAAAAGCAATAGTATAGACAGCGTTAAATAATGATAATATTAATAGTGTATAAAGAACTCCATGCGGCCAAGTCCTTGAACATCGAATGCCGCCACAAATAGTCAAGAAAATGCCCACATTTCATGGAGCCCAAATGTTCATTACCATGTTCACAAGAGCCCGCCACTTGTCCGTCCTGGTGAGTCACAGGAGTCCAGTTTACATTATCCCACCTTATACATTCCAGACCTATTTTAATAATATCCTCCCACCTATGCGTAGGTATTGCAAGTGGACTCCTTCCTTCTCTCCCATTCGTGCCACATGTGAAACCCAGCTCGACTTCCTTGACTTCATCTAACCTACTGATTCACTCACTCCCTGCCACAAAACCCCTCTTGGAAAGATAATGGGTCAGTCAAACGTTCCCAGCATTTTCACAAACTATGCTTTTCGTACAATATTAGAGTGGCTAATGCCGACCAATGTTCACCTAGTAATAATGTACAATAATAAATTGACATAGACAAAGCTCATCTGCGAAGGGGCTATGCATGACTAATGTTAGAAATATGGGCATAGATTCATGTCCCAGTGGAATTTTAACTTGCTAACCTTGCGTCCCGGCAGTTCTAAACCGTAGGCGCTAACGTTAGCTTTCAGTTCCCTAACCAACTACAATCCAGCAGACAGACAAATCGATATTGCAGTAAGACAACAGCAAATCAAGGCATCACAAAAGCAGTAAATGACGTACTATGAGAACAATAAAGACGCCGCTCTAAATATTAAAGTAAAACGAGTCAATTCATGGGGGGTTTTAACGAGTCAAATCAAAGATCGACAGGGAACGGTTAATAATGCACGGAGTATGTCAACTCACACAGGACGTGGTTATTGCAAGCGTCTGACGGATAGTGTTAATCGAAAGAAGGCCTCGGCACGCACATTCTTCCACGTGAGAATTTCCGCTAAATATCTGACGGTCCTTTTTCGGAAGTTAAAACTGGGTATGAAACAAACATAACCCCATTCACAGCAATATAACCAAACTGTATTTATAATCTGCACTAGGAAGCTCTAAATTTAACAGTTAAGGGTACGAGTTCAACGGAAAAAAAGAGCAATTAAAGACATGCCTGATTACAAGGACCCACTAATGGATTAATCGTTGCGAACTTCGTAAGTAATCCCAAGTACTAATAAAGCGAACAAGAATTATAGGCAGGAAATATAAGTAATTTTCAAGCCAGAAATGGTAACTTGTACTGCAATTCATGGCTATTTATTTTGAAAACAGTCACATTATATAAGCGTAACAGTCTGAAAGCGAGAAGCACATATCTAAAGAGACGTGGCTTCAATTCCCAATGACGCTCTTCCGCGAGTGAAACAAGTTCACGATCTGAAGCAGTAAGACAGCTCGCAACAGAGCGCAGTTCTTTACCAATCGGGCTATTATTTGCGTTGTGCGAACTCACTAGGTCCCAGCGCCCTTAGAGTCCAACATAACGCATGATCTCGGCCCGCTCGTGCACGTATCCTGTTGGTTTGGAGTTCCGGTTGTATCACTCACGCTTTCGTTTTTCGACGTTCTGCAGTGGTGCCAGGCGATCGGCGGACCATCAGCCAAAGAGACCTTAATCACATGCATAAAACATCTTTTATACAGAGAGGAAACAGATAACAGAATATGCATGAAAATGGCAGTAACTGTGGGTCTTGATTGTGGGTTCTTTAGATTTGAACATTGTATTCACTCACTGTATTGAAACATCCCATCTTCTTACAATAAGTGTTCACAACATTACGGACGATTCATCGCTGGGTTATCGTCAAACGAGACGGGCTATTACAGACGATCTCCACACAGAGATCTATAAGCAGACGGTACTAGCCCGACGGAGTTATGACACCCGGAAACTGGACAGAGATTCGAAGCAAGATACCTCCGAACACAAGCGTACAGCGCCATCTTTACAAGCCCCGCTCGCTGTAAATGGGACGAATACATAAAAATGTTCCTGTGCTTAATGAACCACGACGCTATGAAGAAGCATGAGGCAGTGAAGGTGCAACTCCGCGCATCCCCCATCTTGGAAGTATAGAGAAGCGGCTGGTCAGCTTCAGATTCCGGTTGCTTAACCTCCCAGGAAAAAGCCCTCCCCCCCCCCACCACCCACCAGCACCAGCCCCAGAGCCGTTCTAGACGCACCACAAAATAGACAGTGAGCAGTTCTGGTCTCCACCATACAAGAAATACGACAAAACCACTCATATGAAGAGGGCAAAATAATAATAATCAGAACACAACTTAAGACAAAATGTGTACAGCATGCTACCAGAAAACATCTGAAACCGCTGTTCCGGGGCGAAAATTTGGAAGTTATATGTGAAAAATGCAAAGAAATCTACGTTGGTACGTGGGGCATAGAGTAATGGAATTAGTGTGCAGGCTCCAGAATTTCACGGCCTTGAACGGTATAACGTACAATGACAGCTCATATGATTTGCTCCAGGACCCGACAGAACTTGTTCACCAACTGAAAACTGGAATATGTGAATTCGCAAGCAATACCTGTCATTAACACACCTTTACACTTGGTCAAAATTCGCGAACGCCATTACTCACAGAAAAGCTGGAAACGAAACATAATTGTAAAATATTATACCTACTACATCCGAAGCACACTTACCTTTAGAGACAAAATAACTAAATGCAACGCACACGAACAAGGATGATAAAATTTTTCCTTAACGGCTAACCTATTCATTTCTGCAACTCTGGTGAACTGGAAAGCAAATGGCGGCAACACACACCCACTCATTTAACACCTCTGTTTATGAAGGCTGTATATTTTTTTCCTGCTAATAATAGGCTAGCTCCGGTGTTACTCTATCACAGTTTTAAGAGCGAAGTACAGGGGTGACGCTCTTTTTTTCTTCAGCTGGCGGGCCATATCACAAGCTCATGTACATTTTATGGGCAACCAATCTGCACCGATGTAAAGCTGTTTCGTATGGGCCTGTGTTCAATCCATGCATTACAATTGTACCCACAGGAAGTTACGGATAAATAAAGGAGAAATTTTCTCTGCACACGACGTAAGGGCATTCGGGGAAGTGAAAGTACAGCACCACTCATTCTTAACCTTGGTACTTCACAGACGTGCGTGGTCAGCTTCAAGCCCCGGAAGCTTTACCCCGGGAAAGAGCCCTCAACACCCACTGAATGGTAGGCTGGGCGTGACCCACAGCCTGCCCTGACGTTTCGGACAACAAACTAAGCCATCGTGGATCCTGGAAAATGGGGGCATATAGTATAATTATGAGCTAAATACATTTAAAACAAAAAATAAACACAGGTATATTAAATACGCGTAATTCACCATCATATTAATTACACAAACTACCACCGCCTCCACCTCCACCATTATCATCATCATCTAGCTAACATGGAGTTGGGCCACCTGATCACCCGTTCCTGTCTCTCACATCCAGAAGTCTCTTCTATGTTCTTCCCTCGTTTCTTCTGCCTTTTGGTGTGTGGTTTTATTATTACCTTGGGTAATCTGTTAAGAGGCATTCTGTTTACATGTCCATCGAATTTCTTCTGTAGTCGCGTGTTTTGTACAAACTAACGAAAGTATACGTTCCATATACGTGCACTAAGGATATTTACACTTACTTAACAAACGAGCAAATACACACTGATAAAATATGTTTTATTACATGTGTTACCATTACTATGGTAACATACAATAAAACACATTTTATCAGTGTGCACGTGTTGGTTTGTTACGTAAGTGTGAAGACCAAAATGTAAGTCAAAATATGCCCTCCATATCAGGACCACACGTCAGTTTTCACTCCCTCCTGGCTTAGTAATTTCAAGAGAGAAATCGCTGCCGGCCTTGGGGTATTCACTTCAAGTCACGGTGCTTCCGGTTTCGCCTTCTACTTTGCCATAAATCTTATCGCTATTTAAGCAGCACCTAACAGGTCATTTCACAAGAAGGTAAAATATTCTAAGCCTGCATTATACCAATATTATGTTGTCCGCTGTTGTCATCTGTTATACAGATATACTACCTTCCACATACTTTCCAATTCACTATGCGCCACTCATACTAACATTCAGTCCTTGGTCTGATGTACTAACAACGCATGTAAATAAACAAATAAATAAGTAAATAAAAACTGAAGTTGCAAAATGGTGTACACCGCGACACAGCACACAGATTTCACGAAGGAGTGCCTAATTTCTAAGTGTTATACAATTCTATTGTACATGTGTAGTCATGGTCTCTGAACGTTAACATGCGTAAATATAATTTCATTTTCATCTATACGAAACGCACGGCCTTCCCTTCAACAATTATCGCAAAAATCTCAAACCTTCAACATCACTATGTATTTTTTATATCGAATTTAACCCAAACTGCACCTAATCGCACCTAAGTGTAGGATGGGCTTCACTGCGCCAAACTGCATGAAGCTCACAATCACTGCATGATTTTTAGACATGGTCTGTGCTGACTTTTTTCCAAGACCTATGAAAAAATGTAGACAAAACCGGAAAACTTTCTTTACCCCCTTAAGAACAGCACTGTTTTCACAGTATCCATTTCCATCAAACTCACAGTTACGTAATGAAATTACATGACCACCTTATGAAGTGAATTTCACCGAAATCGACAAAGAAAAGTGGACAGTAGGGCTGTAGCCCAGTTATGCCCTAAAATAAAGTACAACTATCAGTGAGCCGATTTTCACAAAACTCAAGTTTCTCGACAACCTTTTGCAAAGCACTGCTGTGCCAAATTTCATGAAAATCCGACAAACGATTTAGTCTCTCATACTAGGTCACAGAGTGAAGAACGGATAAGCCGTTCTCATTCCCACCTCCCACCCCCTCCCCAACCCCGCAGCAGTACATACAAAGTAAAGTATGGCTTCGAACAGGCACTAAACAACATTGAACCAATGTGCGTCACTGGGCTAGTTCGTGTCTGATTGCATGCAACACGGAAACAACAGTTTGCCGGCGCTGTTTCAGATTACTTCGACGTAGGATCAAACATGTTCATATTCGGTGGACCCTGAATGCACCTTACATGTAATGGTACAGTTCCGACGTCTAAAGAATACTCTACTAGAAAGTGACGCCGTGTTGTATGGTAACTGTGAGAAAATGTTTCAGATAAAACTTTTAAGTATATGAACAACTCAGATGAAGGCATACGGGCCGTTTGGAACGCCCGTGCTATATGGCGTTACATCTCAGAGAATAGTAACATGCACAGTCACCGGCCTGTAAACTTCAAATCTCAGTTTTAAACTTAACTTTAAATATGGATGTCGACAGCTGTTCACAAAATAATACACCGCGAATCGTTGATCCGCGTGCAGCCGATCCTTCCATCTGCGAGGCTGAACCATTTCCGGGAATCGCTCAAACGACTATACTCGTATACCACGGTAAAATATAGTGTACTGCAATTTCATCGTTTATAAAAAGCCAATTTCACTTTATTTTACGTTATACGTGCTTCGTGTAAGCTTACTATACAAACGTGCACGTATTTTGCGTAATAATTCTAGCGGCTGCGTAGTGCAAGTCACGCAAGATCTTGGACTAGATGAAAACTGGGGTTCAAATCGCGCTCCGTTGTTCTGCAAACTCACGGTGATTCAAGCCTCCTATCCAGTGGCCACTACAGAAACTCTTTTAACAGTTTGCAAGTAGAAAACCATTACCGGTCGACAGAGCCAATTAAGAAAACAAAAATATTTTAATTAGAACAGGTTATATAAATGCATTACATTACAGATATTAAAAGATTACGTGGAAACAGACATGTACAAAAGCTGAACACGCTGAACACAGCTACCTAAACAATTAAGTAGTTTTCTGCATCTTACAGAATGGCTTGCATTCCCGTTAGAATTTCGACGCAGTTCTGTACATCGTCCGTGACAACAGCGCTTTCCAGAATCGCATTTGCCGAAGCTAACACACTGGGTTACAGACAAGGTAGGCGAACAGCGTAATCGTCATTGCCTAAACCAGCATTCGACTATAAAATCTACTGGCAACGGACTACTTCAGTTAAATTAACATTGAAACTGGAAAGCTTAATACTAACCAGTAACGTAAAAACGAATCGAACAAGCTAAATGTGACACAGACAACAAAAACGAAATTTATTAAATTATAGTACGCGTGCACATTGAATCATATCGACACACTACAGCGGACGAGGGGGGGGGGGGGGGGAAAACCAAACAAAAAACCAAAAAAAAAACACAGAACAAAAAAAAAAAAAATTATTTTTTTAAAATAAAGAGGCCCCATGAAAAGAAAAAAACCAGCCCAAAACAGCGGGGGGGGGGGGGGGGTGGGGAGGAAACCAACACAAGAAACCAAGAAATAACACAGACTACATGAAAATTAAACTGCATCATACAAGGCCTCGCCACCACACACTCGACCGGAATCACCCCTTTAGCATGCTGGAGTTAATTCCTCATACTAACTCTGGTAAATTTACTTCGAAAATTTAATAAACCTGGATACAATTCTGAGCCCCCATCATCCACTTCATATCGTCACAGCATACTGAACTAATTCTAACTTTATCCTCCCACCCCATATTCGGTCAGGTTAAGTGGTCCTTTTCCAAGACGTGGCTACATAAAATTCTCGTAACACAGTTTCGGGCTGCACTTTCAGCATACCACAGCTGATGTGTTTCTCTTTTTTATTCCTTGTGGTGCGACGGCGATACTCGGGCCTAGGCCGCCTCATCGTTGAGGATTGAAGCTCACACTCATATACTTCACATTCAGCACGATTCCTCTACCTGACAACACACAAAATTAAAGAGAGACAAAATTCCATGCCCCCGGGGGTATTCGAACCCTAAATTCCAGCAAGTAAGCAGCCGCAGACCTACGGCTTAGACCGCGCGGCCACTGGGATAGGCGATGTTTCTCACTGAGCACGCTAATTTCCCAAGTTGCCTTCGTAATTAATCGTACTTAGTCAATACATTTCCCTGGCCAGTTTTTCGGAAATCTGTAGGTTATGTTTTTCGCCACGTAAGGGCGTATTTCACTCGCATACATATACGGGTATTTTTATATTTAGTGTTCTGAAAAGCTGACACTATGGTACGAAACAAAACACAATTTAAACAACGTTTAGAGAAGAAATTAAAATTACCATTCCGTATTGTGATTTTTTCCGCAATGACGTTAGGGGTAGCCTGAACAGGGAGGCAGTACTTTCCACGGAAACATTCGCACTTAGGTACACATCGCATCGGAACTGAAAATACAGAAATACGAATCCTCACCGTCGTCAGAAACTTGGGTTCAACACAAGATCATGAGCAATGATACAGACTCGCCACTCACCTTGTAGAGGTACTGATCGAACATCCGGCAGACGTCTACATCCGTTCCCATACAGTAGGTGGCCTCCATAGTCTCACAAGAACCGATTAGTTGGGTCAGCGTCGCTAATGGATTGCTCGTTGTGGTAGCCGTTGTTGAAGTTGTTCCACAGTCGGAGTTTAACAACACGAAATGACTTTCAGCTATAGTCTTGGGCGCAAACAGTTGTTCCAAGACGTTCTTTTGCTACTACCACAAAACAGATGGTGCCGCAAACGTAGGGCGTTAACTGCGCTGTCAAACCAAGAAACTAGCACACAACAAGCACTGCGTTATTGCTAGAGCTAACACAGATCACAGTTCGCAGACCAGCTGTTTAAACCTAACCCTTCACCTGAAAGAACGCTGTGAGATGTAACTGAAAGGACAAAATATCAGACAACAACCATACAGTCTGGTTCATGGTTTCTGTCAATATTTACACCTAGGAGCGGCGCGTAATTTTAAATTTGACAGTTCTCCGGCTTATACTCCAGATTATAACAAAGCACACTCCGATAAACACGCAGATATTCCAGGTCCCTTAGTAGAAAGCTCTGTGGAGCGACGGATCCACAACAAGGGTTCACAGAGCTGGTAAATCCGGCGTTTTGAGATGCCCGCGTGGAATTTGCTCCTCCTCCTCCGACGATCCTATCCCGACCACGCTGCTCTTGCAAGTATTCAGTCGTCAGTCGAGTCCCATCATCCACCGCGAGGCGGCGACGGCAGCGGTAACGGCGTTCCCGACTTGCCTCTCTTCTGGTAGCCCCCCCCCCCCCCGATAGTACCCCTACCACTCCCCATCATACCCGCCCCCCCCCCCCCCCCCACCCCCCCACCCCCAACCCCCCCAAAAAAAAACAGAAAACAAAAAAAAAACTTTTTTTTTTTTTTACCACCCTATAAAAAACACTCCGTTTTTGTTA
>Ga0136643_10012088_pt1 | contig 12829 bp, 12 predicted proteins | sample TergutLab28metaG_FD_96883 | JGI IMG/M metagenome (GOLD analysis project Ga0136643, IMG submission 96883) | Labiotermes labralis P1 segment gut microbial communities from Petit-Saut dam, French Guiana - Lab288 P1 (version 3) (version 3) | ecosystem: Host-associated > Arthropoda: Insects >...
ACACACGTTTCATGTGCAGATCGTCAGTTAAAATTGCATCGCATGAGCCCACGGAGATCCCACAGTCATCCGCTATCTCTCGTACTGTCATTCTCCTGTTATTGCGAAAGATTATTCTAACTTTAGCAATCAATTCCTCATTTCTTGATGTTGGAGGTCGTCCCGAGCGTGGGGTCGCTTTCAACGGAGGTTCTACCCTCTTTAAATCGACGGAACCAGTCAAACACTTGTGTACGACCCATTGCATCTTCACCGTATGCTTGCTGCAATAATTGATACGTTTCGGTTGCGGTTTTTCCGATTTTAAAACAAAATTTGATGCAAATGTGTTGTTCGGTACTTTCACACATCGTAAAAATCGTTATGACGTAAACGCACGTGTTAATTTCGCGACCCACTGCAGCCAACTGAGCAAACGCAGCCACTTGAAACTTGTGTCATGAGTTGCTAAGACATGTACGAACATGTCAAGACTGGTTGCAAACACATCCCACCCAGTGAACAACCACTACAATTCCAATCCGGATACTGTTTGGACAAACCTCGTATGTATGTGTGTATGTATGTATGTATGTATGTATGTACGTGTGTGTTTGTATGTATGTGTATGTATGTATGTGTGTATGTATGCATGTACGTGTGTATGTATGTATTTAATGTATGTGTGTATGTGAATATGTATGTAAAAATGTATTTACGTGTGTGTGTATGTATGCATGTACGTGTGTATGTATGTATTTAATGTATGTGTGTATGTGAATATGTTTGTAAAAATGTATTTAGGTGTGTGTGTATGTATGCGTGTGTTGTATGTATGTATGTACGTATGTGTGTATGTATGTATGTATTTACATATATATGTATGCTTATGTGTTTGTATGTATAAATGTATTTACTTAAGCGTGTATGTAAGCATGTGTTGATGAATGTATGTATGTATTATAATATGTGTAGATATGTATGTATGTGTGTATGTATGTATGTATATATGTGTATGTATATAATGTATTGTGTATTTGGATATGTATGTAAAAATGTATTTACGTATGTGTGTATGTATGTATTTTTGTATACATTATGAATTATGTATTATGTACGTATGTATGTATGTATATTTTGTATATATGTATGTGCGTATGCATGTATATATTTTTTTATTTATTTATGATATAAGCATGCTCCATTACTTGTAGTAATACTACATGCTAGGTTTACATTTCCTTTTTAAAGCTAGGAAGTGCCGTTGTTAACATTTTTGTTTGTACGGCATGTCCTTTACAATATAAGAATTACTATTATTTGTCAATTATACATGTGTAGCTTATATCTCGTTGGCTCTACTTGACAGAATTATAAAGATAACAGTTGCAGTAAGGTTCTTTTAACTAATGTTACAAGTCTATTTGTTTGGTAAATATGAGGAATGGTTTATGCATGTATATATGGATGTGTGTTTATTTATATATGTGACCATGCATTTATGTGTGTATGTATATATTTATGTGTGTATGTGTCTCTATATATGTATATATGTACGTACTAATGTATATGTGTAGGTATGTATGTGTGCCTATATTTATGTAACATGGCAGAAAGTTCGTTGAGTCTAAGCTTTCATACCAAAATATTAATTCCATCTTACTGGTTCGTACAGTTTCCAATCATAACTACGTCCAGTGTGTAAAGCTATGTTGCCAGCTACTGATGGCCACTGGTGTGCATTAAGCCCATGTTCTTCATTTATTATTTTTTGCTGATACTGCCAACAGCTCGGATGACAGAAAAATAAGTGAATTATTAATTGCAAAAGAAGCAAAAATGGAACGATCGAGCTCATGTTAGAAAACGCTTACCGGTCATCTGCCTGGAGGAAACGAAAAAAATCACTAAATAAAGGCGAGTCTTTATAGCATATCTCATTGCCCATTTGTGAAAACAACACCTCCCACTTTATTTACGGCTCGACAGCCACTAGGCCCTATATCTCCTGTTCCTTGAGGTTTCAGGTCACACTCAAAACACACCACTCTCCGTACGACTCTAGCTGATTAATCGGCCAGTCGCAGAGACCCCTACTTTACAACAATAGACACCACTGGCCAGAGACAGGGGTCCATGCCTCCGGCGGAATTCGAACCCACGGCAGCAAGCAAGCGGCCACAGACCCACGCCTTAGACCCAGCGGCCGCCTAGAGCAGCGCATAAGAAGCATAAGGAATAAGATCTGACAGAGACTGTACGGACATAAAATTTTATCATATTTGTGTGCCCCATTATTACATCAACAGAGTTCAAGGGTTTATCTTTTCAATATCCGTGCATTAATGTTACTATATCAATTGAAGCCTGAAGAATGCAAGCATATATTATTAAAACAAACACTTTATTAGCACATTACATCACTCCGACATATTTCAACCCACAAAGGGCCTTCCTCAATGTGTACGGTTAAAAAAATTTCAGCACCAAGTTGAACAAAATGAGTCGTCAGATACAGTACCCAACTTACTGAGCATGGTGTAGTGTGTCACGCGGCAGGTAACACAGTACACGCTGCTGAAATGTAGCAACCATACACCCTAAGGAAGGCCCTTTCAAGGACGAAACACATCAGAGTGGCGCAATGTGCTAACAAAGTGGTGTTTTAATAACGTGCGTGTACATTTGTCGGGATTTACTTTTTTTAATATGGATTTTTATTGACGCAATTAGCATGAACATTAATGACTACAAACACCAAAGTGTACGTCACAGGTTGGCATTTATTCCTGGGATCTTCACGGCATCAGTTGCGAGTGTACGAAATGTGGGATTTTGTTGATGTCTATAGTCAAACACAAACGCACACTCTCATAATTTTGTGTTTTGTTGAACGTATGGGTGGCTGTCTGGTCTGCCACCCATACGGAGTGAAAAATACCAGTGTCGCATAGATACAGTAAGTTCTCCTGATGATGGGCACATAGTTGCCCGAAACATGTAGAGAAGCTGAAATAAATATACTAAGAAGTAGTGTGCACATAGTTGGCTTCATTTGAAAAAAAAAACACTCATAATTAACAATTGCTTAATTAATAAAAGTGACTGCGCTTAAGGAAAAATTATACGAAGTATTAGTTAACTTAAACTTCACAAAATATTCAAAGCCCCTACGAAAAGACAAGCGGATATAAGAAAATGTCGCTGGATGCATGAACAAAAAGCGTCTGTGTTCTGATCAGTTCCTGGGACAGGCATTTGTACACCCCTGACCTAAAAAGTAACATCGGCGCTGCTACACAATAAAATCGCCTCCTATGAATGCATCTGATGTAACACAGAGGTGCAGGGGTGAACACGAGTGTGACGTATCTGTAGGTATGTGCCATAATAAAACACCAACACAAGTTGGCCAGTCAGGACATCTGTTCTCAGTCCAGGATATGACTACTTTCCTTGTCTACATAATTTAGGCCTATAACAGATACTGCTGTATTTAAGAAATTATTCGAATATTAAGGAATTAAATTTTTGTATTATAATTTTTAAAAAATGCAATAAGGACTTAAATCGCATCTAGAATCTCCACCAGAATTCTTGCACATCACTTTAAAGGCCCTATAACGTACTATTGATAAGGGTATGGAGCAAAATCCATTAAAGCTTGAGGGTGTTCTTTGTTAGGTTCGTGGTAGAAAACAGGAAAGTTTTTAGATAGATTTTTAAGCTTCTGACTTAATTCGTTTCACACGTTTCAGCTTATGTTAAACTTCATTAATTACAATTCAATAATAAGGCTTTCATAATAGTCTAAACACAACTAAATTCTGTTTTGTTTAATATAATAATTAATGAAATTAATTGGTTACACAACAAATGTAAGCATCTGTTGCAAAATCTCCATATGACATGTAATTTTCTGATGTATTTTAACATTTAACCAATTTTAAACCTTATGAATTTATCTGTACATTGTATTTCAATGTCCTCTTAAATTTGATTGTGAACACAGAATGGCCTATCCTAGGCCGAAACATGTCACTGCATTAAACGAAATGTAATCTAGTTGTGTTTAGACTGATACCAACTTCGTGTACTGAGTTACTGAATAACACAACTGGATGCCACACGTCAAAATTAATTTATTATAATGTGGTTTGATCATTCTTTCAATGACGGTGACAAAACAATCCACTCATTTCTTTATTAATACTGGAATTGCTACTGAATGAACACGCACAGTTCAATCTGGCGAGGGAAATCAATAACATTCCGTGAGCGTTTGAAAGAGAAACTGCCTGTTGTAACAAGTACACGCAGGAGATACATTAATTTCATTATATTGACAGTAATATCTTTTAAGCGTACTTATATCTAAACTGCCTCACGTATTTATCAACTTGTATGGCAAATGTCTGTGTTTAATTAAGTCAAAAAATAAATTTTGTCACAGAGTTAAACCTTCGAAGTTAAACTTTATCTGAATACACAAAAAACAGAGTTCCTACCTCACAGATAACATAGTTTAAGAAAGTGATTTATTCATTTTTTTTATTTTATGACAGCCAGTATCACAGACTATGTAATTTATAAAAAGAAGACATTGAATGAACTGGGAATGGATGGAGAAGAAGAGAGTTCTTCTTACTCAAAATTTACAAAAGTAAAATGTCAAGTCGTACATACATACGTCATGAAGGTGTGTAGGGGGAGTGGAGGTAAACCTCCTGACGTTAACTTCGGCAATAGATATTCATCTGTCAGCATCACGTTCCGACCTCTTTACCAGCACGAAAGAACCCCGGTACCCCTTGAACAGGAAGCTGATTGGGCCCCATAGCCGGCGTGGATGTTTTGGAGAACAACCCCACCCCTCCCCCGTAATCCAGTCACTATACTGATAGAGTTCCCCCACTCAGACTTATATTTGTACGGTGTCTATGGATTTCCGTAAGTCAGATCTGGGAATACGGTCTTCAGTTAAGTAGCCAAGTGGTTCAACAGCCTCCACTCTGCATCATCTCGCTTTTCGCAGTTCCAAACCTCATCCTAGTTTCTCACAGACTCTACCCCACTTCTACTCCGGTCTATCACAGCGTCCATACACAGTATGACATACCGGTTCTCCCATACTCTCCTCTTATGTTGATAGCACAGTGGCCTTCCTCTTCCAATCTCTCCCTCCCTCTCTCTCTTTCTCTCTCTATGTCTACTTCGCGCACAATCCTCTCACTCCGGAGGGTCAGACTCTCATGAATATGGAAACATTCCCTAAATCTAAATTACGTACGACTCAATTTGAGTCAAAATGATACCCCTGCCATCATTTCCCCATATACAGCAGGCACGCACCCTACTACCCACACAAGTTAGGCACATATTCAACCCCACAACCCTTCTTCTACAAGCCGACAATTTGAAAACTTTCTTCTTACGTTTGTGTTGAGATAAAAATAACACTGAAAGGACTAAAAACCAGTGAAAGTTCTTTCCTCGTACGTCACCGGTAGACACAAATTAAGAAGAGTGACGTCATTAGGACATTTCGCGAATCACTGGAAATAGAAGTTGTTAATAACCGTCTGTTACGTTAGTTAACACCAGCCGAGTAACGCCTCACATAACTGACGTGTAGTCTGTATCTCGAATGTATTTTAATGCAGGCATCCTGGAAAGCACAGAGGTCAAATATCGATTAAAATATACAGAACGCTCCGAAAGTTGAAGCCGTAAACATTCTACGTTATCAGGGGTTCAAGACAAAAAACTTTCCTATGACTGCAGGTCACTCATATACCTTATCAATGAGTTTGTCACCTTGTAACATCCGGGTTACTAACTACACCGGATTCCGATGGCTTGTAAGGAGGTCGATTTTTGAGTGACGTCACAACATCAGCTTACATTGAGTAAGTGAAACACACTTCGCTGTCAAGGAAACCAAGTGACCACTTAAACTGCTTGCAATATGACCACCACACGGCAGTATCATGATAGATGCAATAAGGTGTGGTTGGATCTGTGTCCGACCAACCGCACAACGTTGGTAAATGAGCCTTGTTCAAAACACTAAGCAAGGCACAAGACAGACATTTGTAGTACTAATAGGAGAAGTAGTAGTGGTAGTGGTAGTAGCAGCAGCAGTAGTAGTAGTAATAGTAGTAGTGGTGGTGGTAGTGGTAGTCGTCATAGTGGTGGTAGTGGTGGTGATGGTGATGGTGGTTGTGGTGAAGTAGTGGCTGTAGTAATGGTGGTGGTAGTGGTAGTAGTGGTGGTAATAGTGGTGGCAGTTTTGGTGGTGGTGGTGGTGGTGGTGGTGATGATGGTAGTGATGGTAATGGTGGTAGTGGTCGTAGTATTGGTAGTGATAGTGGTAATAGTGGTGGCAGTTGTGGTGGTGGTGATTATGGTAGCGATGAGAATAGCGGTAGTGGTGGTAGTATTGGTAGTAGTAAGAGTAATAGTAGTAGCTGAAGTAGTAGCAGTAGTAGTAGTAGTAGTGGTAGTGCTGGTGGTGGTGGTAGTAATAGTAGTAGTAGTAGTTGTTGTAGTGGTGGTAGTAGCAGCAGCAGCCTATGTCATTTGATCTGGATTCTATGCTACATTCTACGGGGCATGCAGAAATAATTTTTACCATGCAGAAAGAATATCGACCGTGGGAGGTCAACAAAACTGTTCTGTAGCCATGTCGGCAATATCTGCAGTGTCAGGAAGGTTTTGCCGGAGACCGATCTGCCGTGCACCTGCATGCTTGCAGGTGGAGGATGTTTACTTCTCCAACTATCAATTCTAAAATTTGGTATCTAATTCACAACACTTTTCCTTTGAAATCATTCAAAGACAATCTGCTAGCCTATATTCATAGTCAGTTTTTTACCATCGCCTCGATAAATGAAACATGTGATATATATTTAACCAATTTTTTTTAAACACACTGTATAATAAAATGATAATATTAAATATTTATCAAGTTCAGTCCTTACACACATTTCACAGAATTGCGCTCCCTCTACCACATAGCCGGCACGGTGCATAGTGTCCTCAATGTTAGACGCTTTTATTTTTACATATTTTCTGAATTTTAATTTATCTAAATATTATATTTCGTACTCGCGTTTCACCTCTACAGTCCTTTGTTTTTTCGTTTAATAATTCGTCATTCATATTCCAGCAATTTTTTACACGAACTTTGCTTTCTCTCCCATATGAAAAACAGCAAATGCTGTCATGCTGCAGCGATATGGTTACATTTATTGTCAATGTTACAAAATACAGGTAAATAAAATTCAGAGAACGAAAATGAATCAGATTAATATATTAAAAATAACTATTTGATTAAGGAAACTGTTTGAAGTGAGGCTTGAAATAGTAACTGAAAACTCCACAGCAGTAACCACGTGTCAGTGTTTCCTAGCCACTTCACGTAATCAAGGTTTTGTTTCCTAAGAACACTTATTTGTAAGTGGTGATTATGCGATGACGTGGTACCGTTCTTAAGATGAAGAGCAAAGATCAGGCACTAAACTGTAGACACAGATCGTGCCCTCCCGCTACACCCCACCCTTCCATAGTCCCACGTGTCGGCACCTGTCAGGAAATAGCACTTCTAACACTTTAGCGTCGGGACGGGAATGACACTTGTCTTCGCTTTCGCTACCCCATGATTTAGCCCTTCATCACAACTTTGCGTGTAGAATTTCCTTCTTTTAATCCTTACAATTCCAATTTTCCTAATCCCTGAACACTTTCAACGCATCGTAACAAAATGCATGTCTTTATCTGTGTTTATATAAAGACTCTATCAATAGTGCAGATTTTGTGTCGTCAAAAATTAGTAGCGGGTTCAGAAATACATGGAAGGGGGCGGTTGTAACCGAATTTGAGGTACTGTTACGGCATTTTCTTTGCAGGGTTGTGTAAAACCACGCAACAACCTCAGCCGAGACAGCATGTGACTTGTAACAGTTACCGCCCAGACAGCATAAAAATATTAACCATTCTTTTCACGAGTTTTTAGGTGCGTTCGAAAATTTGCGAAATCGATTTTTTGCCTCTTCATGTCTGTCTGTCCTTCCGTCTGTAGTGTCGAATGCAAGTACTCGGCTCCCACTGGACGGATTCGGTTATCCGGATTATTAACTGGTAAAGCACTGCCTGGTTGCTTACAGGCTTGTAGTTTATCAACGCGTAGGGTTCTGAGTAATCAGGAGTGGCACATGACACACACAAATTATTTTGCTAGTCGGAGCTACAATATTAAAAGATCTTAATAAAATTCACCGAATTTGTCCTCTAGGTCGAGATCAAGGATAAAAATAAATATTTTTTTTTTGGTTTGTTTCTGGTTGCTCGAAAATATATTGTTGGTAAGAGAGTTGAAAGTATGAATTTTACTTTGATATATAAAAAACAAACAAGACAGATGTTCGTATATCCACATAAAATCACTGCCCGAACAGCAAAACGTTTTATTCTCCCCAACTGTTTTATTTGTACACATTAAAATAGTTTAATAAAATTCTGTGAAGTCAGCTGAATTACACAAAATTAATTAATTTTTTAATATCCAATAAAAAGCTCGGAGTTTAAAATAAATCTAAATAAAATGTACTTTCATAGTAACAATTAAGTTTATAAAATTTTTCAGTACAGATTCTGAGCCTTATACAGACTGTTCCAAAAGTCGCTTTTCTCATTAAAGAAATATATATAAATATAATTATTTAAGAGTATAATATATGTTAGAAACTCAGACCCATAATGTCGCAATGCACAAAAACGAAAGCGAAGCGCGCGCGCGCACACACACACACACACAAACACACACACATATATATATATATATATATATAAGTTTCAAGAAATTTCAACTGGCTTTAACTCGGGTTACTCTTCATAAGAAGCGGCATTGCAATTTTCCTCTTCCGTCAAAGCGACTTTTGGAACACAAGAGTCCTTTTGCCTATCGCATGAAGAATTCGCCATCTTTCAGTCAGATCCCTCAAACATTGGCGAAGAAAAATTTTATGCTTGAAGAGTCTAATTTCATATTCTGCATCTTTGTGTTGCGCCTATTATTAAAAAAGGCAATCAAAGTACAACACAAAATTATCACTTCATTCAGCACCTCTTTTCGACTATAAGGGTCATTAGTAAGTGTGCCATTAAAAATGTAAGCCACTACAAGCTTACATGAATAAATAGAAGCCCAGCTGTTTGTATCTGCTACATATATCGTAGACTAATATTATTAAATTATCCAAGACATCTGTCAGAAGCTGGAGTTTTGACTGTTTGACGTTAACTCATAACCTTCATCCTAATCTGATTTATTATTTATTTATGGCACGTGGCTGGAAAATGGAGAGCATATTCAGGGAAATCATCACATCAAAACGTCCCTCAATATCTATAATGTTAAGAGTGATTCAGTGGAAGGGCTGTCAATAGAGATAATACTTACAGAATTTTACCTTTGAAATTTCATAACCTATTTCTGCCCTAAAATACAACTTCAATTTAAAACTTCCATACACATAGAAGAATTACACTTTGTGTGAACATGTTAGCTCCAACTGGATCACTCATTAGTCAAAATGGTGGAAATGTATGTGTATATAATCAGAAACCATAGCGTGGTGTCATGAGAGTTGACCCGATGTTTCCCGATATAATTTCGATTTGGTAGACTCGGAAGTGACGGTTACAATGCTCCTATAATTAGACAATTTGCATTAAACAGATGCAGTTCCAATAAGCCCAGTGATCCATGTACGTATTTCACTCTAATGAAGCAAACACGTACAGCGAAAATTAAAAACTTCGTGTTTTACTTGATCCGAAATGTTTCCAAAGTTTCGTGCCACTTTGATTGCATCAGCCAGATCTGTTTGCTAGTTACTAAACTACCGAATTTTCTGCAATCAAAAAGCAGAAGGAGTAATTCATACTTTGCGGTCCCATTTTCGTCCAACTGACACTTTGCAATATAACATCCATCATAAGAACAATCAGTTGAACTGTGCATGGAAACTGTCCCTCTTTATAATAATAATAATAATAATAATAATAATAATAATAATAACAACAATTTGTCTCAGGAATATAAGCATAAATACCCAGCATAAAGGAGATGTTGATTATGATTATAATAATAATAAATATTATGTCGTTAAACCTGGTGGTGCACAAACTAAACACTAAACATTAAAGGATAATATAATGACAATTCAAAAATCATTCTACCTGAGGCAAATTTCAGGACTTAATGCATGACAGTAAGAGGCCGAAGTTCTTCGCTGAGGAATTAAGCTCAGATTATGTCGGACAACCCTGCCTAACCTTTAGTTCGGAACACTTTGACTTATAACAACTGCAGAAAATCAATGAATTTGAAACAAAACAGGCAATGTATGTATGATGTAACATTGAAGAGTGTTAGTACAATCATTGTTGCAGTGGAAAAGAAATAAGTATCACGCAAACTGTGTGTGTGTGTGTGTGTGTGTGTTTGTGTGTGTGTATGTGTTTGTGTGTGTGTGTATGAGTTTGTGTGTATGTGTGTGTGTTTGTGTTTGTAGCCTTAAGTATCCAACATAAAATGCGCATCCGCCATATTGTCATCTGTGGCGTGTACCACTCTACAATATTTTTTCCACATTATCTCATAAAAGACACGATTTTCTAAAAAAATTTTACTGAACACAAAATGTGTTTTTTTATTTCTTTACAACTTTTATCTGAAACATTTCTCATTGTAAGCATAAATGAGCGAGATTTGATTAAACTGTATATTGGAGTTCATGTAAAGTCTTTAATCTTGTTGATTTTAATGACACTTGAATTTTCTGGAAAGATTTTCTTTAAAATCCTCAAATATAAAATTTCATTAAAATCTGTCCTAGGTGAGCTGAGTTGTTCCATGCGGACGGAAAGACGAACAGTCATGACGAAGCTAATAGTCGCTTTCCTCAATTTTACAAGCATCTCTAAAAAAAACGAAATTAAAATTTTTCTTGTTTTGGGGTAGGAAGGAATGATACTGGGTTTCTCACCCTAATAAGAAAACCGACCGACGATGTGACTAGAACAGGGTAGAGAAGACAATATTTAGACCTAAGGGAGGGGAAGTGAAAGAAAGTGGAATGGCTAGATATTATTAAGGAAATTAAATAAGGGCGGTTGTATGGGAGGGGTAAGAAACAAGAAGCGCATGCAAAAATTCTGTCTTAAAACCTGAAAGAAAGAGGGTAATTGGAAAGACTACTTAGACCAGCCGCTTTTAATGTGGGATTCACGGAACCCTTGTGGGTCCGTGGATAGATTGCAGCGAGTCCGTGATCTTTGGTCGTAAAAAATTATATCTTATTTTCATTAAACGCTCACTGAAATTTAGCTTTCTTTTGTTAATGAATTTAGACAACAGAATGAGTTACGGACCGTATGCTCCAAAGATTCTGTTAACTTCAACAAATTTCACTGCTTCCATTTTATGCATTTAAATATATTTTTCTGAGAAGAGGTCTCTAGAATTTACCATATTCTCAAAGGGATTCATAGCACAAAAGAGATTAGGAACCACTGTGTTAGACCTACAACTGAGGCAGAATAAAGAGATAAAAGTCTCCTCGCAACCTACCTTCAAAACAGAGGGGGAGTAAAGGTACACTTCTACTCTTTCTTTAACTTCAACGCTAGACCTCAGTGGGTGGTCAACGCCACGCCCATGCCGCCATAGTTCCAAGAAAGAGAACCGGTACACGTTTTTCTGGGAGGCTGGGTGAGTCTCAGTGCCGGTATCGAAGGGTGCGGAAACCCCCCCCCCCAAAAATCAATCCCCAGACCGTCCAGCCCGTACAGAGTCGTTAAATCTAATACGCAATCCCGGCCTACAACTGAGAATAATATTAAAATTTATGTCAAAAACTGGAAAAAAAAACTGTGTGAGCAGTACTCAGTGGCAAGCTCTTGCGAACACTGTAATAAAGTAGCAACTATAAGCTTGTCGAAAAGAACTCTGTTACATCCAGACAGTAACTGAACCTGGAAAAGTCTTTACCCTCTCCCCTCAATTTTACGAGGCAGAAAAGGCCAATAAGCACTCGGGGTTACAATTAAATTCCTACCTGAGACATAGTAGTTAGCTGCATCGCAATAAAAGCACTCGGTCATTACTGCTAGAAACACTGGGCCTACTAATTACTGCCATTTCTCTGTGTTGGTTTCAGTCGTGCACCAGAGACATCTGCCGTGCAATTCGTGAGTCACGCCACATTAAAGGAGACATAGCAGGAAATGTCTTACATTCGCCTGTAGTTTGTAGCTGTTCGCAAAGTCGCCAAAGTGGATGTTGATAAAGAATAAGACCTAAAGTTTCAGAGGGTATTGGTAACTATACGTGCAGTCTACTTTAATGATAAGAAGCTTATTATCTGTCCAAGTACCGAATTTGTATGTTTCATATGATTCTTAGAATAAACATTTGTTTTATTACACTAAAGAATTTAAGGGGCTAAAATTTTACTGTAAACTGGAAATGAAACTTCAGATCATATTCACATGAAATTTATACTTAAAACTGCGACAGACTGGCTTACAACGATCAACTTTCCGCAGTGTAATTCATCATCTTCACCCCCCTGCTTTCAGGGACTCAGGCCTCGTGGCCCGTTCCGGTCTCAGTTTCGAAATCCGGAAGCCCCTGTAATGGCCTTCCTCTGTTCATTTTTCGTGCAGGTTGATATTTCATAACAACTTGCACGTTTCTCGATCTGCCCATTCTACGAAAACGTAACGATTTATTTTTCTAGTTGTTAATTTCTCCCAAATTTATGTGTGTTTTAAAGTTCTC
>Ga0136643_10012094_pt1 | contig 12827 bp, 7 predicted proteins | sample TergutLab28metaG_FD_96883 | JGI IMG/M metagenome (GOLD analysis project Ga0136643, IMG submission 96883) | Labiotermes labralis P1 segment gut microbial communities from Petit-Saut dam, French Guiana - Lab288 P1 (version 3) (version 3) | ecosystem: Host-associated > Arthropoda: Insects >...
AACACCAGCACGCCTCAAGGCAGCCTACACAACACAACAAGTACTCGCTAGCTCCTGAAGATGGACGTATTAACGTCTGAAACATGTTGAGCAATATATAATAAAGCAAGTGTCATCTAGTTGATCAACCTTTATTCACATATAATACTCTTTGTTTGGGGTGGAGGGAGGGGAGGTGACAAAAATAAATCCTATGTAGACACCATATATACTGTACTGGGATTAACACAGTACGGACAGTGAACACACTCTAAGCATGTACTTGGGTTAATAATTGCATGGGTTTATGTTTTGTTCAATTAAATATGGACTGTTACACAAAAGGAGTAGATATGAAAACATAGTGTAATTCCAATAATATATAACCACATTAACTCAAACAAACTGTGTATAAACATGGTACTGGATCTCAAATAAACAACTATGACAAAATGTCCTCCAAATTTGACTGCACGTTTTCAAAATACGTGTTTTTTACAATTCTGCGTACCTCAGTGTATACGATGTTTATTTATTGCAGCAAAAAAATATAATAGCTGATACAAGACTGCTACTGCAAGGCTATGCATGCTGCAGACCGTCAGACATGTCATGTTTTTTTAAATATTCAATACATCAAACAAATATTTCAAATTTATATTGTAGTTCTTAACAAAGTATATTTTTGTAGATAAGCCATTCCTGAAAAAAATTCTTAATAATAAAGGTTTTAGTGTGTATATGAAGTCCTCAATATTTTGGTACTAGGCTTCCAGTATTACTAAGAACTCTTGTAACAGAATTATCTGAATACCTTCTTCTTATAGTTATTATTTGCCACACCATCTGTATAAAATCTATACTGAATATACTTCATTAGCTGACGCATAGCAAGCCGCTTCTGTTCGTCGATGTTACGAGTTGTATCATCACTGTGAAACAGGCTGTCAGATTCCAAAGTACTCCACACCTTCAACTGAAAGATGCAAATAATGATAGTTCCTCAAACATAATGTCACAAAGAACAACTAGCATATTTAGGAGAGGGAATGAACTGCTATGGGTAACACTATTGTCAGTGGTGACAGGAAACCACAATAAAGTGTTGTTACAAATGAAGTGTACACTTCTAAAATTCTACTTTGAGCCAACTAAATGCCATACTTAAGACTGTTTAAAATATACGTCATAATAAAATACCAGCAGGTCTCACTTTACTGCACAGTTATGTTCCTGAGAAACAATATGCACAACAAAACTGCACAAATCAAACACAAAATTTCCATTTACAACAGAGTTAGGGGATAGATAACCTCATCCTACATAGTGTATGAATATACCACTAGTAGACATATGGACCTGTAGAGTATTTATGTACTATATATACAGTATACATACATTTTTGTGCAATATACTTATTTATTTCTAATGCAATAAAAATGTAACAGACTCACATCCACAATTTTTGGAACCGTTCATTCCGACAGGACTGTGGTAGACTTGCTCCACAAACACTTTAGTTCCTAACTTAGCACTTTCTGTATTTCTTTCAGCAATACCATGAATTGTATGTAAGCTGCTATGAGGAAATCGAACATTATGGCATTATTTCAACAATTTGTTCACCTCTTTCAATTAGGTTTATTAGCCTAATTTCTCTTCAATACTGTCTTTCACCAATTTTTCATTTTGAATGTACTAGGTGACGCAGATTTATGTTTCTCATCCGTTTTGGTAACAAAGCCAATGCTATTGAAGGGGGAACTACATCAGCTGAATGATTATATCACCAACATAACCAATCCATACACACGAGTGATGGTGTGTCAGTGATGTCACCTTCTGCTAGACTCCAACACATGGCAAGCGCAGCTACATATCATCTATGCCAAAGTGTGTTAAACCAAAAATTATCATGCAAATTTGAAAAGTGGTGTAGATTTTCAAGCTATGTTAAAGTGAAATCAAGTAAAAAGAAATCATGTAAAACGAGACCTGCCTGTAATACTAATCATTAGAAACACTGTTCACGGGAAGAGAGGAACTCTGCATGAAGACGGCACGCATACAGTGAATTTTTCATGGGAGGGAGTTCATTCTTATGGCAACCATCCACTAATTATGAGCACCTAATATGATACAAAAACAGGCACTTGTGGTTGTACTTTTGGAAATGTCTGTAGAGACAAAATGTTTTGTCATATTTCTGGTATTCTGATACAAATCTTATCATGCTGTTTACGTACATAAACAAGCACACAACAGAATTCATGGATATCAGTATACTCATTAGGGTGACACATTTTCTTTCTTATGCATAATTTCAGGCTGTGTTGTTATCAGTTCTTATTTCACCAAGGACACACATGCCTCAGTATGACAGTTTATCTGATAACAGGTAACAAGTCATGAGACAATATTACTGTTTCCTTGTTTCTGACATATGGTGACTACTGTACTGGAAAATTTTTGCTGCCGGAAAAATGGGTTCAGCAGGAGGGCATAATATCACGTAGTACTCAAAAAATTACAGTCATTCTAGAACCATGTGCTGCGGAGTGTCATTTCAAGAGGTACAGATTACCATTTGCCTTCAAATTCACTTCACCCCACACTTCAGAATGCACAATTGTGTGGAATAATCAAATAAAAAGTGTACCAGAACTCTCTTCTCTATGAAAAAACAGCGATTATTTCCCTACACTGCATTACCAGATCAGTTTCTATAACAGAGATGATGTGTATTTACCGTGTGGTACAAAATAAATCTTTAAAAATAATCTAGGCTGTGTCCATCTTTAAATGGGTAATGTAATTCTGAAGTGTAAAATAAACTGAAATTTGATGTCATAGTATCATTACATGCAAATACATGGACTTGAAAAGGTTAAGATAAAAATAATCTTCCCAAATACTACTACTACTATTACCACCACCACCTAATAATAATAATAAACGGAGACTACTAAACAAAAGTCCTCAACTCAGATACATTTGTATGAGTACATGAACAAAAGTTCAGCAGATATCCCAGGCTTCATTGCAATTTACTGTTGTGTTACAAGTTACGCTATTTACACAACATAATACACAACACAAGATTTGTAAAACCATAAGTCTAAAACAGGAAATTAAGCGTAATGAGTTCGATTAGAACCTCCATGTTCCAACTTTGGTGCAGAATATGCCATTAGGAAGGTCAGAAGGTCAATGATAGCTATGAAGGACTGTAATTTAAAAAAAAACACTCTGGATTCTGGTCTACAGTGACTGATGATCCAAACATAGGAATACAATTCTCTCATTACATATCTCCATAATGCATGTTCACAGTCACAGTCTGTGGTAATTACTAACAGAATCAGATCATAGCAGTTACATGAACAGAAATTTTTCTCAATACTGAAGTTGAAACTGCAACAATTTCTCCTTGAAATTTCAGAGGCTTTTATGTTAATATATATTGAGCAGAAACAAAATACAGTGATACCACACATGGTGATGAAAAAACACAAGCTATAGTAATGGGTAGTAAGTAGAATGGCCTGGAAGTTAATGCAAAGCAATTAAAAACATGTACGTTGAAGCCTCATCACCAAAATACGGGAAAAATCATACAAAATATACAGCCAACAAATTCTTTCAAAATATGGCAAAGTTTAAACATTTATAAATGAGGGCAATAAATGCAAACTGCATTCATACGAAAGTTAAAGGGTAGGTTAAATTTGGATAATATTTGCAACCATTCAGATCAGCAACTTTTGCCTTCCTTTTTCCTACCTAAGAGCACAAAGATTAAAAAACTGCTGCATAACCATAATTTTGTTGTATTCCAGGGGATGGCTGGTCCATTTTGGATTTGTCAGGGTGAGTTTTTTTAACATAGAATTCCTTTGGGTTAAAAAACTCTCCATGAAGGGGGCCAAGGACAGCTAAAACATGCATATTATGTAATGATATATATCTATGATTAATACCTTACATGCAATTAGTCAGTAATAGAGAAAAGTAAACACATCTACTGCACAGAATATACACAGCAGAACTCCACTTATCTGGAAGCTGGTTATCCAGATCGGCTTGGCCCTTTGGGTATACATTTTCTTACTGTAATTGTACTACATCTTTTGTAGCAGTTACATCTTCCCCCAATTATCAAATACATAAAAGGAACTATGTACTAATATTTTATATGTACGTAGATAAATATGTAGCCTAAAACAGCCATTTGTAGAAATTTTTTCTGCTTCAAACTGCCAATATAGTCTATTTTCAAAGAAAAATCCAATTATCCGGATTTTCTACATATCCGAATGACTCGCCATCCCAATTAATCTGGATAAGTGGAGTTCTACTGTATATATATATATATATATATATATATATACACACACACACACACATATACAAGGTCTGACAATAAAGTAATGAGATTAATTTTCTCCTAGTTGTACAGGCAATACTGCAGTCCGCCAACACGGACAGCCTTTGACCTTGGTCCTTCCTCCACCCCCACTTGCAATGGCATGACTGTGCAATGCCTCAGTGTTGAGTAGGTGTTTGTGAACCTTATCATGAAAATGGAGGCACGGAACATTGCACAGCGGTATGCCATCTTTTTTTTTGCGTTAAACTTGGTGGCAGTGCCACCACAACACATGGAAAACTTCAGCAGGCCTTTGGAGATGATGCAATGTCAAGAGCACAAGCCTTTCGCTGGCATAAAATGTTTTCTGAAGGCAGAACCATTGTCGAAGATGAGCAGCGCGGCGGATGACCATCAGCAAAACGGGCAGGTGACAACATAGCATGGGAAAGAGAACTTCTTCAATCTGATAGGAGATTAACAGTCAGAATGATTGCTGGTGAAGTGAACATGAACTGGGAAACCATTCATTTGATACTGACTGAAGAATTGGGAATGAGAAAAATTTGTGTCAAGATGGTGCCCAGGAATCTCACAGAGCAACAGCTGGATGCATGGTTGAGCGCAGTTTTTGGCATTAAAATGCATTATGGTGATACTGCAGCCTCCTTAGTCACCTGATCTAGCACCTTGCGACTTCTTATTATTTCAAAAAGTAAAATTGGCTGTGAAAGGATACCATTTTGAGTCAAGAGAAGATGTCTAAGAGGTCTGTAATGCAGGTCTTAAATAACATCCCATAAAATGTGTTCCAGGAATGCTACAAACAGTGGCAGCACCACTGGAAAAGTTGTGTGCAGGCACAAGGGATGTACTTTGAAGGTGACCACATTGTAGTTGATGAATAAATAAAATAAATTGTTTTTTTGGCACGAGTCTCATTACTTTATCATCCGACCTCGTATATACACACACGAGAGATGAGGAGAGAACGTTGTCTGCATGGGAGATGAGAGATATGTATACAAAATTTTAGTCAGATGAAGGGACAATACCAATTGCAAGAACAAGGCAAAGATGTGAAGCAGCATATGGATCACAAGGCTGGCCTCTACTACAGTTCCAAAACCCAGGTATGGTTATGCAGGAAATCATAGGTTAAGTATAGGGGGCTAAAATGAGTGCGACAGTGTCAGAAATTGGGGAAATAATAAAGTATTAACTACAACAATCTGGTATGTGACTAGACTACTTTATGAACCTAGGGGTAGATGGATAGATATTGAAATGGATCTCACAAGAATATGCTGACAAATGAAAATGCATTGTACTGGCTTACAATGAGGCACACCAGAGGGATTCCGTGATGCTGGAGGTGGCCTGTAGTTTCTGTAACTGTTGTAAATTTGTCTATTAGATGAATAACTGTAACCTGTACAAGTAGCATTCTGTGCCATGTGCTAATTAAGAAATATGTACATATTAGACTGTACTTACCTTACTTGCTTACTCCATGGTGCAGAGCCCTTCTTGAGCAGCCAACTGGTTTGCAGCTAGTCAAGACATTCCCCACATTTTATGGAACCCAAAGGTTCATTACCACACCCACAAGCCTCCACCACCCATCCCTATCCTCGGCCAGTCCAATCCAGTCCATATACCCACATCGCACTTCCTGGAGATCCATCCTAATATTATCTACCCATCTACACCTAGGTCTCCCCAGTGGTCTCTCTCCCTCCGGTTTCCCCACAAAGACCCTATATGCCCCCCTCCCCTCACCCATACGCGCCACATGCCCAGCACATCTCATTCTTCTAGATTTTATCACCCGCACAATATTGGGTGAGGAGTACAGATCATTTAGCTCCTCGTTATGCAATCTCCTCCATTCCCCCGTTACCTTGTCCCACTAGGTCCAAATATTCTGTGCTTACCTTAAGTTTAAGAATTTCTGGTTTGTCAAAAACTAATTTCAGTTTCTTCCAATCAAAGGAAGCTTGCTTTCTGTAAATATTTAGAGGCCCTTCTGGTAAGTCTGGAATGAAGTCTGTTTCCTGCTCCATTACTATTGCCTGGCGTGGATAATACTGAAACATAGCACCACACAGAATGTAGGGCAGACAGTTCTGGAGAGCAGATGTTGACTGACATGTGCATGATAAAGAAGATGAGGGGTGGGGAGATGAAGTAGGGGTATGACCCACTTCAACCAGTTCTTTCCAATTCTTTAAACATCAGTATTGTTCATTACAGGATTAACTACTACCACTACTTCTTCTTATGTTGTCAACAGGTTATGTATCTGCCTTTACAGCCATTTTTAATGCCTTCCACTTACTTCCATACATCTTAAGTTTTGGGAATCCCTTACTTTCCGTTGTGTTCAAGGTGAGGCAATTTCTTTTGCTACAATTTATTTAGTGAATCCAGTTTCAACACACATTCACTTTTAGCATTCACTTCTTGTGTAAGCATGCAAGCATGTTAATGAGATGACCATGCTCTGGGTACATAGGTACATGTCCCATCTAACTTCTAAACCAGCTTATAGATTTTCACACAATTTCATATAAATGCTTCCCAGTGCAAGCCACCTCCGTGCTGCCATTTGTTATTTCCTACAATCATGGGGACATGTGAATTCATGAGATTGACACAATAATAGCTACATTTAATTTATGGCTCTGAAACAGTGTATAGCAACAGGCATTAGAAACATAACTCTTGTGATGGCAATGTTTTTAAGGAATGTAATATAATAGTGCTTCCTTTACTTCAATTTAAAGGTAAAACAAACCCACAGGTCTTCACGGCATGCACAAGGAAAATTATTACATTTACCACAGCAGCTAGGCATGTGCAACAAGTGTTGCACAAATCATGGAAAACCTGTACCTACCTAAAACTGTCACTAAAACTTTCCCAATTATAAATCTTATGTCCACAACAGCAAATGACAGTAAAAACATAATAAACTCTCTCTCAAATCAAATAAATTGTGTGGTTATGACAAAATATCAACAAAAGCACCCAAAAGCTGCTTGGGTTACAATAGTGCTCCATAAAATGTATGTAATCAATCAATGCCAGGGGGACCTTTCCTGGGATGACTAAACAAAGTGAAACATCTGACCAAAAAGGGGGAGATCATATAATTAATTCTCACTTCATGGATCCTCACAGGATTACACAAACCATGCGGATATGGAAACAGTCAATACTGTACATTAAAGTAACAAAAATATTTGCTTAAGAAGTCAAGAAGTGAAGTCAGTATAAAAGTGTACAAAAATTTCAGTTACTAGGCCTAGTATGATATTTGAGGATTTAACATAATATAATTTATTTTAACACCATATATAATGACATAAAAACACCAATTAAAAGGATACAGTACTTACTGAACAAAAAATAATTTTCTACAACACTGCAGAACAGATAAAGATTGGTGCATTCATGCAGTTACATTACATACAAAGCCAGATGTACAATACAGATACAAAAACTAAATATAAGAACAAAATAAAATTGAGAAATTGTCCACATCCAATTACGGAGCAATTTCATTATGAACAGCATTTTCTAAATACTTGAGTTATGAGTGAGGCAGCAGTTTCTTAAATTCATCATCCTTGCTGATGAACGCTTCAGATTCACAACATGAATCTCTTACTGGAAAAAGCACTTAAGTTACTAAATGTTAATTATATATAAAAACAATAATATACTTCAGATGAAAGGTCTGCAGTATGCCCAATATTTCAATGGATCCATATCCCTTCATCTTCAGGATCAAGCAAAATAATATACTTAAAATCTGCAGACAACAGTACAGTAAGAAGAGTGACATACATTACAAATTCAGAACTGAACTGTGGTTCACAATGCTAACGTCTATACTAATTATAAATCTTAATTTAAATGTAATCTAAATGAAGTATTTGATGAAAAAACAATCATACGAACAACATAATTGCTTCAAAAACTGATAATAACTTCAAGTGGAAATCACAAATTAAATATTTTATTCTTAAAACAAATTCAGAATGCTTATACTGCTAGGACAAATCACATCACTGATGAAGACAAGTGACTTAAGATTTCTTTATTTTGTTTATATGCATTCCATCTTGCCATACTGAGTAATTTTCTAGGGTAATTCATCTGGCATGAAAAAAAAATCATATACAAATGCAAATCATTAGAACAATACCAACACAGAATAATTTGCCTTAATAAAAAATTCTGAATTATGAACTACCTTGTAACAATGGTGATAGTTTAATTATGTAATTATGTTTTTCTGTAACACTAATCAATTAGGGTGTAATTTGTATATGCATTCGAAACAAGCACATGTTTGATCATGATATGTACTACACTAGTGACTTTAGAGAACACACATATTCCAAGAATCATGTACCCAAATGCTCACCTGATTTCTCACCGCGGTTGAAGACTACACTTCATTCAACTTGACTGCTCTTTTTCTCCCCCTTTACGTGGCATACAGAACCAAAACGTAACCTGTCGACTACTTACCAGTAGGCGGGCAACGGAAGCCGCGAACAATGTTCGAAGGCAGTCGCGTCTCTCGACGTATAACACAACGGCCAATTAGACAACGTTCCTAACTTCCACTCCCCAACCGCACTACCGAACAGTTTTAGGGTACTGACGTAATGAGAGCGACACACACATCACGAACACATGCAATATGTCACGCACGTGCACTCTCCCCCAGCCGGCCCTCGACATTTAGCATATATCCGTGATGATATCTGGTGGATATAATTCATAGTCCTAACGCGTGCGGCACTGCGAGCGCCAGCTAACAACCTGGTGGCAGGCATCGACTGGAGGCGGTGCAGGTGGCGCGAATATTACTGAGCAGTAAATTTCTTAAAATTTCATGTATAATTTTATTCCTTTATTCGTTTCATCTCCGGTTGTATTAGTCGCGGGCTAATGTAATATACATACTAGAAATTTGCAAATGGTGACGCACACCTACATACACGGTTCGTGTTTGCAGCGGCGTAGCTGGATTCATTTTGAATCTCGAGTGAGTACCCATAGTGGACGTCCCTCAGAGGAATTATGAACTTCAAAAAATCACAATCAGTTATTGAATTTATTTTATTTGGCTTCATAATTTAAAATTTTGTTCAGCCATAGAAGCAGTTTTTAACTGAAAATATTTGTTTCCACCCATTTTGCCACCACTCATTCTTTGCTGCCCGGAGCGGCCGTAACACTCGACCCCCTCCACCGGTTACTTCCTGGCGCGTTTGCTTTTTGTGTTGACTCCATGACTAGAAAGAAGACGTTAGAGGTCGTAGGACTCAGTAAGGTAAAGTGATCCCGTTACAGGCCCAGTGTGACCCAGAGGGTGGGTAGAGGTATAGCTCTACTCTTCCATGACGTCGGCACTAGATGGGGGTTAGTTCAGAGGACTCAGTACGTCAGTTAATTAATCATGAAGGTTTGTCAAGGAAACACATAAAACACTTAACTGTATACACACGCCTGAGTGCAGGCACACACATATATTACTGCTGTAAAAGAATAAAAGATTCAGGTCATATACGTGGTGTCAAATGAATCATGTTACTATATGCATAATTTTGATGTTTTGTTGGCAGTGCATCTCAGTATAATCTTAGTAATTAACCAACTTAATGCACAAATTCTTGCTTTATAATAAGTTTATTATATGCCTCTACATGTTTCGAGCACTATGTGCTCATCATCAGGAAGTAAAAATTGTATCATACAACATCTGTTATCATCACACCTGTAGGTGGCCGTCCCGTGCACAGGTCCTCTCTCAACCTGTGCGCGGGACGGCCACCTACAGGTGTAATGATACCAGATGCCGTATAATACAATTTTGACCTCCTGATGATGAGCACATAGTGCTGGAAACATGTAGAGGCATATAATAAACTTATTATAAAACAAGAATTTGTGCATGATGTTAATTACTAAGATTATGTTCATAACGTTGGTTGATAATTGGGCCTGTGATTTTACATGTCTGGTTTAAGTGAATAAAAACTACGATAAAATATTCACAGCTATATTTTCAATTTTTTTGGAATGTCACATCGTGACTTGACGTCAGCAATATCGCCGAGATTTTGACCTTCCTTTCGCCAGCTGCATAATCCAGGGGAACTTGCTAAGAGCCTGAATCATGCACAAACGCGCTCTTACGACACTTCAAATTTAAATCTACGTCAGTAGCAATTTAAATCCACACCAACACAGCATTGGAACACCGTACGTTCATTTACTTACTTTCCTACGTGTTTCAGTGGTTGCATTCGGCCCTTAGTAGATAGAAAATACACACGTATAAATGGAAAAGTATGCAATGGAAGAGGCCTCTCCTTCACAATTAGCCTGATAAAATACATACATTATATATTATTCCCAATAAAGGAATAGTAAACACACAAAATATTAATTAAAAGTTCCAATTAAAATCCGAAAGTATCGTAGTCTGGAGGAAAAATTAGGTTCCTGTTATTACATCAACATGTGACGGCATGAACTACGCAAATGGCAATATTTGACGTGACCTTTGTTAGTAGTGTGGTACTGTAAAAAAAAATCAATTTGTAAATGCTTGGTTTAAGAATGTTAACAAAAATGATCGAAATACACTACCCGTTACGAGTGTGGTTGACGCACACTTTCACCGGTTGTCGGTGAGCTGAGCTGTCGACGTAGTGCAACATCGGTGCGCTTGTGTATAGAGCATATTTGAATAGTGCTGCCATCATACGACAATTTTGACTACTATGTAAGTGTGCTTTTACTGATTACTAGTGCCACATACAGGAACATGCAGAAACTTTGACTCCGCTGGAATGTTATTTTCCGAATTTATCGTTGTGGAATCCGACGATTCATCACCGGCACAGCAAAACCAGACATTATATCTTATCATTACAGAAGGTTAACTTTCTAACAGTATTCAAATACTTTCTATTTGATACCTGAGTATCATACTGTCTAAGGTTTTGTGACAACAGTTGTTTCGTAATGAGAATGTCACGTAGGGGAATTGTCCGTTGTGTTAGTTACACCCAGTACAATGTCATGTATGTCAGGTACACCGGGGACAATGCACAGTGCCGAACGTAATATCCTTAAAACCTAATATGTAATTAAATCACTCAATATGACTTCTGCATGCTTTCCACGTGATATTATCTCGTAACATGTTTTGTAATTTTTTTACATTGTTCTTCAAACGCGATGAATAAATAAATACGAAAATTAATAAATAAAGAGAAACAGTGGAACATCAATAAGTGAATAAACAAAAGGTATGAATTTTAAGAAGAAACTTCCACTTTTCTGTCATCAAATGACAATGGTGTTAATATTTTCAAGGTCAGTCACACGTAACAAAAACTTTATGTTTATTTGACATGACTGACTATGAAGATATACATTTATGAGAAGGTACGAAAAGGGGAAAGAAATAACAACGAAAGAAAGAAAAACATAACATACAGACAAGAAACCTTGTTGGTCTTCATGTATTAAATTATTCCTGACTAATAACTGTTGCTGCTTTAGACAGTTTCCCATGCACTTTAAGTTCATAAATGTATCGCTAATAAGATTTTCCTATATTTCTGTTGTTGTTTTCATTATAAGAGTGTACGGAATACGTTACTGGAGAATTTTGTGACTTCGTGAAAATACTGATTAATCACGACCCCTATACTTGGAAATTCATTAAAAATATCCAATAAGACACATAGGGTAACACAGGGGGGCTAAAACACAAGAGTATGACAAATGAATAACGCCGAGGTAGGCGAAGTCCCCTGAAGAGAATAAAGCCAGTTTTTCCATACCCTAAGCTAATTTGCTACGTTTGAATTGTTACGTTATGAGAATATGGATTATTATAGACAATATTCTGTAGAATGAAAAAAGGTCAGCTTTATTTATTGCATGTAAATATATTTTACTGGTTTCCTAACAACTTTATTTTCTAAAGTTTTGTAGCTTAATAAATGGTCTACATGCAACAAAATTTATAGATTTTTAAAAATGTTTTACTAACCGTGCATCTCACCGCACAATCTTAATAACTAGATGAACACAACTTTTTTAGATAGGTAATGTAAATAGACATCGTATTTTTAACAAATCTAACAGCCGGACAAACATAACCTTATAGACACAACAACTAATCAGCAATTTATACGATTTTATGACTAGATAGACTCAGCAAACATAAATGTAAATACACACAGTACCTTTCTAATAAGTTTAATAACTGGATAAACATAACCTCTACATGACATAACATGTTTATAGTAATTAATACACAGTAATCACACCCGAAAAATTCACACATAAATTTTACTACTATTTGCTCATATTTATAGAATTGTATTTTAGTAATTTTAGACCACTCACTTGTTTCAGTGTGATGATACCAGAG
>Ga0136643_10012097_pt1 | contig 12824 bp, 11 predicted proteins | sample TergutLab28metaG_FD_96883 | JGI IMG/M metagenome (GOLD analysis project Ga0136643, IMG submission 96883) | Labiotermes labralis P1 segment gut microbial communities from Petit-Saut dam, French Guiana - Lab288 P1 (version 3) (version 3) | ecosystem: Host-associated > Arthropoda: Insects >...
GTGGTATGTTTGTAGTGTTGTAATTAATTTATTTTATGGGTTGTATTAGGAATTTTTTTGGTGGTTTTTGTGTTTTGCTTTTTTATATATGTTGGTTTTTGGGGTTTTTTTTTGTTTGGGGGGGGGGGGCAGCACCAGTGCAGACATTTGCCCTGTTGGCTAGTTAATGACATGATTAAACTGCATGTTGTAGTAGTATCATTTTTCTGTGGCAGTATGAACATGGTGCAGGCAGTGGAATATGAAGTTCATTACATATTTTCAACTTCATTGGATTTACTGGAGCAGGCCTTTTCATAGTATCATGTTTATGGCAACACAGGTGGAGGATTCCTTCTTTGTCTTCAAAAATCTCTGTTGGTAGTTTTATAAGAATGATTCTGTATGTATGTCTTCTGTGGTTCTATTACAGTATGCAGTAACATCCCCAACTCTTTTTTACATATATCTTTCTAAGGTTCCCACTATCATTTCCCAATTAAAAAGCAGATTCATTTTGCTCAATATAATGTAAGATGCTTATTTATCAGTGTTGGATATATTATAGCCTATGTTTGAACACACTTTATGACTTTTCTCACCAGCACATAAGTACAATCTGGGATATAATGTCATGCAGTTACACATGTGTACATACGTGTGTATGTATGTATATGTGTATGTACATACCACTTCTTATTCAATTTGAAATAACATCGTTATTTGACTAACCTCTTACAAGATTTGCAAAAGCACTAAGATAAAAGTACAAAAGTGGAAGCCATTTTTCAAAATGTTTCTACTGTCCATGATCTAAGGTCCTTCTGCTGTGTTGCTGGAGACACACGTCTTCTGGGGTGTTGCATCTCCTCAATTTAAAATGGTTACCAAACATTTTCAAGGTGCTGTCATTCTTTTAAACAATAGTAACTCTTTACCAGTCACCCTGTCATAATATCCCAAAAGACTTGAATCTTCATGTCTATACTACTTTGAGGTAGTAGATGCAGCGTGTGAAAAGTGTCAAAGATTGGCCAGTTGTATTAAGACAAAGTCTTTGAAGAGTGAACTGAAATTATTGTTTGTGTACAAATTGCTGTGATAGGTTTTGGTTCAGGAAAGTTAACCAACTTGAGTGATATTAATTTTATGAACAAAAATTTGTATTTGTACAGTTCAGGATGCAGCTTGGCATCTGTCTAAGGCATGGGAGCCTGACTTGTCTCTCACTTCCCCTGCATTTCCACAGATTCTGATGTTGCTGGGCTGAGACCTGGACTGTATGTTGTGCGTGTAACTGCCATTACATTTTCATCCCCAAGTGTCATAGTGGCTGTTTTTTAAGACAAGTAACTGAAGTTTTTGTTTTATTATAACTTTCTTCACAGGAATTATGTGGTTTTTTGAAATTTGCTTATTGCCAGGCTAACCTGAGTCAAATCCCTGGTGATGTGACATTGATGGAGGTATCTTTTCCAAAGCTGGTACATTTTCATGTGTATGGCACAGGGTGTTGACAATAACATGAAGAGAGATTATTAAATTTGGACTGAGAGCTGCCATGGTACTTGTTGCAGAATGAGGGAAAAATAGTTTTTGTATTTAAGAATGTGGAGAATTTATTTTAGGAGGTATAATAGTACATTCTGAGATACACAGACTTACTAATTCTGTTTGGAATAATGAAGAATTGCCCCCATCAATGGAAGGTGTCATTCATTGTGCCTGTTCATACCAGGGGTGATAAAACATTGTAGGCATATCACTGTTATCAACTACATACAAATGTTGATCTGTCAAAGTTAACCCCATTTATACAAAAGTACTGGGGACAACCCATTTGAATTTTCACAGAATAGGTAACTTCTGATCACATATTTTGCATTTATCATATATTTGAGTAAAGGTGAGAATGCAGGGAGGCTCCAAACCACCCGTTTATGAACTTCAAAAAAACATATGATTCAGCTGGGATAGAGGTTTTATGTAATATTCTCACTGTGTTTGGTGTGCCCATGAAACTAGTTCTATTTATTCAGATGTGTTTAAATTAAACCTGTGATGTAGCCTAGATGGTCAAGCATATGTGTGATGCATTTCCAATGTGTGATGTTCTGAAACAAAAGATTCTTTACTGCCATTACTCTTTAATGTAGCTTTAGAGTGTGCCATTTAGGAAGGTCTAAGAAAATCAGAACAGATTGAAATTCATTGTTCCAGCTTGTGGTCTGCACTGAAGATACTCTTTAATGTAGCTTTCGAATGTGCCGTTTAGGAAGGTCTAAGAAAATCAGAAGGGATTGAAATTCATTGTTCCATCTTGTGGCATGCACCAAAGATCTTAATTTATTAGATGAAGTCACAAATCATCATCATCATCAACGTAATCGGCTCTACAACCCTGGTTGGACCTTGGCCTCAAGCAAATGTCACCAGCGACCTTTATCCTGGGCAGCTGCCAGCCAATTTCTAGAACCCATTTTCCTTGCTCCTTCCTCTGCTCCGCCAAACCTTCATGATTTTGGTCGGCCACATCATTGTTTACCTCCAGGGTTTGTCCATAATGTCTTTTTAGGTAATCCATTTACATCCATTCACACGTGGTCCACCCACCTCATTATACTGGATTTTATTACATTAACTATATTTGGTTCATTGTAAAGCTCTTCTAATTCTTTATTGTATCTCTTCTGCCACTGCCCTCTCTTGCATATTGGAGCACATGTTCTGTGAAGGATTTTCCTTTCGAAGATACTCATCATTTTTTGTCATAGTCCAGGTTTCTAAGGCATATGTAAGTAAGGGTCTCACAAGTATTTTATATATAAGAATTTTTGTCTTCCTGGAAAGTAGCTATGACTTAAACTAACCTTTAAGTCCAAAATATGATCTGCTAACGGCTATAAGGTGGTTTGTGACTTGTTCTCAGACATTATTGTCGCTAGTCACAAATAAACCGAGATAGGTAAAGCTGTCATCTCTTTAAAAGTTGTATCTTCCTATTTCAATGGTGTGCAGTTTGCTGTAATTCTGGGTGTTAGCTGGTACCATGTATTTAATATGAAGTCACAAATAGTGTAAAGAAAAATACAGAAATTTTATCAATTGCTAGAAAGGAGGTTGACCTAGACTTAGATACTGGGAAAATTAGTTGTATATTCATGCCTAGTCAACAGAATGCAGGGAAAATCACAACAATGGCAGCTAATAATTTCTTTGAAAATGTGGTAGTGTAAAGGCTTATCTTTTGTAACAGCCGTAAACACAACATAGGATTAGATGTACCTATCAATGCGAGCCTCACTGCACTGTTTTGACCTTCATTTCTTCATATTCTGGCAGCCTTGCTGGGCAGTATAATTGTGAATGTGTTTAAGGGTACATTTTTGAAAACCTCCATTTTGGGTATTAATTTGTAATTTAAACCCCACCATTATTCAGTGGTTAAATTTGGGGTACTCTTGCTAACATGTGTTTCAGAATTTTAATACTCTTCCCTTTTCCTGTCAAAAAGCATTAAGGTGAAAATATGCAGAATTGTTATCTTGCCATTTCTTTGATATTGGGGTGTTACTAGGCAGTTAAAATCCTGTTAGAGGCATGATATATTTATTTTCTCCAAAATATCCAGACCAGTTCTGGGGCCCACCTACCCTTTTGTTCAGTGGGTGCCGGGGTTCTTTCAAAGGGGCAAAGTGGCCAGGACATGAAGTTAATCACTTACCTCCATCTAGTCTCCAGTTTCAGAATGGAGTTATACCTCGTGTTTCCTGTATATGCTTTCATAGAATGGATAGGGAAAACTTTATTTTTACAGGCGTGGTGCTTTTTCTCCCCACATCGATCAATAAATATAAGCTGAGAATATTCCAGACTAGGATGCCGAAGAGGATATTTGGGCCTAAGAGAGAGGGAGAGAGAGTGTAACAGGAGGTGGGAGAAATAAAGAGGAGCATCAAGATGCATTTAAGGTTTCAGTAGGAAGATATGAAAGAAAAGGGTTTTATGGAAGACAAGTTAATAGTATCTCTCATAGATGAGAGATGCTATTAACATATGTTTTAAAGAAATAGGATGGGAGAGTGTGTACTGGGGTCTCTGGCTCAGGATGGGGACAGTGGTGGGATGTTACAAACACTGTTGAATAGCAGTTTCCTTTAAATGTGGGGATAATTTATTAACTAGGTGTAACATAGCTTTTCATTAACGGCATTGCTCCTTGGAGTTCTCCTCCTCCTCCTCTTCCAGTATTATAGCCTGCTTCAAGCCTTGGCTGCTTTGTGCTCCTCCACTGTTTCCTGTCTAGCACTTCTGTATAGCTTCTAGTTTACTAGGTAGACTGAGTTTTTTGTGGCTGACATGGTTTCAGGATTCTCAGTGTTTTTTGGCACAACAATGTGGTCATGAGCCCCACCCTCCAACCCCCCTGTCTGAATGGCCAGACCAGGGCACCCCTTTGTTTGGCAACTCACTCAAAACCTGTTTGGCATGGGTGGCCCTGTCAGCAGCTAGACTGCTGCAGCATATCTTTCCAAGTTCACTGTTGAATGCAACCACTCTCTCCTGGCACACATTGCAGCTGTGGTTGCGTTTGAACTTTGCTTTGTGTTGGGAGTGCATGCAGTTTAGTTTAGTGCATTGGAGTTAATATTAGGTTTGCACTTGCCATCTCCAAAGAAGGTGCTGGAAGGTGGTTGTGTGAGCTGTTGCATTGTGTTGCTCATAAAGGGCTGTGGGTTCTTACACAGACAGGTGTTAAAATGTTGTCACAATGTATGTTACTTATCAAGGTGAATTTATGGTCTCCAAAAAATTGGGCCAAGTAGTACTAGTTGCACTCGCAGCACACAGCACATGTAACTTAAGATCGGCTAACGCAGTACATTTTTGTTTCTGTTGTATATGTCTTGAAGGTGTGGATCGTTCTCCTTCTTTCCTTCCTTCTGTCCTTCCTTCCTTTTGTAGCTGTTCATAATGTGGTTTCCTTGCTTCAGGAGGACAAACATCACAGCAGCAGTAGTAGCAGTAAGGATAAGGAAAAAGAAAGAGACAAGGAGAGGAAGCATAGAGATGAAAAGAAAGATAAGGACCGAGAGCACAAAAGTAGTTCATCCAGCAAAGACAGGGAGCACAAGAGCTCTAGTTCTAGGTAACTTGCCAAGCCTTGCTTGAAAGCACATTCAAAGAAAAGAGAATTTGATGCCTCTGGTAGATTTATGCTGGCCATCTTTGTCACCATTACTAGGGTTAACAGAGTCTGTCAATTGTTTCTTTTGGTTCAGATGGATTATTTTACCTTGTTAAGCAGGCTGAGTTAGGGACTATCAATAACACTGTTAAGCTTTTGTGAGCAGATTTAATTGTTAAAGTTATTCGTAGATTTCTAAATAAGCTGCCATCTGGTTATCTGAATTTTACTGCTGATAGTAAACCATGTACTAGTGACATGATGCAAATTTAGGAAATTGTTTGAAAGAATTAGTAAATGTAAGTCAGTGTTGACTTCTTTACAGTGGAACTGTTGCAGATATTTTTGTATATTACTTGTAAATTGTTAATACAGGTTTTTGTCCATGTTCAATGGTAAATTTTCTCTGCTGGTTATCATTCTCATCACTAGTAGCCTAGCAGAATCTGCCTTTTAGGTGCTTCCATTCCAGACATGTCTTATTCATCTTGCGGTATGGGTCACATGCCAGGATGGTAGGTAAAGCTGTTACACTTTGGGGCGGGCTGTTATTGTTGGGCTGGGTCAGTTGATATGTTCACAGTATTTGCTATTCTGGATACGTTAGACGTGTTTGTTGCACTATGATAGAAATTTTTATGTGGTTTGAACCTTTAAAGTCTGGGGGATTTAAACTCCAACATAGTTGCTGATGGCTTGGGTTCTTGTTTTAAATGCCCATTTTTGCATCTGGTGATGTTATCCATTGTATTTCATGCATTTTTAAAACTAAAAACTTCAAATTAAAACTACTTGCTACCTGTTACACAAGTTGAAAGACAGTCTGCCTATTTTTTTGCAGTTTAGTTTACAATCCTTTTTCAGTTTGTTTATTTTCTCTTTAAGTTTTTGTTTTTGGAATAATTCGTTTCATATAGCTACTTCTGTAGGTGGGGACACTGCTAGAGAATTTGGATCTGACTGTACATATCATTGTATTTGGTCAGAAGTTGTTTAGGTTTCAGTCTGATAATGATGTCTTACGTTTTATGGTATTGCTGGTTCGTCTGGGTGTGAAAGCATTCATATGCAGAAGTGGTAGAGGAAAGGAATGCATACTAATGTTTATTGAATTATTTTGTCTAATATGACACCAAAGAAATATGTCATTCATTCTGCTGTTAGGATTTCTGCATGAGTTTTATGAATAATAGTTTCATGCTTTGGCTTCACCTCAACAGTTCAGTCTGTTCCCTGTCAAAGCTCTAACATATGACAGGTCACGCAGTGCAGATGCTTGAATCACGCATGGAGATTCAGAGAGTGTTTGGTTTGTTGTGTGGTGAGTTGTGTTGAAGTGGATTTAGTATGGCTACAAAGACATCACATTAGAATTTGACTGATATGCATTTATCGGAAGATGAACGTTTTTCTTCTCGGCGTGACACTGATGTGACACAGATAACATTACTGACACATACTGCACACATTGGGCTGACAGAACACACTGTGTACCTGCAGTGCCTATAGCTCATAAGTTTACAAGGGACCCCCAATGAATTAATAAACAGAAACCTCACATGACTAAAGACTGTATCCAATTTAGCCTTTTCCTGCTCTTGTGTTTGAAATTATACAACTGTTGGTGGAAGAGACCAACAGAGACTGTCATCACTAGTTGGACGCATTGGACAAAGAACAGTGCCCACTGCCTGATGTGACTGTTGAAGAAATATATTTGCTTTTGGCAATTATTATGCAGCTGGGGCATGATCAGAAAAATACTTTGAAAGATTACTGGTATACACATGAACCATTTTACATGCACTTTTATGGGAACATTAATAAACATGACAGTCTTTCATATACTTAGATTCTTTCATTTTTGTGAATCAAAAAAAGGACCTGGAAAGGCAGATGACAACTATGACCACCTCAAAGAAATGAGAGCTGTATTTGACAAGCTCATTTCATATTCTAAATATTGCAGCCCACTTGAACATTTAGAAGTTGATGAAATTATGGTAGTATTCAAAGGTAGAGTCACTTTCAAACACAATGTACACACAGCCCTTGTATTTGCACTAGTTACATTCCTGAAAAAGTTGGGATAAATCATATAGGTGTAAATCAAAAATGATATTCCCATCAGGCATAAAGGATTAGTTTAACAGAATGCAACAAACCAAAGGGCATTAAACCAAAAATGTGAAAACACAAATTAAGAAGTGGTGTAAATTGGCAAGGGCATGAAAACAAAATGGCATAAAACAAGGGCTGGATGTGCGAAAGAAACACAAAAGGTTTGGGATCAAAATTTATAAACTTTGTGATAGTAGGGGATATACATATAAATCTGTGTATAGCGAAATGACTGGCAAGTCCGTCCATTACGGCGAGTCATCCATATGCAACCAGACTTACTGCAAAGCTTGAAAAGTGGGACACGCACTATTCATGGACATATTTTCATCTGCAGTGTTGTTTGATGATACAGTAAACTGCTGTGGGACTGGTAGGCCTAACAGAAGAGAGACGCCAAAGATTTTTTTACAGAAAATGAAATTGAAGTACGGTGACATTAAGACTGAGGTCAGGGTAGCTTGACAGCCATAGTCTGGAAAGACAGTTTAAATGTAAGCATGCTGATAAATGTGCATTCTCCACCAGCAGAGTGTAGTTTTTTTATGATGAGCATGGAGGAACTGTGAAACCTGCCATAGTACAAGACTGTAATGGACCCAGGGAGTATGTGGACTAATCTGACAACATGATGAACTAGTACTCCATTAGTGGATTGACCTGAAAATGAACTAAGAAGCTATTTTTGCACGCTCAGAACCTTACCATTCTCAGCATTTTTATCATTCCCACCTCTTGTTCAGAATTATCACACTGACTGTGCAGACTGACATTGGTGAGGGAATGAACATGAGAGGCAGAAGTTTTCCTTGACTTCAGACCACAAGACAAAGAAGACAAGCCCCTTCCATCAGGCATCTAAAAAGACTTGACACACACAACAAACACAGGCCTCTGAAATGTAATAAAATTTGGTGCCATGTGTGTTCCACTAAAAACAGCAGCAATATAATTCAAGTGACCAGTATGCAGCATCAGGTTGTATGCTAGCCCCTTTTTCGAGATATTTCACACCAAACTGCATGTCTGAGGACCAGTTGACACTAAACTGGAAAAGCAGAGCACACAGGCGTAAGTAGACATTTCGATTGTAGTACTGAACTGGTATTTTTCAGTAGCATTTTCTTGATGAAATAATGGGGAAGGGAGTATGGATTGTACAGATGGTGTTGTGAACAAACAGACTTGTCAGAAGGGCCTGTACTTGTGTATTTCCATAATTTTGCCACTTAAAAAAAAATGGTTGCTTGGACATGCCTTTTTTGTGACAGGAGCAAAAATCATAAGAGGTGTTGGTAAGAAAGATTACCCCTCATTGTTGAAAATTTAACTAGAATTAAATTCAGGACGATCATTTATACTTATACAGGTGTTTCAAACAGTGTAAAAGAGAAATTACATTCATGTATGCAAAAAAAAAAAAATTTGAAAATGTAACCCATAGGGGGGATACAGTTTTCCCTCTTGTGCTAAGAGTATGTTCAATTTAATGGAACATTGTTTTACCATTTAGCTGTTCAAGGTTTAAACACAGTAAGGTCTTCCAGCCTGTTGTCTGTCACTGGGAATGTCACCTCAGGTCAGTTGTGAAGTCTCACCCATTTGATTATGCCAGTTTGGTGGACCTGGTTGTAGAAATTTGGAAAACTACATGCTGGTTGTTCAAAGTAGATTATTTTTAATTATGTAGTATATTTGTGCCATTGATTTTTATAGCCATGCCTGATATGTAAATGGGTCTTTTGGTTTTAGTGATGTCATTTGTTGATAAACTTCCATTTTACCTAACATTGTAGTTTCCATCTGCAGGATGAATGTCAAGGATGCATATTGCTATAAGCTGTTTTGTCTTTGCAGTATTTAAATATGTCTTTAAATTTGTTCTAGATACCTCTTAGGATTTGAGATTAATTAAGTAAGGTTTGTGGTATTCATGGCATTGAATATGACTGTTGCTGTCATGAGGGGTATGGTGACATGTAGTCAGGTAGAGAGTTACCATGGTTTCATTGAAACCTGTTGCCTTATGTACCTTGGTTTTCTGCCCTTAAGATAGAGGCATTTGTAACTTCACTGTTTTGTCATACTGTTGGTGCACATAGACAGTGTGGGTCATTTCAAATGTTTCTGTGGTTAGAATTTAGTGCATTATATCACATGTTAACTCCTATGAAGGCATTCACTTCAACAACAAGTATTTAAAATACTTAATGTGACCCGTTCAGTATCCCATTTTCACACATGTCTTAGATTTTAATGGCAGTTGATGAAAGTAACAGAATAAAATGGATGATGAAATGATGGTGGTGGTTATGAAGAAAATAAAATGTAGTACATTTGTTACAAGGGAATTGTTAAATGCAGATAGGTCTTCAGCCTTGTCACAAGAAGTTCAAAAGTTGTTCCTTGAACAGGAGACTAATTTTCAAACCAGGATTCTTTTTTCTTTTTTCATTGCAGCCAAGTGCCAGAAATGCAGTTGCAGTTATTTGCTGTGAAAAATTCTGATTGTGCATTGAGCATTTAAATTATGATGGGAAGCATAGTTTGAATTATACTATCAGCATTATTGAAACATTTTATATTTAATTACAAGGTGTACTTGTTTCTTGGGGTTGCAGTAAAGACAAGCATAGCAGTAGTGGCAGCATAAATAAGGACAAGGACAAACATGGCAGCAGCACTTCAAGCCACAAGCACAGTTCCAGCTCCTCAAGTAGCAAGGACAAGTCCAGTAGTTTAAGTTCCAGTCGTGACAAGGATAAGCATTTGTCCAGCTCTGATAAGGACAGGCACAATAACTCAAGTTCAGACCGCAAACATAAGGATAAATCAAAAGACAAGGACCGAGAGAAAGGTACCTTGAGGGTAAACAGTAGAACCATAGATATGTTCAGGGAGAGAATTAGCCTCATACATAATTCACCACAGTTACTGAGTATACAGGCAGAGTGCCCTAGTTACTTTGAAAATGAAATGTCCTGAATCATTCGTAGAAATTGAACCTCTGCATAATTTACACAGTGATGCCCTTAGACAAGATGCTTGTGGGAGGGGATTGAATAACATATTCCTTCACTTCAGCCACATTTTTTTGGGGGGGGGAGGGGGAATTAATTTCTATCATGTTATCAGTTCCTTTATTTACTGCCTTGTCCCTTTTCTTCCATGATTTATCTTTTCAGTTGGAACAAACATGTTAAGACTTTTGAAGTAATTTATACAGTGTTTATGCTTTCTTAATTTAGGGATGATTTGCTGCCATATATTGATATAAAAGTGGTGAGGAACATGCGCTGTGGAAGAATTTGTGTTCACAGGCTGCTATCTAACTTTTGTTGCTGGCGTGTGCACTGTAATGTTACCTGTGTACGGGACTGCCAAATTAATATCCAAATTAACGCAGAGTTCTCCCTCATATTCTATATATCACATTTGTTAGCAGCTTGTAACTGATGTGTTCCATTTATTTCGACAGTTTCAATGCTGTAAGGAGGGAATTCAAATCTTTTCATTAAATGTGTTGGATTAGCAAAGCACGTGGTTTCAAAGTTGTAATCAAATGAAGAAGTATAATGTACAGGAATGCTGAATTTTGCACACCATACTAGTGAATTATTAATATAAGTGAAGAAACAATTGCTTTTGTTTGTGAACTGATTTGGCCAAGAGAAATGGTTGTTTGTTAACTTACTTAATTTACTTCACTTCTTCATTTAATAAATTGTACCTCATCTTACACAAAATAAATGAAAGAATATTTTGTTAAATATATCAGTTTGTGTTCTGGTCTTTTTGGAACCAGAGTTACAGATCTTAGTGACATATGTGCTTATCCTAATTTTTGTGTAGGAAAGAATTTGCTGTTATGTAGCCCACAAATTGTTTTACACATGGTCATATTTCTGTGATAATGATGAAGTAAATACTGCTACAGTGTCCTGCTTTTAACACTAACCTGCCCATATGTTCATCCCCCCTATTATTTCTTTTGTCACATGTTTAGACCCTGCCAGTCAAATATGGGCACAAACAGAATGAGTGTAGGGCTATCACCTGGGCATACTTTTGTGTTAAAAGATTCCTATGCAGTGCTGTTGCTCTGCTCTCTGCTCTACAAATGCCAGGATTGGGCTTCAGAAGAACACAGCCACTCATTTCACATTTCTTATAAACCCACCATGTTCCATGTCTGTTTCAAAGGAATATTTCAACTTACTAATTACCAACATGTTTCTATCACTCTTACGATCATCATTGGGGTAGCATCAAACTGCCAAATTATATAAGTGAAGCCACTCAACTTATAATGAATGCCTAAGTTCTCAATATGATCACAAAATTTCAGCTTATGTACTTCTAAAATTCTGATTTTAACGGTTCATAATCTGACATATGGATTTATTATATAAGTTTAAATATCAGCATTTAAGGTAATTTTTCTTTGTTATTTGATGCTACAAAAATTCACAATTGAAACCCTCAAGTTAAATAACCTGAGAATGGAAGTTAATGTTTCTGTGATTGAGAGAAGAAAACACAATCGTGAAAGATGGCTGATAATGTTCAGTATTTTGTTTGGATCACATTTGTTATGATGCTAATCATACATCAATTTTCATTCATATTAAATGAAATGTTTATTTGACTGCACATAGTGAAATTGAAGGAGGGTAATGCGCATCGGGAGAAAAAGGATAAGAGTGCAAAACTGGTAAAGATAAAGGTGGAAGGGGAAGATGAAGATGAACAGCAGCATGGGCCATCACAGAATATGGGATGGATTAAAGAGGAACCTGCAGACAACATTGATGGGCTCGACCCATGTGTCAACAGTTTCCAGGATCACTCTTCTCCAATTATCAAGTCGGAGACCTCGCGTAACATCAAGCATGAAGAAGATACTGAGGATGACCTTCCACTGGTAGGTGGTTGATTTATGCACTTGTAGGATGAATAAAGTGAAGCCCCTGTTCTATGTTCTGCTTTTGTTTTATATGAATTTACACACTTTCTGCAAGGCCCTGGCCAAAAGCAGGTTTACATGTAAATCTCTGTAGACATTATTACAATGAGGAGTCCAGTATTGATGAGATAGTTCTGAGGGGAAACTGAGAATGCTTCAATTAAGTGATCACATGAGCGAGAACAACAGAGTAACAATTGTGTTTCACTCTGCATGATTTTCACTAGTACAGATTTCCACTCCATGAAATTTGTCATGTTTGGTACTATTGATGCTAAAACATTAAAATATGCAGATGTGGCATGATGTTCAGAAGGTTTCATGAATGCATTGAATCAACTCCAGGGATCAGCCATGTAGAGGAATAAAGATTTCCTGATATTGTGGCAGACATCATGTCTGAGTGTTATGAAGGGGTACTTACCTGATAATGGGTGGAGCGTAGGACATGGTACCCAATTTGGCAGAGGAGAACTGCCATAGTAATCAGGGAGGGGAGTTTTCCCATGTTCATGAAAAGTTTATATATATATATATATATATATATATATATATATATATAAATTTACA
>Ga0136643_10012100_pt1 | contig 12824 bp, 6 predicted proteins | sample TergutLab28metaG_FD_96883 | JGI IMG/M metagenome (GOLD analysis project Ga0136643, IMG submission 96883) | Labiotermes labralis P1 segment gut microbial communities from Petit-Saut dam, French Guiana - Lab288 P1 (version 3) (version 3) | ecosystem: Host-associated > Arthropoda: Insects >...
CTGACCACGTGACACCCCTCTATCCGCAAAAGTTGGCACTAACTTCGCCGACCGGCGGCGGCCGCTCTGTCGGTATAGTTCGCGTGCGGACTAAGGCCACGGAGTTTAGTTTTAGTTTAGTATCCAGCATTACTACCGCTGAAGCGCACACCTCGGCTGCCAGTAGTCGAATGAAATGACGCCCCCGCCGATTTAAATGGTCTCGTCCGTTTAGCCGAAAGACTAAATCTGGTTTCTGCACTGTGCCATCACATTTTAGCTGGCCTCTACATAGGGTAAGGGACGTAGTCCAAACTGCTTTCGTTATGTAGGTCGATATTTTAACTTATTTGTGTTTCAGTTCTTTATTTATTCTCTTTTCTATTTACTTTATTCTCAGAAGTCTCAATGATAATTAAGACAAATAACTAACCAAGAAATTCGAAAATAAAGGAAACAATCAGTTATGTTGCGCTGTCTTTTCATTAAAACTTAATAGTTCCTAACGTGAATTATAGACCAAATGGACGAAGACTACTTGGATGAACTTTGAAAAGAATATTAGACGAGGACGAAACAGGTACATCAAGGTCTACCTCGTGATGGATGATGGATGATGATGATGATAAACGTGATAAAAAAATAAAATTTTCAATAGAATAAGAACTGCATTATCACATCCACAAAAGGAGAACACTTGTTAATATTTCAATCCAGACGGATGAAGCGAACGTCATCATATTTTACTCTTTACACTCCATAATTATCAAAACCAGGCCACTGGTTACATGTCGGGACATTTGCATGGGAATTGAACGCGACAGCAACATGAGCTGTCAGCAGTGAACGCCAGATAAATACATGCCTCTGCCATTATTATAATGTCGAATTTTACACAGAAAAGGCAGATAGCAGCAACGCACATTTTCCATCCATCTTTCTGTATAGTACATTAACGAAGTGCTGTGTAGTCTTACGTTTAGTAAACAAATAAAAAGCTGGTACAAAATAGCACAGAAAAGAAAAAGTTGGATTTCTTTGCAGGAAAAGGATACCTCTAGATGATGATGGTGAAGATGATGATAGCACCACAACAACCACTACCACAACCACCACAAACAATACCACCACCACTACCACAACCACCACCACAACAACAATCACCACCACCAACACTACAACCACCACCACAAAAACAATCACCACCACCACAACAACCACCACCACCACCATAATTGTGCTTCGTCTATGAACGACTCTCCAGATCTTCTCCAGTTCACAGCAAGCACATTCAATTATATTGCGATATTAAACTGACCTACAACGCCTATAATGTGTAACGGTGGATCCGTTACGTGTGGAAGCTTTAAACTGGATACGTAAAAATTTCTGTTCAGTTCAAACGGGTATTATGCTAGTGCAGCAACAAAGATAACTTTTGCTAGTCTTAAGGTTTACGCAGTGATGTGAGTGCGATATTCGACCTTTTGGCATATGACGCCACTTCACTGGGTAACTGGTTCCCGCCCGTTAAGAGAAAACTTAGTGGTCACATCTTCAACAACTGAAATGTCTCGAAACGTCGGGAACCTATTACCCGGACATAGTGCATCATAAATTTGAGGGCTGTTTGACCGTGCATCTTCCTTTGGAAATAACGTGAAATGCCAACTTGATGCAACTAGGTAAATTTATTGACGTATTCTTAGCTCGACATGTTTGGGGCGCATACGCCAGAAATATGTCGAGCTAAGAATACATCAATAAAATTACCTAGTTGCATCAAGTTGGCATTTCACATTATTTCACAGTGTATCATAACCCAAACAAACCAATACTGAAAAGGAAATATAGGAAAGAAAAATGTAATTTTCTAAGAGCCTGGAAAAACTGGGCATTTAAAATATGATACACGCACTTTGTGTGCATATTGCCTGATTCAGAAAACGACGAGCAGTTTTTTCCGTTAATTCTACATCTGTTCTTTGTATTTTGTTCTTAAATGTACCAATGACGTTCACAATTGTAATACCAGTTATTACTCATAGAAAATAACATTAAAAAACTAAACAATAAACTAGATTAAGGCAGCAAAAAATTAATTTCAATTCTAATACTATGATTCCAAGGTTTCTCAAAACCCAACAATATAAAAACTTATTTATTATAATTTCTTACCGAATAATTCTTGTCCACAGTTTATTCTTTGTGTGATCGGAAGGGAATACATACGCCTGGATACTGTTAATGGCTTTGAACCACCTACCCCTGTATCTGTGGATATGTAATTGACCCCAATATTTATACACCATTCTGTGTAGGTTCTATGACTGCTGACCGCTATGACTGCTGGCCTCTGTGACTGCTGACCTGTGACTCGCTGACCTCTGTGACTGCTGAACTTTTGAATGCTGACCTCTGTGTTCATAATTACCGAATTTCATTTAAGCTGTCATATGACCTCTATGACTGCTGATCTCTTTTTTCATAATTACCGAATTTCATTTAAGCTGTCATGCATTCTGGCTATCGAGTCGGAAATTGGTTTCATATGTCACGCCCCGTAATAAAATTCACAGTTCATTTCTAGAGGGGAAAAACATGCGTGGGCAGGTGCTACGCGCGCGTGTGCGTGTATATCTGTAAATTTCCGAATATTCAACGTAGCATACCATACGAATTCCAGTACTGCAGTTCTGTTGGTCTTGTTTAATTACAAAACTCATAAACATGCGAAGAAAGTAGGTTTTCTGCCCACACGGTAATTTTTGTGTTCACATTAACCCCGGCGCAGTTAAAAATGAATACACGACCGAACAGGTGCGTCGCTGTTGCTATTTTGTTACTGAACATAATGTATTTACCCTCAGGAATTTTATTTCTTACGGGAATTTATTATAATTTTTATTTCTAAAGTATAATTTGTAAAATCTGATATCATTCGAAAGTGCCACTTGAAGGCTCGTGGACTGAATTCTGCAGTCCGATATCTCGACAGATGTTTCAATGCAGTTGTACATCTTCGTACCTGTCGGATGTCTGGACCATACTCTACACGATCACCCTTCGTAACTTTGTTGTCCCGACGCGCTCAGTCTGGTAGGTGATCCTCTTTCGGTAAACGGGTGTGGTTCACCGAATCACATATAATTTTAATTATTTCTTTTTTACTTGTTGTTTTATTTACTCAATTTATTCTTGATATAAATTAATGGAGCGCTATATCCAGTAAAACAACTAGATCATTTCTAAGAAACTGACGCAGTCACTTCTCTGTACTCCTACTTACACCACACTCGTACGCGACTGAATTCTCACTGGACTGCTAGCGTCTGTTGTCCGCTGCTAACGTTTTCTCATTTAAATCTCTCCCCTCCTATCTATCACCAACGGTCCTGAATATACGTTGAGAGATTAACTTACAACGCATGCCACGAACCGTCCGTAACTGACGTCAGCAATCCTAAGAAACAACTATACTAAAAATGTTCGGCTACAATACTTTAACCCTTTAAACTGTAGAGGTGACTATGTGACCAAGTGCTTTAATGTTTACAGAAAACTTGAATTGTTACTACAGAATATATGAAGACCCATGTGTTTCGTATTATTTACCCGGAATAAAAGGTCACAATGTAAAGAAACAGCATTAACTCACTGATTTTAGCAACACAGAAGCACTAAACTCTATGAGCTGTATATAAATTGAAACTCTAAACACTATTAACCTTTTGACGCCTAATGTCAACTATAGTGGTCTTACCGCACTGCTAACCTCTAAAGTTGCATTTTATATATTTATTCGACAAATATAGGTACTGAATATTTTAAACATGGTGTATACTCTCCGTTTTTTTCTCTTCAAAATGCAGTTTGTTTCATAATTCTAACTTGTTTGGTTCCCGTATTATTCACATTTTATACACAGGTGTGCTAAAATTAAAAAAATAATTCCGGCGCCAAAAGGTTAAGAATATGTCATGCCTTAGTGTTAAAGATGGAGGTCGTTATCACTTCCTCTCGTATGCATTCCAGTTCACCACACATCAACTTCACATACTTTTCTGGATGTTTCATAACATCAACAGCTGATAAACTGTCATTAAACAAGCCCTCGACGCTCTTGAAAAGTTCTGGATTTTACAATATTATAACAAATGCTTCAAACAATTTTCATGAACTATTTGAGGAAGTGAAACAGAAGTACCAAATAAATCGCGTACCCAAATTAGGACATCCCATAATCATTTGTTTTGTCACTACAGTGAAAGATTTTTCACGAAACCAGGTTAGATGGACCTGTTAATTACGAAGTAGATAATATTTTTAACACAGCCCTTGGTCTATTATGCATTCAATGATGCAACGAAGACGAAAACGGAACCCAGTAAGAACAAAAGTCCCAATGACAAGCAAACTCTATACAGGCCCGGACAGGCCCTGAGGCTCCAAGATTTCCAGACAATCGGCGCATGTAGATTGTCAGCCCTACGCACTGTTAGAGGCTGAGTCGACCCCCAGGGCCAATGTTTGGCCGGAAGAATTAAACAATAACAACGGGAATCGAACACGCGACCTTCCGGCTTTCAGCGCAGTGCTTCAACCAATCGTGCCACCTACGTTTTTACCTTTGATGTATTTGAACGGGTGAAGTGGCTGAAGTAAAGGATAAGGTATGCGACAAAAATCAATTTATTTTATTTCTGATCTGAAACGGCCACGAAATTCGGGGAGGGTTTTGATTGGGGGGGTTCTCTGGAGTGTTTCTCCCACCTTATGTCAACCAGCCTCTTGGTTGCGTATCTAGTGCTTTGGATCAATAAGCATGTTTACGCAACTAGCTGTCATTAATTAACAGAATCAATATACATATTACGTAACCAGAGACCTTATGGTCGATAGGCATCGTACGTCGTCCATAGTGTATGAAACAGCAGGTACCTAACCAATAGCACATGAGTTCAGCGACTGTAGGCCGCATGTTGGATACGTGTTCGAAAAGTTAAATTTAGATAAAAGACGTTCAAACGCTGAGATTTAGGTACAGGTTAACCTTTTGACTCCTAATGTCAACTATAGTGGTCGTGTCGCACCGCAAACCTCTAAAGTTGCATTTTATATATTTATTTAACAAATATAGGTACTGAATATTTTAAACGTAGTATATACTCTCCGTTTTTTCTCTTCAAAATGCAGTTTGTTTCATAATTCTAACGTATTTGGTTCCTGTATTTTTCAAATTTTTTATACAGGATGTGCTAAAATTTAAAAAAAAATTCCGGCGCCAAAAGTTAATGTGAGTTTCCAAAAAACAAGGAATTTCTTGAAGACGCCCTGCCACATCAGTAACATATCACGGGGAAAAAGAACTGACAGTTTAGATAGAAGTTTTTATTATACACGTGTAGGTCAATTAACATTCATTACAACAACACAAATGGCTGCTGAAAAGCAAGACGTTAAATTAAGTGGTAATAACCATTTATCAATTTTCGCTTTGTTCTTAAGTTTTATCTTCATCTTACTCATTCCCTTATTCTTTAAAAAAATTCAGTTCACCCCAAACTGTCTTCAGTTCCTGTTGGGTGGTAAAGAATCTCAAGTACAGAAAACCCTCACATGAAACAGAACATGTGTCTTTATTATGTCTGTAACTAATCTACCGGACAACCTGAGCCACTTGTAGGCTGTTCTGGCTTCTGTCTTTCATCCACCCTTTTCGAGATGGCGCCATTCAGAATACAGACATACACCCTGTCTTTTCCCTTGTCAAGAAGTCATTCTAATTCCTCACATAATTAGCTCTGAAAGAGTAGAGAAGTGTTTCTAATTACGGTTCGCGAACCTTTCCAAGTGTCGGTGGTTAGAATGGAGAATGAGACACCACAGTAGGTGCTACACTAGTACGTCTACTTAAGTCCGTCTGTCCGTCCATAGCATACAAAAACCTAAAACCCTGACACGTTCTTAATGTGGGGAAACAAAATATCTCTATCTGTCGAAAGCTTCTTTTATATTTCAAAAGTGAAAGCTACTAAACAAACCACAGCTATATCTATAAAATATAATCTGTGCACTGTAGCTCTATTACAATTTTGTTATAACATGGTGATATCAACACACAGACCAAATGGTTAGAAAATTTTTGTGTTCAAATCTTTGTACATGTTACAGGGCCTTCATGTTTTCAGGTTACCTGGGGTCGCTGGCCTAAGAACCAGTATGGGGCAAAAATATTTATGACTGTCAAAATGAAGACAGGACACTGAACAATTACACTTCAGGGAGGTACAAACCATGGACACAAGACACTTTTCGAAATAATTCTTCGCAATCACGTTATCCTTACTGTACAAATTTAGCAAGGATAACTGCAGGATGGAGACTGAAACAGTGCGGCATATTATTTGCTGCTGAGAGGCGTTGGCTCGTCAGCGCTATAATGTCTTTGGGAAGCTGACTGTCGAACCAAAAGACACAAGCACAGCTTCAGTATGGGATCTTTGCCTCTTCATACGAAGCACAGGGTTATGGAATCTGTGCTGAACGGAGTATTTAGGGCTGTACAATAAGCCTAAGGCTGTCGTGCATCCGGAGAGTAAGCTGACGAAGAAGAAGAAGAAGAAGAAGAAGAAGAAGAAGAAAAGAAGAAGAAGAAGAAGAAGAAGGAGGAGGAGGAGGAGGCGAAGGAGGAGGAGGAGAAGAAGAAGGATGAAAAAGAGTAGGAGAAGAATAAGAAGTAAGGATAATAAGCATTCCGGATTCAGACACTTTGTAGGTGGGATAGTTTTACGTGTATCTGACTTAGCATAGGCATAAGTGAGGAGCGTTGCGAATATGGTAATGGATCACAGGATATAATAAAATTCGGGAAATTTCTTGATCAGGTGAGTAATAATTAACTTTTCAAAAGAATGTGGTCCATGGATTTCGTTGGGTACACATTTTATGTAGCAATGCTACTAGCATAAGTTTACGTTTACGTTTGCAGCATGTCAGGTACAGAATGCACACAACTCGTAAAAATGAATTATCAGATATCACTACCTTTAACCTTTCAAGCCCAGTTGTTACTGTACGCGCCATCGGGTTTCACACAGGAAATACCTAATAATAATACATTCCGCATAATTCCCACAAAAGTGTTTTATTACTCACCTACACAGAATTACCGGACTGTTTTTACAATAGAATCAGAGCGTGTTTACTGCGCGGTACGAAATCAAATTGTTAATTAAAATTCAGGCCAATATCGTACGCAACTAATTGACACACATCAAGTCCCAACAGACTTATCTTAAAATGATTTAAATTATTTGATTAAGTACCACCGCTTTTCAAATATCCACCAAACACGCGCCGCTTAAGTGTTTGAATTATTTATAACACCAAGTTGTACAGAACTACTGTAGCGGCGGGATATTCATGGCCATGTCCATACAGCGGGTCAATAAATCGGACAGTTAGTGTGCATACAATTTGACAGGTTATAACCGTCACTGAATTGCTGACACGGACAGACACAAGCACATCACCGACAGGAATACAGGAGAAGGCATTCATTGGCAGTAAAATGCGAGTCGCATTAACATATAGCTAACGGTCAATGAAGGCACGTGTTATATAGATATGCTCCTAAAAATTACATTTACATAGGTTGGTAGCATGAGTAAGGCTACTGTCAACAAACAGCATCACGTACCAGGACGAGAGATGTGTGTTCATGTAGTGAGAGTGTCTTTACATCGAAACTACATTGGATGTTAATCAGGTAAACATCTCCGCCAAATCCTACATTTGGGGTTTTTTTTATATTTTGTTGACCGTGCATCCCTGTATAATCTTTTTCAAATGAAGCCAACTAGGTGCACACTATTTCTTAGTACATTTACTTCAGCTTCTCTACATGTTTCGGGCAACTATGTGCCCATCATCGGGAGAACCTAATGTATCTGTGCGACATTGGTATTTTTCACTCTGTATGGGTGGCTGTCTGGTCTGCAGACCAGGCAGCCACCCATACACAGTGAAAAATACCAGTGCCGCATAGATTCAGTAAGTTATTCTGATGATGGGCACATAGCTGCCCGAAACATGTAGAGAAGTTGAAATAAATATACAGCAGACCAGACAGCCAACCATACAGACCGAAAAATACCAGTGTCGCATAGATACAGTAAGTTCCCCTGATGATGGGCACATAGTTGATTGAAACATGTAGAAAAGCTGAAATAAATATACTAAGAAGTAGTGTGAACCTAGTCGGTTTCATTTGAAAAATATCAAACTTTGGCTGTTAAATGGGGTGCTAACTGCGTCGTGTAGTTTTCTGTGTTGAACTATAAGTCGTGTTCTGTTTCAAACTTTTGAAAAAGTGTTGCTGAGCTGCTCGCACACTGTAACAAACGCATTGTTTACTTCGCTGAGAGGGTCAGTGCATGCTGAACACGTTAACTTTATTTGCGTACAATTGAGAACCACGAATACGGCTGCACTATGCGCACAGCTCTTGTCTACTTCGTTATGAAGCTACTCTTTGTCATCAGACTTTCATTTATACATTTAACACGAAGCTGCCGGGGTTAAACGATCATGAGTAATACAAGTAGAGTTTATGAGTGTGCAGTATTTTTAGTTGCCAAGTATTAATTATTAACGAACGACCCCGATTAGATTTATGGAAGCAGTTATTGTTGTCAAAAGAACAGGGACAGAAAAACAGATTACAAGTACGTAGAAAATGTACGGGTATTTCATTTCGGAGTTAGCCTTATCTACAGGGTGTTTCAGGAGGAATAGTAAATAATTTAGGAGGTGGCAGTATGGACTATTCCGAGTAAATAAGTTCATATAAACATATGTCCAATTTTCAGTGGGTGTGGAGATAGAACTGTTTGAATGTTACGCATAAAAAGCGTTACAAAAGGTATGAAGGAAAGACAAATGACGTATTGATTGCATTTATTGGTTATGTAAACGATCTCCATAAATTGCAACAGTTCAAAGTAAGTGTTCAAAAATCCCACCATCGACTTCAATGCACTTTTCAACCCTCTTGGTAATAGTACGTTTAGCTGTCCTGTGGTCGTCTTGGCGTTTTTGTTTTATGAAGGCAGCACTATTCATAATGCGAGGGATCAAATCGTCTCTTGTGTTTACTTTTGCTTTGCAGATTTCGCTTTCCATCCATCCCCACAGACAAAAATCTGATCTGTACTCTCCAAATTCAAACAGCTGTATCTTCACACCCATTAAAAATTGGACACATATTTATATGAACTTATTTACTCGGAATAGTCCATACTACCACCTCCTAAAATATTTACTATTCCTCCTGAAACACCCTGTATAACATATTTAGTAAGCACCGTGTAAGAAAAATGCAATATTACTTGATAATATGACGTCAAAAGTACAAAAATCAGACACGTATAATTTATTTACAGAAACCAACGCAAAATATTCCTGTCCTGGAAACGTTACAACAGAAATAACAAGTAGTTAGAAACTGACGGAAGAATAGAGAAAGTTTTAACAAGTACCGCCTACAATTATTACAAAAAGGACCAAAACATCCATCATTATAAAACTAAATAAAATACTTATATATTAAAACATTTATATATACAAAGCTACATGGAATGCAATTTTTTTCCCCACATTTTATTAGTATTAGGCTTATAACAGTATTAATTATATACAAAATATATTTGGTGCATAAATATTTTATTCTGTTTCATAGTACTGCATGTTCTGACACATCTATTATAATTTTAAATATCACTTCTTAAAACCTTCTGTGTTCTGTCCTTCAGTTGTGTGCTGTTATTTATCCGATGACAGTCCTAGGTGCAACATGTCTCGCGAATTCATAAGTAGATTGAGCACAGATGTTTTTACATTTGTGTAATATCATGGCATGTTATCAGATACAATTGGAGACATCATTTCGTACAGAAGAGTTGATTTCACTTCAGGTAACTTAATGGCCTTTAACCACTGTACTGCCGCCGTTCCCGATAGTAGGGTAGTAACATTACTGTGTAACTTCTGCGGTAAAATGAGAGATACGACCCGTTTTATCCGATATATAAGCATATTTACGGAATCTCTAACCTCAAAGAATGTCGTGTTACAGCGACCAAGGACTCATATACAATAACAAACCACAAGTAGATAAAGTCTATAACTAATACACAGTTAACATGATGTCACCGAAGAAATCAAGAAAAGAAGAAACGAATTCAATATAAATCAAACCCTGTTCAGGCCCGAACAGACCGTGAGGGTTCCAGAAGTTTAAGGCTCCCAGATTTCAAGACAATCTGCACATGAAGGTGGAAAGGTTGTCAGCCGTACGCACCGGCCGCCTTTACCCCCCAGTAAATATTCCTGGTACTCATTTCTGTTAGAGGCCATAGTGCGGCCGGAAGGATTATGCCTATAAAAATTCCAACGACACCATCGGGAATCGAACCCGCAGTAGCGCAGTGTCTCGACCAACTGAGCCACCTCATCCCTTGAAGAAAACACTTAGCGAGGCGATAATTTCCATTAACTTTAAAAACCTAAATTTCAATAAACAATTTAACACATCCATCGCCCACGCGGTGTGATAAATAGCAAACACACAGATAAATATAGTAATGAAGGCGTTCAGCATAACAGATTGTTCATTTATTTAATTCATACACCAACAAATACACATATATATTCATTTAATGATCTAAAATTCACATTAAAACACTCAAAACGCTCCTACATGTTTCGATCATACGATCATCCTCAGGGAACATACATTGTTCCTTGTTAAAGTTCTAGTTTAAAAACACTCAGTGATTTACATCGTTATGTTGAGTTGGTGCTATGGCAGCATGTCTTGTGTATTGTGTGAGTCGTATACTGTTCAGAGTGGGCCTGGCTATGGATGTGCGTTGTGCACAACGCACGTCCAATAGCCAGGCTCATTCCGAACAGTATATGACTCACACAATACGCAAGGTAAACACAACTCACGTTCCATTCCATGTAGTCTAATTATTGTACAATAATTAATTCTTACTATATTGATTTGACGGTCTATTAAATAAATATATTTGTTTTCAGACATGCTGCCACAGCACCAACTCAACGTAACGATGTAAATCACTGAGTGTTTTTAAACTATAACTTTAGCAAGGACAGTGTATGCTCTCTGAGGATGATCGTACGATCGAAACATGTAGGAGCATTTTAAGTGTTTTAATGTGAATTTTACATCATTAAATGAATATATGTGGATTTTTGGCGTGTTAATTAAATAAACTACAGAATGCACGGCGCAACGATAAAGACAGAGACTTGTTCAGTCACAATCCAATTACAAGACACTACCAAGTAGTCAACATCAGCCCAGATTCATCACATTTCGTAACACCAGTGTTTAACAATAAGGCCTTGTACTAAATGTGTTGGAATTATTATTTTTGTGGGTAATTTCACGGCTGTGTCTGACATTTTATAGCGTCGAACTGCAGGATGATTCGTGAAGGATGAATTGGAAAATATTTGGAAAGGATCGGTCGCGGCCTACTCAAGATATTTCTCTGACATCTGCCTACAGGATCGCAAAAAACAAAAACCCTCAGTTACAACAGCCGAGATTCAAAACAGGCACTAATCGCTTACAAGTCTAGGCGTTACCGCTACACTAACCCCTCCGGTTATTTTATGTAAATTTCAGATAGATAAATTATGAGATTAACGTTTCCCGGATTAACTAGTTAGACCATGAACATAAAGTAGCGTACTCACAGACAAGGAAGGGATCCCGGTTGAAGAGAGACAAGCCAGCTTACCTGTAAATAAAGTTATGTTCCTAAATTAGAAACTACTAGCTTGTGTTAAGGTAACTTGTGTCAGTATATTAAGTCAGCATTATAACAATATATTGTAGGAGACGGCCCATTAAAAAAAATCTTGATATAAACAAACATAAACGGTAAAATATAAAATATACTCAGTCAACGGGCTATTCAGATGCACACTGACAGTCCTCATAATGAGCGGGTCACGATCACAAACCTGCACAGAACAAAGAAGCTGCTCTACTGCCCAATCATCTACACTTGGCAATGTTATATTCTGCTTCATTTAAGCACCCATTTCTTAGATGTGTCCTAACAAATGCGTAAGTTCTTGTACATCGATATTGTTGGCCAGACTACTTCAGTAAATTAACTGTTAAAGAAATCTATGAGCACCCATACGCAGTGGGATAAAGTATTTTGAAAAGGTGAGGTTCTCACCGGCTTATTTATGAGGATTCAGGTCTTCTGACACTGTGTCGTTGGATGAAGAGTAAAATACGCTTCGAAAAAAATGTACTGCTTTCGAAACGTCGGAAACACACAACGATACAGGGCGTGGTACCGTGCATAGCTCATCTATATAATTGTACAACGAGATGCAATACAAAGCAGTCTATTTACTATTCTGAAGTTCCCTCGACATGTTTCGGGTGTCAACCACACCCATCATCAGGAGTACACAAAACTGTAACTGCAGCCTCCGGCACTGGCCATATTTTTTGTGGCCAAGTTAGCTTGGCCACGTTGGAGGGAGGTACCTGCACACAAAAAATATGGCCAGTACCGGAGGCTGTAGTTACAGTTTTTGTGTACACCTGATGATGGGTGTGGTTGACACCCGAAATATGTAGAGTGAACTTGCAAAATAATAGACTGCTTTGTGTTGCGTTTTGTTGGACAATTACGAAACATGTAGAGTGAACTTGCAAAATAATAGACTGCTTTGTGTTGCGTTTTGTTGGACAATTACGAAACATGTAGAGTGAACTTGCAGAA
>Ga0136643_10012102_pt1 | contig 12823 bp, 5 predicted proteins | sample TergutLab28metaG_FD_96883 | JGI IMG/M metagenome (GOLD analysis project Ga0136643, IMG submission 96883) | Labiotermes labralis P1 segment gut microbial communities from Petit-Saut dam, French Guiana - Lab288 P1 (version 3) (version 3) | ecosystem: Host-associated > Arthropoda: Insects >...
TGCTGCCGGGGCGTGCTGCTGACCACTCACCCCCTTCTAGTGCCGCGGTCATGGAAGAGTAGAGCTATACCTGTTACCCACACTCTGGGCCACACCGGGCCTGTAACGGGATCACTTTACTTTATATTTGTTTTTAGCAAGAAACTACACAGCTACATTTGTAGCACGATACTACACAGCTACATTTGTAACACGATACTACACAGCTACATCTGTAGCACGATACTACACAGCTACATCTGTAGCACGATACTACACAGCTACATTTGTAGCACGATACTACACAGCTACATTTGTAGCAAGATACTGAATTACTTAAATTTGAAATTAGATGCAGAAGGCCACGCTTACAGCAATATACCAAACAGCTAAATTTATAACACAATACTAAACCGTGTCTATAGAAAGATAATAAGCAGCTACATTTATTCCAAGAGACTAAATAACTGCGTTTATGACAAAATAAACAGCTACATTTATAACAAGACAATAAATGGCTGCATTTATACCAAAAGACTAAGTGACTACGTTTACGACGTAAAATAAACAGCTACATTTAAATACACGTAAAGATACCAAATTTTTAGCGCAAACATATTCTCTAAATTAAGCTCCTAGCGAGAAGAAGTTTTCGGCAGGGATAGACACTGTAATACCGACTGAAGCATAACTCTCAATCTGCTATTTTTCTTCACTACATCTCTCAAAGGCGAATGATGGAGCAAAAGTAAACCTTACTGTTTTACATATCAGGAGAGTCTGAGGTGTTGTGCACGTGTAACTAAATCAAAAAGAGGGCTTTTTTATATAATTCAACAGATGCTTCAATTAGTCACGAGATTCCTATCCTTCGGTGTAAACAGAAAGTTTATTATTGTGTTACACGGGTCTACGACCGACTCTTCCTTCGTTACGGAGTGTTGCACCTACATAATACAGGGAGGATTCTGTAGAGAATTACGCAATCCGATATCTTCCCAGGTTGCATGGCGGCTCCACAATTTGCGTTCAGCTCGAAACGAATAAGTGGTGAATCCTACAAGATAAAAGGAAAGAAAATGGGTCGTGTTTGATGTCGTAATTTCAAAGCTATGAAAGATGTATCATGTCAGTTTATTCAGTTTCTGACTTATACTGGTGAGTGTATAACAGTCCATAATTCTGAATCAAAACTGGGGGGTTTAGAGCAATATACCGATACTACATGATCGGTCGGTATAAGTTTAGTCAATAAATTACAAATAAATATGACGATTGCAATTTTCTGGTTTGTGACGCCGGTTGGTTTTTATGGAATTCTACCGACCTTGTGGAATACATTGTACCCGGCCTTTCTAGTGACACTCCCCAATTCGACGTTACAGAAAGCAGCCTCTTTTATTACAGTCAAAACTCTTAATGTTTACCAGAGAGCACACTTACATCCTGCTCGCTACCTTGATAATTACGAAGTGATCCCGTGAACAAGGTTTCCGCCACAGACATCAGTTACTCTGTTGGCCACCTGACATCCACTCTGTAACACGATCCCTGCACACCGGCAAAACGGTTGCTAAGCAGACAGCCCAAGGCCGGAATTAGCAGACTGAGCAGAGCAATCGTTGACTTGCCGATGCAAACCGTAAAATAATTATGTGAGCTTTGAATAAAACCGTTGCGTCTCAGGGAAGCCTGTCCCCGGGTTCGAACATGAAACGGGCGGCTTCAACTTGTTCCCCAAAATGCCTACTAATTTACTCCAGACTACACGGCGTCACGCCGAAGATAAAAGTAGTTTCTACCCTTTTAAGTCACGGCCGTGATAAGCTTAAATCTAAAAATAACTAAATTTCAAAAACGCTTTGCTTCTTTTCTCTTTAAGGCAGACGTCTTCTGTGGAAAGATAAACGTAAAGGTAAAGGTACACAAATTCCTACCCAGGCTTGGACAGGCACTGAGAGCTCCAGGGGGTTAAGGTTCCAGGAATTTCTGGAGAATCGGCACTTAAAGTTGAACATTTGTCATTGCAACTCACTGGCCGCCATTAACCCAGCATATTCCCCTGGTAGCCATCTTGTTCACATCTGAGTAGAGCTCAAGGCCTTAGAGCGGAGGGAAGAATTAAATCAATGGAAAATCCCGATGACCACATCGGAACTCGAACTGCGACATTCCGTCTGTAGCGCAGATTCTCAACTAAATGAGCCATAGCTTACCCCTTTGTGTGGAAAGAACGAATAAGTGTACTGCGGACAGTGAAACACCGTCTCTGGCGCAAAGTTCAGCGCAAAATAAGTCTCTTTGCACCAGTGATTTGAGGTTGTTTTTATATCAACGTAGGAAACTAACTGATAATACAATAGTTTACATATTTTTATCCATATGACAAATTTTGCTGCAACATTACCTACCCAAATATCGAAGGCAAATGGTGACGCAATGATGTACAATGCAATAAAATGTAACTTTAAATTACCGCGTCGAATATTTGAATTTTCAAGTGCATACAGAAATCAAGGGTGAGGCTTCGTCTCAAAAACGAAGTAAATGCAGATTTTTCCGTTATTATAAATTCTTATTTCTTAAAAACTTAAAAAATATCGAATACTTGAGCAGAGGCTGATCGTGAAATGGCAACACAGCATGGGGAATTTTGACATGACGTCTCGTTGACAAGGGAGTTATTGTGATGTAAATCTCGCAACAGATATTTAAATTTCTACTATTCCTTAACAACGTTGTCACGGGTTTTGCCAATAATCTGTGAACTTTTAATTTTCCTTGGCCAAAGGAATTTGGCCGGCAGTCCAACTCGCTTATTTATCTAGCTTATGATCATGCTTCTGCTTTAGTCTGTAAACTTTATATTACTGTGGCAGAATGCGCTGTGTTACTAGAATTAAACCCCTCGTATAAGATTCTCTGCACATGCAAAGCACACAACGCGTTAGCATTTATCTTCTCTCATATCGCAGCCGACAAAAGTAGCCACTTTATACAGAAAATAAAATCTAGTGTATCCATCTTTCATGAGGACCAGGCTCTTCTCCCAAAAGGCATAGGGGAAAATCGGATACTAGAGATCCGATAAACAAATTCGGGCATTTTGTTATTTTATGTTTCTCCCATTTCGGTCTATCCAACATCATATGGAGTGAAGTAATTCTTCAGAAGTCCAAAGATATATATTCAAAGAAATTCCCCACGTTTTAGACATGTACATTTTAGTAACGTATTGTCTACTTGTCTACAAATTGATACAGAATACTAACCTGAGCAAATCAAATTGTCTCCAGAAATTATAGTCTTAATATTATTTTAGGCGAGTTCGCAAAATTGCGAAAAGCGACTATTAGATATGGCATGTCTGTCCTACTCTCTGTCCGTCCGCCTGACTGTCCACATGCAAAACCTCGGCTCCCACTGAACGGATTTTCATGAAATTTGATATTTTATTATTTTTCAAAATCAGTAGAGAAAATTCGGTTTTCATTACAATCTGACAAGAATAACGACTACTTTACATGAACACCAATATAATTTTTTGATAATATCTCGCTCAGTTTTTCTTAGATTAAGAAACTTTTCATAAAAAGTTGTAAAAAGATTCAAACTAACATTTTTAATTGAGCAACTTTTTCGAAAATCGTGCCTTTTTTTAGATATTGTGGGGAAAATGTAGCAGAAAGGAGAGGCCACACGACAATACGGCGTATTCTCATTTCAGGCTGGGTTCCTAAGGATACAAACACACAAACAGAATATATAATATTTACTGTTTATAGCTGCTACATTGGTTCCACGGAAGCGCCTCAATATTACGTTCAACCTGCACTGCCTCTATTGTTAACAATTCGTCCTATCTAAGCCCATGTCCTGCGAATAGTCACTCTACTTAAGGTTATAAGTTTAAACACTTGTTTCCCCCACCCACCACCCAAAATGAATTTTATGTCCCTCGTATTCTCTCCCTCACTGGCAAATTGATGTTTAGTTAAGAGTAAATGTGCTATAATATCAAGGGAGTTAAACTGACAAAACACACAGAAAGAAGGTTTTTTAAAATAAGTTAGGAAATTTCTAGGCCATATCGCCATACAAATTTGTAGAAATTTATTGGTGGTAAGGAGGAATATACTGCCTCGGTCGCTATGGTAGTAAAAGAAGAATTAACGATTCTGAATACAGAGGCTTTAACCAGGCCGAAACGTCTGTAACTACTACTTAAAATTCTATACAAAATTGCAAACCAGAAGAATAAAAACTTATTCAGCAACTTTTTGAGAATTTTAACTCTACAATGCCGATCTCGCTGCATTGTAATGACTTTTAATTCAACACGTGCCACCGTCCTCATTGCACCACATAGTCATAAATGTATTTTAGGGTGTCTGTACAAATTTGAAACATTTGCGTACAAAACAGTAGTTGTAATTTAAACCTTCAATTGGGCCTTACTGAAGGCTTGAATCTTGAAAATTACAATAGTTCAAAGAGAGTAATACGTAATATTTTACATTTCTAGTAGATCTCAAAACCGAAGCGTCTAACCTTAAGAATCACAGGAGAGACTGTATAATTGTAAAAAATGTGCACGCAGATATGTTTGTTAGGTTTTAAGAGTACAACAGTAGCGATGGAAACTGCAATACCGTCGATATTTTCAGAATCGTATGAAAGCGAATTAATGTGTTTAAATATATTTTCCAGACTCAAAGTTTCTTTTGTGACATTGCAAAGGCATTATTTGGAATCCTATTACCGACAATCATATTACGCAAATCAACCGATTCATACAATTTAAGGTTTTGTGTGTGTGTGTGTGTGTATGTGTGTGTCATGTGGTAATGTGGATCATAGGAAACAGATAAGAATATAGCCAGAATGTAACAACAATTAGTGGTAGTGAAATGCTCCTTTATTTCCCTAGTAATGTAGCGTTCACCGTTGGCAGAGTTACATAGTCTGTACATTTAGTGCAAATAGTGTATTTAAAGTCTTCTTTAGTTGAATTAATTGGCGGATGAACTGGATCTTCGGTGGAATTATGTGCAATATTATTAGAATTTATCTTAAACTCAAAAAGTGCCGTAATATTAACTACATGAAATGAAAAAGAAAATGTTTTAATCGTGGATTTTTCCATGGAGGATAAATTTCCGTTTACCAAGTACGTAGTTATGTGTGCCCGAAGTAGAAATTCTGGCAACCACTAAATGTGTCTTATGACGGAAACATACGACTTTCTAACAAATGAACGCGTTTATAGTTTTAGGGTTATGGAGCACACTGTTGTAACCTAAGATTGCCTGCGGATATTCTCGTTACGTTTCTTTTTTATGCAGTACCGTTTTGCACTAAATACAACGTTTATCAGTACCACAAGTTCCTACATAAATGTCTGGTATACGTTTGCTACAACTTATATGACAGAATATAAAATTATACGGTGTCCCAAATTCTACCCAAAAGACATTTTGATTATCCGAATAGTGCGAGTAATTTACTCAGTAGGTAGGCATCAATATTTCGGTAGATATACTGCCTTCATCCTCAGTATGCAGATGTACATGTAGGTGGTATACCCTTCTCTGTCGTTGGTAACAATTCACAATATTACCTAGCGAAGTGAAAAGTAATGCCATAATAAAAACCTACACCACCTTGAAAATTTCAAGTATTGTGTCTTGCGTATATAATTGTATTTTAGGTTCCATATTGACCCTCTTCCCCCAAGTAATTGGTGCTGGCAAAAAAACATGAAAATGTGTCATAAAACCTCGACTGCTACTGCGATGCAGGTGCTTTTCTCACAATGGGTGAAAGGACTGAATTACTATAGTGTGCCTTTTTTCATCGTTTAACCGCGCATTTTGAAATCTACGTAGTTCACTCACTAAAAATGCACTATTTATTAACTTGGTTAAATGTTTTAAATTTGCATTAAAACATTTAACCAAGTTAATAAATAGTGCATTTTTTGGTGAGTGAACTACGTAATGTAGTGTGCCTTTTTTTAAACGAAACTTCATAGAGATTTTTACACGAAGCTTTCTGCACCATGGCAAAATATTTATAAATTTAAGAAAAACCATAAGTTAAATCTCAATAGTGTTACGACCACCATAATATACATATTCACGTACCAAATTCCTCCAAAAAATTGGTATGGGAGAAAAGTAGAGACAGAGAGAAAAACTGCCTGAATTATTGCTTTTAGCTTATTTCTGGAGTTTCGGAAGTAATTTCACTTTACTTCCTACTTTCCTCAGGACTTGAAACCGGAAGAAAATTAAGGTTGCCAGTCTTACGTAACTTGTGCCAAGTTTTTATTTTAAGAATTTGGCAAGTGTTTTGACGCCCATTACTGTGGCTAAACTGCACATGCTAGTGACAAATTGCGCGATATGTTCAATCAGAAGTGCCGATTGAAGAGGAATTTCTGGACGAAAAAGTTGCGTAGGGACAAACCCATCTCCATGCACTTTCGCCTTCTTCTTGAAGCAGAGCCTTGCGACTGATGATCAAGAGGGCACCCTTAGAAGAATATCGTTCTTTTGGAAGTGATACATGTACGTAGTAGGAATTTGCCGACGTTGCAGTAAAATTTGTTGCTTATATTCCTCGGTTAATGGTTTCCTAATCTAAACAAGGAGGCAACCATTTCCAAAGAAATTTCGATAAATTTATGCAAGACTACACGGCGTTCCAGTCCAGAATACAGTAGGTCCTATGTTTATGGCCACCGCAATAAGACCCTGAAATCTCAATAATTATGACAACATGATCATTTGTGTGCTGCAAGAATGTCGTTTATTTTTGTTATACTTAATGCAGGCTTACAGAAATCCTTGGAGGCTGGTCTCTGCAGCGACTACATTTTGTAAGGAAAGGCATAATTTTAGATTCTTGATATGGAACTTGCTTTATATCGTCCTGCTCACATTTAGAACTTTGGTGTGACTCTAGATTTTTGGAAAAAATAGTGTATTTTTGCTTAATTATATCTTTAATAGTTCCTTTTATGTAACGTTGAAAGACAGAAAGGTAGCATATATGTAATAGAAAATGTGGAAAAATATGGTCGTGGCCTATTCAAACGTTGGCTAGATGGACCGAAAATAGTCACAAAAGATTATATATAGGATAGCCTGCCTCAGAAAATAAAAATCGAACCTGGGACGAACATGAAAAACACTAGTACGAAACATTCGAATTCGATTCTAGGTAATAGAGACCTAGTGTATCTGTCAGCAGCTGGAGAACTCATACGGCTATCTTCTGGTGGTGATGAAACCTCTCTTGTCTTGTTGGTGCCACTGAGCTACAGTTGTCTGAATGTAACACAAAATCGCCAGTTCCTCTGTCCTGATTACGTACTGAAAACTTCCTGTTTGTTGTAGAAGCCCAAATTCCACGGAGAAGCTTCCAATATGCCGCAGAAGTTTTAATCCCCATCGGTTCAGTTTTTTTTAATAAACAAGTTTTGAAAGCCAAAATCCTTGCCAAAATTCATACAGCTATCAACTGCGTCATTTGCATCTTGGCATTCGAATTACCCTAGCTGTTTGCATAGTTTTGTTGTAGACAACCTAAAGTGTAACGTTAATTACTGTGGTTAATTACTGATTACAGTCACTATTTATTACCATTATTCTTATGGTTTTCTCTCCATAGTATTAACTACTACATTTATTGGATTTAGTAAAAGGGACTAATGTTGCTCCCACGTTAAAAATTCGTGTGTCAACCGTGTTGTTCTTTTGCCGAATGCAGGAATTTAAAATTCACGAGTTTCGGATTATGTAACATTCATGTAAAGACCGTCTGATCAGTCCTCGGGTTCAAACAAACGTACAGGTTGTCATAATCCACTATACAGATCGTGCCAAGAGGCACTTTCCTTCTGTTGCCACGTAAACACGTGGTTTTCGCATAGTTATAGAGGTGGCAGTTCGAAATAGGTCATCTGAATGTTAAAGATGTAGCCTATTTCACTGTTTGGAATTGACACTGATCATCGTTTGCAAAGAAGTGGGATAGTTTTGTAAAGGGTGAAGAAATCTAAAAAGGCGAAAAATGATAATAGGGAAGGAATTATCCCACGTTGCATTTTAAGTATCTATCTTACAATAACCTAATATAGTGAAAGCAGTCTTAAATAGAACCTGGATTTAAAAGAAACTTGTCTTTAGAGAAAATCTTTCCAGTTCTGAGGATCTTTTTAATTTAAGTTGAAGACCCTTTATTAAAAGGAATCTGCCTGGAAAAAAATTATCTGGCCCCCTGTGGTTCTGTTATATACAGGTTTCACTGTAATAAGAGGGAAAATTTCCACGGTGGCTGAATAAGTTTTGCTACAATACTGAGTGTTAGCGACAAGTGCAACATAGAGAGAAAATCTTCGTGAAAATCCCCCTTCACGAAGCAAGCGCATAGACCCTCTCCTTAGTTTATCCTCAAAAAACCACCATATCATTCACCTTATCCCTTTTCGAGAAGAGGCGTAAAGAGCGCTTGATAGAAAGGTCGATTACTTTGCATATATATGGCGTGCTATCGATAAAGCAGCAGACGGTATGTTGCAGAAGAATCCTAAATAGATGTCTTCCCGAAGTGACAGTTCCTTACGAAGTGGTAAGCCCGAACCCATTCTGACGATGCTGATTATGTATTTTAAACGCCTTTTGAGATGAAAGAAAATAGCTATGAGTAGACACCCATCAGACCATCTCTTTCTGCCTATGATGGAGTTCTCTTGGTTTGTCGGCGTGAAGGGGACTTCTGCAGCTCGTTCGTCACTAGAGCTGAGCTCTGCCTGTCAGGGGCACAAAGCTGCACGAGCAACTAGGCGGGGCTAGAACGGAAACTGAATTTCCGATGCTATTGTAGCATTTTCTTCAAAAGCGTGTTAGCCGGTGGGTGGGGCTGTGTATGTGTGTATTTCTAACGTGCCTCTAACACATACGCACACAAATATTCCCTCACGTGTATGTCAGTATACACATTCCCACACGTAGCAAAGGGAACTCTGACATAGATTACAGCATAATTGTAGCAGACTCAAAAAACTACCTCATACATAAGAATACATAAACGAAATGGCGATGATATTCGAGCCACAGCTGAGTTATCATAGAACGAGAGTTTTGTTGGGTTCATGTTACAAATAAAAGGCGTCTCTGCTGATTGGCCTGAGAGTCATTGTGTGAAGGCAGCATCGTAGAAGTAATATTCGTTTAGATAATATTTTGGGTAAGCTTAGCGTGAGGTAAATTATAAGGGTGAAACAAATTAGAAGTCACAAGGGAAGTAAGAGAAAGCACGTATGAAGTAAAAGATTTAATGGAATTGGCAAAAATCTACATAAAACCACACGATTTACGACTTAGTACGTCAGTGTGTATTCTGCTACGAACAAAATGTGCAGTTCAATAAGATATTTTCGGGCTAGCATCCTTGTGAGGTGCTCGAATGGCCAGAAAACTTGTTTTCCCGAAATCCCTCCGCGGTAGTATTTCGGAAGTAGTTATTTACCTGATGGTAAGGACAGAGATGTTCCCTGTAAGAGTTTTTTACTCGCTAGTCAACCATCTGATGAGGGTGCTAGACCAAGAATATTTTATTCAATTCGCTCGCCGTGAAAGCTTTAAACTGTATAATACATGCAATTCCTCATGTACAAACACAGATGGCAGCGGTATATCCGGAACAGCCCAATATGAAGGATAAATACGTTACTGTCCCTCCGTAAAATGTGTCTTTCCAATTTTCTGAGCCGCGACCCAGATTAGTTCAATAGCTTTGTCTCGCATCCTTGGAAGTCAGGGGTGTCAACTAAATATCGTTAATTGGTGTAACCTTTTAAAGCTTAGCGGTTACTGTATGTACCACCAGTTTCAACATTCCAAAATCCTACATTCTGCCCACCTTATATTCATATGTTATGTGGGAATCTCAGAACAAACAACCAATTTTGCCCTATACAGCATTCAGTAATTGATTTTTATGATTGGAATGGCAAGTGTTTACTGAGTCTTTAAAAAGAAAAGATTACATTGCGTGCTTAAAGAGCTAATGGTTTAATAAAACGACACTCAGCACTCATTTACATAATTATGCACGAACTCGAACTTATTAGTGTCCTTCCTGTTATGGCTTTTATACTTACCGCTATTCTTTATAATTTCAAATTTGAATTTTTTTTTGTTTTGCAAGGCATTCCTTTAATTAATGAAATTTTACCAAACCTACGATATCATTGGTGAAAAAAACAACATTTTTGTCTGATACTTATTTTCTTTGAGAAGCTGGCAACCCTGGTAATCTATGATCTATGTAATTTTTACAACATGACTTTCAAGCATACCTTGCTACAGTGCCACCACAAAAAATTACATTTCGAAAAAGCATACTGCTTTCAATACTCTTCTCAATCAGTCTCAGTCAGCAATACGTTACGTGTAGATACACGAAACTTTTGCGACCCACTTACAACAATGTCGCGACACAAATGGCGTCGCGACCCGTAATTAGACAAACTCTAGATTCGATGCAGGACGTAATGGAGCAATGATACTACAAATAAAAGGAATAGGAAACAAATATATGAAAGTGGAAAGAGTATAAACATTTTGAGGGGATAAAAGAAACGATTTTCGGAAGTTATTCGTCTTTTTCCAAAGAAGTTTGTAAATAAGTAATTCATTACACTTATTGACTATGGCATAGCTCAGGCACCTAAGTGTTGGTTTTTCATCGCTATACCCAAGTTCAGTTTCACAAACCCCACGTGGGATTTTCGGTGTACGAAATATCATTTGGACTGGTTTCTATCAGAATAATTCGGTTTCCGTCTCAAATTATCATTACACCAATGCTTTACACTCGTCTGTCAGCGCAGGCCTGCATACTAGCCCTTTTGAAGTTGCCGTAACACAGGACTCAGGCTTAACCCACTGTAAATGTGGATAGAAATACACAGTGCTCCTAAGTTCCTGGATACATCGACATTTTGATTTTCCGAGGGTCAGCATTAGAATTAATATACTTATGAAACGCAACAAAACAAAGAGGCCGAAACTGAATGTTTTGAGCTTATATAAATTAAAAACAATATATTTATGTATATCCCTAAAGTTTTATTTATATAAAAACACGTCATATATAAAATTTATATCTCAATTTAAATTTCCTGTACACAACACGTGTTGTGAAGCTCCAATCTTTCTGAACCCCAACGTTAGATGGAGCTGACTTGTTACCTCTCGCCTTAGCCGCCTACCCACGAGGATAGATCCAACGTTCCAACCTTATCCTTTTAATACGAAGCTTGGTGGTCCCCATAATCAAACACGAAAAGATAAATTCTTGACCTTGCTAGGAATCAAACCACTAATTCTTAGTTGTGCAAACCGAATCCTAATAACTACACACCGACAAACCTAAAACATCTGTACAAAAAAGGAAGCCAAATAACATTTCGCATGTATGTCTTTTACGTAAGCACTTTTACTGCGTTTATAAGAAAGTCTTCAAAATATTTTACCTTAAATATTTATTTTACTTCGTGTATAATTATTTTTAAATACGATGTCTTCAACAACACTGTCATGAACTCAGACTGTAGAACATTCAATGGCAGGATAGTTACTGAATGAATAACTGAAAGTGTTTTTAAAAAAAAGTCCTTGTACAGCTTTAAGGCTATAAAAAGAATTTCCCAGGATAGCCTACGGGGTACAACAACTATCTCTCTCTCTCTCTCTCTCTCTCTGAGGCTATAGAGAATGTGCCGGCCGAAATGCAAGCCCGACATCTCCAGAATATAACCCGGAAGTATTACCACTTCAGCCATCTTACTCGTATACTTATTGGTTGAAGAGTAAATATTTTTCATTTTAATAATCGATTTCAAAAATCTGAAGGCCGTAATAAAGAGTGACGTCGTCTGCAGCAGGGCTTACTTCGATCTCAGCTGTCGTCCCTGACATTTAAATGCAATATGAAAGAAGCTGAGAACAGAGTCACAGAGTCCACGTGCTTGCTGAAAGAAATGGACGAATATCCCTCACTTTGTGAATACTTCTACAATGTCAAATCATTCAGAAATACTATGCTAACATACATACAATTATTTAGACGAGATTTTACTTTGTTGTACTGCAATCAGAAATGGTATAAGATTTTATTTACCCGTACCATACTCACACTAAATCTCTGTGGTGGATGGCTAACACGAGCTAGACAAACGAGATTTGGTGCTGAAATACAACGCAAACGTATCCTCTCTCTCTCTTTATCTCTCTCTCTCTCTCTCTGAAATAATATGTATAAGAAAATAATCACAAAGTATTGGCGCTAAAAGTTTTAGTCCAGGTTGAAGGTATGCAATATTCTTCATAAAAATGAAAATAACAATAAAGAAAGCTTTAGTGGACAACAAAGCACTAATACATGTAGCGCTAGATATCTAAACTCATCTGCGGGTTCCCACTTCGCGGTTCGCAAATTTGCGGGGTTGCCTCAGGAATAAAAATATATCACTCGGACTCTTGAATGGATAGAAACATCAAACTTGTTTGACAATCAAACAGGTCTTCGAACCTTACCTCATGATGTTCAAGGAGCTGAAAGGAGCAAAACAAGAAGCAGCCTCCATCATAATCTTTGTACAAAAAAAGAACAAACACTTGAAAACTGCAAAAGATTCTCTTTTTTTTGGGGGGGGGGGGGGGGGAAGCGGTAAATTCTTTGTGGTTTTTGTTTTTTGGGGGGGGAGTTTGAAACCTAAACCCCTTAAAAGGCGAGGGACGAATGTATTCAAAACAAAGTTTAAAATTAA
>Ga0136643_10012103_pt1 | contig 12822 bp, 8 predicted proteins | sample TergutLab28metaG_FD_96883 | JGI IMG/M metagenome (GOLD analysis project Ga0136643, IMG submission 96883) | Labiotermes labralis P1 segment gut microbial communities from Petit-Saut dam, French Guiana - Lab288 P1 (version 3) (version 3) | ecosystem: Host-associated > Arthropoda: Insects >...
TTATACCTGATTTATAAGCTCCTTTATTGAATTTTGATAAGTTAGCTATTGGACGGTGTAAATTATTGTTATTCCTAGTTTTATATTTATGAATTTCGTTATTTGAATCAAATAGGTGTTTATTATTAATTGTGTATAAAGCTAATGAATGTATGTACTGAGAATATAATGTCATTATTTCCATACTCTTGAAAACTTCCCTGCAAGAATCTCTAGGTCTAATGTTAGTTATAATTCTGAAAAGGAATGTCAGACTTACATTTAAAAAAAAATTGATAAGTATACCATAGCAGATTTCCAATTGAAATTAAGTTATGAATCGTGGGAACAGGTTTTTGTTGGGAATGATGTTAATAAGATTATTAACTCTTTTTTTAAATATTTTTTTAAAGAATTTACTATTGTAGTTGTCCCTTAATTCCAGCAAAGAGTAAAGTGAACCAAAATTCATGGATTACACCAGGAATAATAACTTTCTACAAACATAAAAGAGAACTATATAAGGAATTACAAAATAATAATAATAATGCTACTCTTGCTTCTTATTATAGAGATTGCACTAAAATACTGTCTTTGGTTGTAAGAAAGGCAAAAATAATTGAACATGACAAATCAATCCTAAACTCCCATAATAAAGTTACAACCACATGGAGTATTATAAATAAAGAATCTGGAAGAAATAGAAAAGAAGTACAATACAAGCTCTAAAAGTTGAAGGTAGAAAAATCACTGATCAACAAACAATTGCTGAAACTTTTAATGAGTATTTTGTTGCTATCGCAGAAAATGTTAATAGACAAAGTAAAAATAACCTTATTAATGATGATAATGATAACATGGATAGTCATACCCACTTCATGGAACAAGCTTTTAATAAACCTTACCCAAGTATGGAATGTAAATGCACAACAACAAAAGAAATTGAATGAATTATAAAATCCCTCAAAGCAAAAAAACTCATGGGTACAACAAGATATCCACAAAAATCCTAAATATAAGTGGCCCTTTCATAATCTCTCCATTGAACTACATATGTAATAAAATGCTGTTCAGGGTGTATTTCCTGATAGATTAAAATATGCAATAATAAAACCACTACATAAAAATGATGATAGGTGTGGAGTGTCTATCTATAGACCTGTATCACTATTAATATGATTTTAAAAAAATATTTGAAACGGTAATGCAGAGACAGATTGTAAAACACCTCACCAATCATAATATACTAAGCAGTGAACAGTATGGTTTCATATTAGTGTTGAAGATGGATAATGCAACTTATAAACTAACAACTGAAATTTTAAATGATATGAACAGTAAACTACTAGTAGGAGGGATTTTTTGTGATTTAGAAAAAGCATTTGATTGTGTTAATCATGATATTTTATTATCTAAATTAAAATTTTATGGACCTGGTGACAAGGATCTTGCACCGTATCAATCTTACCAGGTTAACAGACATTGTAGTACAGCAATATATAATGACAGTGAGAACAGTAATAAAGTTTCAAATTGGGCTAAAGTAAGAAATGAAGTCCCACAAGGCTCTGTTCTGGGACCACTACTTTTCCTTTTATATGTAAATGACTTACGCAAGATTATAAATAAAACTTCAAAACCTACAATTTTTGCTGATGATCCTAGTATCTTATTTGCTCAGTAGATCTTAACAAAAACATTCACATAGTTTTTACAACTTTAAATAAATGGCTGAGAGCAAGCCATTTATGTTTAAACTTTAATAAAACAAATTATGTTCACTTTACAACTAACAGAAATATGTCAGTTAACTTAAAAATAGACTTTAACAATAATTTTATCAACAATAGCTCCTACACAAAATTCCTGGGTGTGACAGTGAATAGTACTTTGTCTTGGAATAATCATATTGATTTACTTATGAAAAAATTAAAGTACAGCTTGCTATATAATTAGAAATGCCAAAACGTACATTTTCTTCACTCGCCTATGAGCTATGGAATTACATTTTGGGGAAACTCGTCACATGGTTCCATAATTTTTAAAATACAAAAAAAAAGGGGGGGGCAATTAGAATTATGGAAGGATGCGGGAAAAGAGTTTTGTGTAGAAATTTATGTAAGAAATTACAAATTTTGCCTTTGACATCACAATATATATTATCTTTATTAATGTTTATAGTTCAAAACAAAAATTTTTTCTTAACAAACAATGAAAATCTCAATTTAGACACTAAGCAAAGAAATAATTTATACCTTCCTCAAGCAAGTTTAACCATTTATCGAAAAGGAGCTTATTATTTGAGGATCAAAATTTTTAATAATTTACTCTTGGAGATTAAGAATGTTGCCGGTAATCAAAAAAGTTCAAAATTGTTTTGAAAAATTTCTATACACTTATTCATTTTACACAATGGAAGAGTACCTTAGCCAATCATGAATTATGTACTGTATCACGATTTTTATTATAGTGATACATTGACTTTAAAATTCTGTTTATGTGCACTATGTAAGTACTCTTGGAATTTTTTTTTTAAGTTTCTATCTAGGTACATTATGTATGTATTAATTGATGGTATATTCTAAACTGATCACATTTCCTTGTATAAACTTAATTTGTTTTATTTATGTATTATAATCACAAATTATCATGATATGTATTTTATTGTCGAGACTCATTCTGTACTGTGCCTGTTGTTATCTAATGACAAGTTCTATATCCACTCTGATGGATCTCTGGAATACTAAATAAATGAAATGAAATGAAATTACATTCCAGAAGACTTAAATCTTCATTAAACTTTATAGGTAAATTTTAGCAGTAAAAGGCCTTTATCATAATGTTAAGTTACTGTTTTCTTCAGAGGATTACGTCCAGACCAGCCCCAATTCTGTCTATGCGTCTTCTACCAATTCACTCAGAATTAATGGACATAAACTTCCATACACATGGAACAACACAGTATCTTATGACGCTGTGCAGGGCACAATGCCGTAAGTGACTAAATGTACTTATAAAATATTAATATTTTAATTTTGTATGTATCATATAACAGTTTATGCAACCAACTTCACGTGCATTTGCCAACCATTTTGAGGGTGTTATGGCAGTAACTGTGAGGACTTCCTGATGATGGCACCTGTGATGTGGCAAAACATTTTGGAGACTTGCTAACGTTCGTGAAACATATTGAGTGCATGTGAAGTTGATTTTGCAAATTAAGACTTATTAATATCGATACTGGTAAGCATTCTAAAGCACTATATGAGAATTTATGGACACAAACTGATCACATGTAAGAATGTTAACTTAGTTGTAATACAACTGAATGGAATTCTTATATCTACACATTCTCATGCAGTAAAGACATTGTTATTAATAGGCATCAAGCAATGTTGGCTCCTGTCACCAGCTGGACAAACTTTCTGTGTGCCAGACAGTTTGTTTGAGTGGAAGTTCTTTGTGAGCACAGCAGTAAGCCTTGATGTTACATAAGATGTGAAGAATTTGTTGACTAGCTTAGGGAACTGTTAGCTCTTGAAGAAGGATTCTGCTTCATGTTTTTGCTTGTTTGTTTGGTTGTTTGCTATCTTAACATTCTCCCCTTGCCAACACACAGTATTCTAGTTGCCCTGTACCAAAATAAGTCTGCTTCCTCTTACATACTTTGTATATTTAACATTTAATTTACTGTTCTAATTTGTTATGCCATATTTGTGGAGAATGAAAGGAAGGGAGCACAAAGTAAAATCAATCAACAAGTTCAAAATTTCCTCCACTTCTGTACCTGAACTATTTCCCCATCTTTGATGGTGAGCAACACATCAGTTCATTCAGCCCTGATTGTAGATATTACAAAAATCCATTCATTATTCTGAATTTTTTAGATTTGTGATTAAAAATTAGTGTGTGTTCTTGTAATTGCTCTGTCTGCCTTTTGTGTCTGAATGGAATTTCTGAAATTTTATATTGGCAACCTTCCAAAAATTACATTTGTGCACACTTCGAATGTCTTGTACTGCTACCTCTGATGAAATGCCAAGTCTGAACTTCAGGAATTGTTTATGTTGAAGATAACGGAGTTTTATAATTGAGAGATATTCATTAAATAAGGTTGCCTCTCCTGTAGCTTTTGGTGGTAACTGAAAATTTTATTTTTTGGTAGGAGGTAGCACTTGTAGTAGGAGTACATGCAGGAGATCACTTGCTTGGACTGCTGAAGGAACAGTTGGGGAGGATGTCAGTTCCACAATAATGAGTAAATGGAAATGGCTGTTTGTGAGTGGGTGTGAATGCGAGTCTGATTTCTACTGTAGCAGAATTTTTCAAAGCGGTGCCAAATGGGACAAATATGTCAACGTGTGCATGGATTATGCTCAAAAATAATGATCCTTCATTATTATAAATAAGCTGTAATTAACATTTTAATGACTTCTGGCTTAATTTGTATGACCCAGGGAACCTTACTTACCAAACATATTGTGTATGAGTAAATACAGTAACCTCTTTTGAGGCTGTGTCAGTATCTCTCTTCAGTCCTTGAAGAACGAAACAAAACATTGACATTTAGGCTTACAGAATGTCGGATTACTGTGCTGTATGACTGGTTGCTCGACAGTTCTTTATTACATATTCTGTTGAAGTTACGCAATTATACATCATAACAAAACCTGAATATGTGTGATATTCCCATGTTTAAATACTGAAAATAATTTTGACACTATGCTTAAAATATGTGTACAATAACCATCAGACCAAAAACATTCCAAACATACCTGTTGTAACATTCAGTGTGCTATGCAATTTACATTTTTAATCATTTAAAGACTAAAATTAAGCTGAACTATATTTAAACACCCAGTCCGTACCGCGCAGTAAACATTCTCTGTCTCAGTTATGAAAACAAATCAGTTAATGCTGTATAGGGAAATAATCGCTGTTTGTTCTCAGATCCACGCAAAACACATAAACACACTGTGTGGGCTGAACATAGAATTTGTGAATGTTAAACTGGTGGTATATAGTTACCACTGAGCTTAAAAGGGATATCTTTGGCACCAGAATTCAGTGCCCAGCGCCTTCTGCTAATGATGGGGATTTAAATGGCCTAGCCATTACATTGCATGTTATTGCTCAATACCAGAATGGCATTTGTTTTCTTAACATTCCATCATGTGACAACTGTAGTTGTCCTTTGGTACCAAGGTTTGATTTTTACAGCTTTTTTTGCTTGTTTATGTATGTTAGAATTTGTACTTAAAGAAAGGCAGTGATCCTATTTATTAAACTTACTGTATGTTTCAGCCACTGCACAACATTGTCTGTACAACATGTATTGTGTAGTGAAAATAGCAAGGAGATGCAGTCGGTCAATAGAAATCTGCATGTCATTAGGGACTGTAATGGAACCTCTCTGTCTTTTTCTACTACTGCTACTACATTTTATAATGCTACATGTTCAGTACAGCCATACCATCATAGCTGCAGAGTTGCTATGGCAGTACTGAAACATCTAGCAGCACATAAAATGTATTGTGTAGAAAATGTAAAGTGACTGAAACACTGGCTACATTCAGTCATGTGAATTACAACATAACAAACAAATATTTGTTTCCTTGTGTTTTGTTACTCAGCTGTAATAACTGTCTCCCAGTGTACAGGGAAATTATTTTAATGCACAACTTATAATTTTAAAATGTAATATAATTTTTTGCATATTTGTGGTCTGTTCAGAATATCATTTCTTGATGTCTACAGGTATCTCGTAGAGAAGCTGTCTACACGAGATATAGGTGTAAAATACAACTCTGATTCACAAGAGATGACTTACATTATGTCTACTGCAATTGGAAAGAAATTCGACAGTGACAGATGTCCAGAGGGTTTTGTACATGATGAGCATCACCTGCACTGCATAGGTAGTGTGTAATGTGATGTGATGTGATGTGATGTGATGGTACAGCACATACTGCACTGCAGAGTTGGTGCATCATGTGATGTGATGTGATGGCACAGCATGTACTGCACTGCCGAGGTGGTGCATCATGTGATGTGATGGCACAGCATCTGCTGCACTGCAGAGTTGGTGCATAATGTGATGCTATGTGATGGCACAGCATGTACTGCACTGCAGAGGTGGTGCATAATGTGATGTTATGTGACGGCACAGCATGTACTGCACTGCCGAGGTGGTGCATCATGTGATGTGATGTGATGGCACAGCATGTACTGCACTGCCGAGGTGGTGCCTAATGTGATGTTATGTGATGGCACAGCATCTGCTGCACTGCAGAGGTGGTGCATAATGTGATGATAAGTGATGGCACAGCATCTGCTGCTCTGTGCAGCAGAACCCATTTCATAAAATAATCGAACGTATATTCAATATATACATATAAAATTGAAATAAATTGTAAAATTTTGGCTTTCAAATATCTACTTCTGTTTCTTCATTCTGATTATGTGATTGCAGTGCCATTGAGTTTGAATTATGCTGTATGTTGTCTATGTGAACAGGCTGTACACTATTGTAATTTTATGTATAAATGTTGACTACACTTTTGGTAATTTTAATTCTCCAAAATCCTACAAGTACTTTTACTGTACATGTTTTATGTAACATGCCACTATGTTTGATATCTGCACAAGCTGCATTGCCTAATGATGATATACAAATGTTGTTCATCTGTTATGTCCTTGATTATGGCCCAGAGAGGGCTGAAATGTGTAGGAGGGCACAATATTATGTAATGGTAATAGAACAACTGTAATTGTTTTTTTTGGACTAGTTGATATATGTCTGAAACACAAATAGTATGAAAAATTTTAAGGTAATGCCGTGGTCTTTTGACTACTGAATGTCCTGTCCAGTGGCTGAGTGACATTTCCATTTTTCTGATTGTCCACTTCATTGTGTCACTGAATTCAAGCGCTGTCACGGAACCTTTGTTACATAGGAAGCCATGTCTGCCGGTTATGTAGAATTTATGTTTCCCCTGTTGTTCAACTTACCTTGTTTTAAACTCATACAAGAGTCTCAAATTGCTGTAAATTTCTTTTGCATGTTGGCTCCCTATGCAGTAAAGCTGCTATGCTCAGGAATGTAACAAAATGGCCATCTGTGTTAATTAAAACTGCGTATTTGCCACTCTCTGAGCCGAATGTTAGCCAAAAGTTGGGAATTTTTTTATTTTAAAAATACACTACAATTACCCACCTTTATGTGAGAGAGAACATTGGTATTGTGCAGTGTATCGAATTGGTTCTTTTGATGCTGATAGGCCCACTAAGCCACTGTACATGGTTTACATATAAGATGATAGTATTAAACAGGATTTGAGTCCCCTGTGATGCAATGCACAGTGTCAACACCACTACATGAACCTGGAAGCTTGCAAAATTATAACGGTTCATAAAACAGCATAGTTTGTTGTTTTGAATTGGCTATTCTTATCCTACATGCTCTCTCTCTTCAGTAGCACCGTCTGTCATGTCTCTGTGTTATCACATATTTGCCTAAAAATTTTGTTTATTCCATTTTCATGCTATTGTTTACATTACTGAGTTGTTACAGTCCCTGTTGTTCTTAACCAAAAAGTCTCATTACAGTTGTGACCTTTTGTGCTGCAGCCTGTTTTGTTTATCATTACAGATATTGATGAATGCCAACAAAGAAGTACCAACAGATGTCACTTCACACAGATTTGTGAAAATCTCTTTGGATCCTACCGGTGTTTCTGCCATCCCGGTTACAAATCGAGAGCTATTGGGAAACGATGTGTTGGTAAGATTGTGCCTGTCTTTATCGATTCAAGTGATCTGCAAGAACTTATGTTCAGTCTGTCATAGTGGACAAGAGCCCACACCCATCATTTTATAGTTAGTATTTTAATCACTGCCATGTACAATTGTGCATGGGTGAATTTAATAGTTTTATTTGCAGATATCAATGAATGCATGGAAGACCCTCCAGTGTGCTCCCATCAGTGCCGCAATGTGAAAGGGAGCTTCAAGTGCCTTTGTCCTCGAGGCTATGTGTTGCTAGAAGATGGCAGAACTTGTTCAGGTATGTGTAGCTGTATGGGATGTGTCTGTTTATTGGTGTGTTCTGTGCACATTTGTCTGTCATAACATCTGTGTACATATGGGAATTCAGGCATGTCATCTTGGAGTTACAGATTATTATTCTTTTAGGAAAAATGAAGAAATTGAAGTATAAACCTGTCCACAGAGAAGTGTCTTGTTTAGAATTTGCTGATTATAGAGTTACAGGTCCTGATTTATTTAATATTGTGTCTGTGCACGCCATGAGAGTGCATGGGGAATAGAGGTATATCTCCACCCATTCTTAACATTGGTACTAAATCTGGTGAATGGTCAGTGTTATGCCCTGGTAATTTTATCCCCTCAGAGAAAGAACCCTCGGTACATGCTGAATAGGACACTGGGTTGGCCCCAGATAAATACCCTGTACCATGATTCCTTGGAAGTCCAGCCTGCAGCCTAGTCACTGCTGTTATTGCCTGATTACTATTTGAATAACAACATATTGACAGTGAGCTTCTGTGCACTGCATGGTGCATTGTGCATCGTGATGGGATTCTCGCTCACACTCTGTAACACCAAACATGTTTTGCTTCAACTCATCTCCATCATGTACCCATATTATTTTGAAGGTGGCTCCATAAATGCAGGTGTGGCTGCTTATGAAAGTGTAAGGAAGTTGTGTACATTCATGATGCAGTGTTGTTGTTGTCTGTCATTGTATGAATACTCTTGCAGGTGTGCAGTACTGGACTGATCAGGATGGTCGCTCTGCAGGTCATCACAATGAGAAGCTGAAGTCTCGTGCCCTCTCTTTACGCAATCACACACATAATGGTCGTCATGACTACTACCATGCTGGTGACTATGGCAGCATTGCAAGAGATGCTTGGAGCTGTCCCCAAGGGTTTGAGCCATCCAGTGGAATATGTCAGGGTATGTTACTTGTCGCTCTTCATGACTTGCTGGGAAGTGTTTGATTGTGCATAATGATTTGGAATTTATTTCATTAAGAAGAGCACTATGGAAGACTCAGGTGTTGAGCAACATCACTATAAGAATCTCAAATCTTGCGAGTTTGGTCATCATGTATATGACACCTTGTAGTCTGGTAGCTAGTCAGAAACATTCAGATGAAGTGCTGCCTCCATCTTCTAGTAGAAGAACTGCAAGAAGCACGTTCCTAAAACACCAGACTGCACGGCGTCACCTACCAGCATTCAGCAATTCTTATAGTAACAGAGATGGCATGGCTTGGAATAAACAAACTGAAAAATGTCATCTCTTTGTGTATGGTCATAATACTGTAGTAACAAGTTGTGTCAGCTGAAACTTGCCCTGTATAACTAGTAATTCTTCTTAATCCTACCTTATTTCATGTTCAGATGTGGATGAATGCAGAATTGTACCAAGTGTGTGTGGTACTGATCAGACATGTCTGAACACCAAAGGTGCCTATCGATGCCTAGAGACACCCTGTCCATCAGGATATGAGAGGGACTTGGCCACTGGGTGAGCATATCACTGGAAGTTAAGTGTAATACACACACATACACATACACCAAATTCATAGAAGTGAAGGTCTTATGGCAGAAACTGAATAACAGTGTGTTTAGGGATGTGACACTGTGTAACCTGGTAACAATGTAGTGATGTTTTGCAGGAAAGTGACACTTCCATCTTTAGAGTAGGAGGAGAGTGAGCAGTGGAGAACACATGTTTTTCTGAAATGATGGTAAATTAATGCCAGACTACATGGCATCACATTGTAGAGGATAGCATTCTTCGGATGTAACATAAATGTAAAACAGGCATTTTATGGCAACATAAAATACATGTATATCATGGAACACATAATTGGAACATTTTTTTTTTATTCTGTGTTATTTAATGATGCTTTCAGTTGCAAAGATTATGCAGCATTAGTGACAAAGGAATGAGATGGAGCAATAGCAAACTTATACTGACAGGGAAATAAAAATTCCTTCAACAAAATCCTGTGCCAGTGCCAGTGCCAGTTCATCCATTACAAATCTCACATGGACTGGCCTGGGATTGAACCTGGGCAACTAAGCATCTGAGCCATGGCAGAGCCCATGATGGACTTTTGGGACATGGTACCATGTAGTTTGATAGGTGGATAGCAGTGTTACAGCCATCTGCAGCATAGCAGGATCTGTTGCTATGCTGTGTGACATCACAGTCTCATGTAGGTGTGTGTGTGTGTGTGTGTGAGTGAGTATTGACAGCAGCATAAACAAACTGTTGTTTGTCACACCAGCACAGTATTTGACATGCTGTTGACATGTTGTATAATTTGGCACTTTCTTTGTGTAATACTATAACTGTGTTCCTTACTGTTCATGACTCTGACAATGTGACTGACATTTACTCATATCAAACTGTTCAGTTCATTACCACACAACACCTTCGGTTTCTGTTTGGTATTTTTAACAGCTTTATTCATGACATACGATAATTATAATTGGCATGTATTTTGTATTTTATGTTATCTTTGAAATATTTCAATGCAAGTGGTCATATGATCAGTATGATCAGTATGTGTCTTAGGCTGCAAATGTGCTCAATTATTTTGCAAAACACTTATAATTATTGTGTGATCATGCTCTACACTAGGGAGTCAAAGTCCATGTGTGTTTGAACAACACTTATTGTGTTACTTCCGGTAATTTATTGTGTCCCTTACAGCATTTTTGTACGATGATTGTACTGGACTTTTATATTTGTTCTGTTCTGGAGTGTGCATTTAATGAAATCAGTACAAATGTTGAAAGGTTGTTTTATTGTGTAGGAATGTTGAAGGGTTGTTTTATTGTGTAGGAACTGTATTCAGTTCTGTGATGAACCAGGAGTGAATTGCAAGGAAGGTGCACTGCTGACACAGACTGTCAGCTACAATGCCCTTACTTTAGACGGATATGATGTAGAGCCATATCAAGATTTGATGCAGATTACAGTGTTTGGTGAAGATGGTATACATTTACCAAGAACAAGATACAGGATAACTGACAATGAAACAGGTTTGTATATGTCCTGTATTGGTGAAATTAATGTCTTCTGTGAATTTGTCTCAGTACTGCACATTCAAGTCTTCTGGGATGTTACACTGTGTCATTGGGTGAATTTTCCTTATGTTTCAAAGAATTGGAGTGCCTTCATCTTCAGGGTCAAGCAATCTTTTTCCTTCTTTGATTGCTTAACTCTCAAGGTGAAGGTAATCTGATCCATTCCAGCATCAGGAACTGTTCATGTAACAACATGCTGTTACATCCAAGAAGACTGGAATCTGTAGAAGTACTGCTGTAGGAATCTCAAATCTCCCATATCTGAGCACCAAATGCATGCATGCATAGTTTCTTATTCAGTATTTCCACTTCTGAACACCTAGACTGCTCCCTGACACTCTTCAGTCACTATAGTGACCAGGCTGCAAGCTGGGTGACTGGTTGATTGATTGATTGATTTATTATGCATTCTGTAAATCCATACAAGGTCAGTTGAACCAATAGGATATAGAATTTGTCATTGAAAATTGCATGAGTTAAATATAATATATATATACAGTCTAAGATTAACATAAATATTCAACACGAAAGTTATTCAAATTAAAGATACAAAATTATAGTTAAAAGTGGTTACATTGAAATATTTACTTAACTACCATCAAGTCCATAGATTACTGCTAGTTAAAGTATACTCTTGGGGTAGAAATAGATGGAAAAGAAAAGCAGAACAATAATTAATAATTAATGTAGAGAATGTAAGAAGGAGATACAAGTACTCTGTGGTGAATACAAACTAGATGGTTACAGTAATACACCTGGATTGTAAGCAACGTAATCTAGCTAAGAACTGTGGTACAAATAAAAATACAGTGGATAGCGACAGATGTACACGATACAATGGAACGTAAATAATCACACAACCGTAAATAAGTAATAAACATATCAGCAGTTAGGCAGTCTGTTCACTAGTAGGCTCATGTAAGCTGTAAAGGAATGTGATAGGAGATAGTTCATTAAAGTTACTTTAACCTAAATAATCATACAACCGTAAATTAAGTAATAGGCATATCAGCAGTTAAGCATTCTGTGCACTAGTGAATTCATGTAAGCTGTAAAAAGAATGTGACAGGAAATAGTTTTTTAAAGTGACTTTAAACTGTTTGGGGTTGCTAGAGATGTCTTTTATTGACGAGGGGAGAGCATTAAAAACTTTGATACCAGAATACAAGACTCCTTTCTGATACATAGCCAGAGATGCATGTGGGAAATGCAAATCATTTTTTTGCCTGGTGTTAATGTTGTGAAATGAACTATTCGAGGCAAAATGACCCCTATTATGTATAACAAAACAGTAGCAAAGATAAAATGTACTGTGATGATAGTGTCAGTATCTTCAGTTCCTTGAATAATTCTCTACAGGAATCCCTGTAACCAATTCCCACTAATATCCTAAGTACCTTTTTTTGCATTTTGAAAATTATAGGGCTATGTGGAGAATTTCCCCAGAACATTATGCCATAAGACATAATTGAGTGAAATAAGGAATGGTAAACCATCTTCATTGCAGGGATAGACAAGTATGGTTTAATATTTCGAATTAAATGACATGTATTGCTTAACTTCTTTGTGAGAAAATCAATATAGTTTGTCCAGGTTAGTGAACAGTTAACAGTTAAACCAAGAAATTTTGTAACAGTGGTTGCAGGAGGTAACTTATTATCATGATTAATGTTTAATTCAGTTTGATTATTATTTTTAGTTATAAATCTAATAA
>Ga0136643_10012105_pt1 | contig 12822 bp, 6 predicted proteins | sample TergutLab28metaG_FD_96883 | JGI IMG/M metagenome (GOLD analysis project Ga0136643, IMG submission 96883) | Labiotermes labralis P1 segment gut microbial communities from Petit-Saut dam, French Guiana - Lab288 P1 (version 3) (version 3) | ecosystem: Host-associated > Arthropoda: Insects >...
AATGTGAACAATACAGGAACCAAATACGTTAGAATTATGAGACAAACTGCATTTTGAAGAGAAAAGACGGAGAGTATATACTATGTTTAAAATATTCAGTACCTATATTTGTTGAATAAATATATAAAATGTAACTTTAGAGGTTAGCGGTGCGGTACGACCACTATAGTTGACATTAGGCGTCAAAAGGCTAAAGAATTGACAGTCCTTGGCAGCAGTATGATGACTGCTTTCCTTTCTTCTCTCATTAAGTGTAAGAAATAATTTGGCCGTGTACATGTTAGTGAGTTCTGGTTTGGTTATGTAAAACTACTGCAAAAACGACTAACAGTGTGCAAAATTAGTCTTGACATAGAATTGTTTTAGAAATTTTAGAACATACTAATGACTCTGGCGCTGCGGGGCACTGAGCAGTGGCCCGCAGCGCACATTCTATAAAATGCTCATACACATTTGCTTCATAGATTTTCAATCTGTGTATTCTTGATGTTCTTTTGTTATACATAAATGCACTAACAGAACGAATTTGATGTACGTATTACATAACATAAACAACAATAGGACTTGAGCGATGGTACAGAGGCTAGTCCGGAGCGACTGAAGAAAAAGTATAGTTATTATTAGTATTATGATTATGATTATTATTATTATTATTATTCGTAGTAGTAGTAGTAGTAGTAGTAGTAGTAATAGTAGTAGTAATAGTAGTAGTAGTAGTTGTAGGCCTATAAGCACATATTTCCATGAAATGTGACTGCTAACGCCAGATTTTCTGCAGCAACTGCCATTTTGTTTTATGCTGTAACCCCCATCACGATGCATACTCAAGCCATTATTTAATTTTTGTGCTCATCGTTTCCTCCTATCCTCTTTTACTTAACTTTCTCACTTACATTTAATTGTATAGAAACATAATTAAAATATTCAAATTTGCTGTCTTGCAACACTTGATTAATTTCTTGTCTGCAGCGTCTTCGTTTATTGTTCTCTTCCAATTTTTCTGTAAGACATTATTCATAAATTTACATACAGATATCATAGAACAGAAGAATTTACAGATTAATAGACATATTCAATAGAAAACAAATAATATCTAATAATCCTGCAATTTGTGGAGCCCGACCTCCGTTCTCGACTTCTCAAACATTTGGGGGCAGGTCTTTCCCATACAGTGTAGAAATTTCACCACTCTGTATGTAATTTCATAACACAGAAAGAGTGACAGGCTGGTACATCATTCAAGTGACCCTATCGCTTGTCGGAATCTATTCATTTTGTTAATCTGAAAAGGATCTTGTCAAGGGGCCTGTTCTCCTTAATGGATGAACGGAGAGATATGATTGCAACAACTACGGACAGTAAGAGGGGAGAAGTCCTGTGCGCCGAGTTCTCAGAAGAAAGATGAAGCAAAATTGTATTCCACCTCGTCTTTCATCACAACACTTCGTCCTAATTTGGAACAAAGCTTGATGAGCGTTCTCATTATCTGCTGCTAGTGTACCGGTTTGATTTGTAAGAGTGTAACAAGCAGTCAGACTGACGTACCGCAAGCTACTACCACTACTTTAGAAGAACCTGAAAGTTCAACACTACTAATATCAAGTCCATTCTTTGGGCATGATCACGAGCCAGTTCCATCTACCACATCTCCTCAAACCTTCTTCATAAGATTTATCTTAATGTTATCCTCCTCTGTGTTTATCGTTCTTTCCAGTTGAATATTTTTGCAACACGTTCCCCACTAAAACTCTGAACGAATTCCCAAACCAACTCCCTGTGCTAGCCACATGATGCTTATTCCATCTTATCTTCCACGGCGTTGGTTTAGCTGAAAATTGCAGATTATGGAAATTAATAGCTTTGGATGCAATTAATTATCCTGCCTAATGAAAGGTTTGTAATTTTTTACGGAAGTGAACAAATCCTTCCTTGTAGTACAAAATTGCACAGTGATCCACACATTAATGTCCGATTTTGCATAAATATGTCACAGGCAGCTCAGAGATGTTGGCCTAACAATGCGGTCTTTGCTAAGTAAGGTGATCAGAAGTATCAAATATTAGCATAAGTTCATTCCTTTCAGTGTTGCACGTCGCTATATATTTAGTTGTAAAAAATTGTAATTAAACCAACAAATACGCTTTACTGAGGAGTAACACCTAACTGTCCACACTTTGCCTTCTAGATGGTTTGGCCTTTCTTGAGCTGTTCTCTAGGAATGTCAACTACGAGAAGTTACAAAGATAAACTCTTACGTATAATATAGGCGGTTATGCGTTGATTAGTATAACATATATTTTAAAAATGTAAAGAAAGATACACGGATGCAAAAATTGATATACGCATCTTGATCTTGGGAGAAAACTTGTGTCCACACAACTCATAGTACAAAATACTTAAGAAAACATGTATGTGGGCAAGCGTCTTTGTGATTGCTCGATTAACTTTTGGTCTGGTTCTCATTGTGCATGTTATTGTACATGTGACAAGCTTTGTTGCGATATCCTCCCAAGCCATTAAGATTTTTGCCACAAACCAGACTTAAAGAAAATGACGTTTAAGTGGGATGTGAGATAATGTGAAAAATGTTAAAGCCGAAGGAGAGTCAATATTAGTAAAAAATATCCCATTCTTCTTTCCCTCGGTTTTCTGGTGTGAGTGGCCTGAACATAGAGATGTTAGGATGGTGAGAAGTAGTGGCTCAATACAGGCGCTACAGAAATTTGATTTACTGATGAAAAGTGAAATTCGTAATTTTGTAAGATAATTTGATTACATTCAGAGAAAACGAAAAATTTCATTACCTTGAAATTTGAGGGCTACTTTTGAGTTATGCAGTAGCATCTAGGAAATTAGGAGTCACTTCACGTTTATTTCAAAGTGCAGAAAACTAAAAAAGTACTTATCCAAATATCCTGTCGCAGGGCCTTCGTTTTGTATACTGACTTATACACAGCAACCCATCTTACAAAACGGTAAGGAAGTCCTCTAATTTTTCCGAAGAAATTGCTACTCCAGTATTTCATTAATAAATTCACTCACATGACAAAATTAAAATATAGAAATTAGTACCAATCTGAATTAAAGATTTGAAGAATAAGCCATTAAATTTTATGGAAAAAAAACCTTTGGTTTCCAGTTTAATTCGATATCTCTTCCATTATGTTTCATTTGTCAACGCAGCATCTGCTCGAGCGTCACAGCTAACACCTTTTTTCTACATTGTAAGTAACAGCCGCTTAATGATATGTCACAAGAAGATGGTTCTTTTATCTGTCACACAAAATATATGCGTGCTCACTGGGTGCAAACTGTACAGCCGTTAATAAAGCAGTCTGTGCACTGTACGTGATGGGTGCGTCATGAAATCTAACTGAAATTTTTCCCCATATTGATTTATTCAAGATATTTAAAACCACGTACGCTGGTGGTGCACATATCAGGTACCTTCGAATCACTAGTTCGCATGTGCAAAGAATTTGGCGCCAGATTATAGAAAACCATCCTCATTGTCATATCCGCAAGAACGTGCAGTCTCATTAAATCAAGAAATGAAAGCGTGATGTACAATAACATTTCTGGCGTCGTCTGTAAAGTCGTAAGACGTGCAGAAATTTGGCCTGGAAAAAAATATATATTGCATTTTCTCTAAACTTTTTCCTGGAATATAGTAAGAATAAAAATGGCAATTATACCTGTAAGTGTGTGAAATCATTAGAGAATTTTAGAGCACTGTTGTTTGGTATTGTTTATTTGAGCTCTATGGATTGTTTTTCGTCCTGCGCCAATTTGCTTCCCAAATATTGTGTTTCTGCTCGGATGGGATGGATGAATGTGCCACAGGTTAAATAACGGTCCTGTTAACGTAGTGTCGTAGAGAGATTATAGTCCCTCCTCCTACCACTTGGATCCCATTTGCCAAATGTCCACAACTGCTTATTTGACAGTTTATAAGAGGGTAGACCCCCATGCATATTTACCGTTTATTTCCTGTCACCACGCTAATATTCGAGGATGATTCTTTGTGAGTGACACAGAATCAGCTGTGCTCTCGCATTCTGCTTCTGTGTTCTTTCTTGCCGAGTCCACATCTATTGCTTCCAGAGTAGGTAACAAGTCAGGAGTGGTCTACAGATGGATAGGACAATACAACAGATACTGTACGTCCTTTGTTCTACGACAAGAAACTAATTGCCTTGAAAGAGGGGATTACGTTAGGCCTACTCCCTGCCAATCGACACCTCGTTTTATTCGTGAAAGATGTTAATAAGAAACAAGTTCAACGTTTTCATCTCTTTGAGAGACCCCATGTGGCACCGAGCCTGGGACTAGATATACTTACTTAGCAAACAGATCACACGCTTTGGTCTGTCGTACTGAAGAATTCCCTTCTGCGGTAAGTTTCATACTCCAAGCGCCAAATGGAGATTTACAGTCTACGATATGAAATAACGTTTCGCAGTTACCAAACCTGTCATGTACACGTATATTGTGAAAGTTTTCTCCTTTTCAGAGGCATTCGAATTTCTGCGGATTCCTTATTAAAATCTTCCTTCTGTCTCATTTTCTTTCCGTTTGTCTTTCCTTTTGTCTGTTGTTCGTTTGTCTGTATTCATGAAACGCCACCAAAGACGCTACAAGAATTTTCATGGAATTTCTTTTTTCGGAGTTCATAGAAATTTTAGAACCTTCTAAATGTCAGAATATTTATCCATTGTTATTGCTTCATATCGCCGAAGATATAAATATTCGCTAAAACAAACATCCCGACCTACAGAAATTCCGTTTAAAGACCAACAAATTACACTTTATATGAACACCTACCAGTATCTCTGCTCGTATCTCAAATCGTCGCCCTTTTGTATGAAACAAAAAAAAAGTGAAAGGGGTCCCCTTGCCAGACGATAAGGCGGTTGGGGCGAGGCGTTAGCCGCACACTAACTCATTCTAGCGCCGAGGTTAAAGAAAGAGTAGGGCTACACCTCTACTCCCCTTCTGGGCCTTCATGGCTTATTCTATGGTGAAATGTACAATTTTTCCTAATTCTTGCTGTTTTCGATATATTGTTCCTGAAAAGCAACAGGAAAGGTCAAGTATCGTAAAGCTGTGAGTAAATTTCCTTACTTATTTTCTCTTCCTGCAAGTCCCAAATGACCAATCCCAGTGTCCACGCCGCCTTAGGCGCCGGCCTGCGGCCGCTTGCTTACTAGGAATTGAAAATTCAAGTCCCACCGGGGGAGTCGTTGTCTGTCTCTTGTGAGTATTGTGTGTTGTCGGTTAAGTTCTCTGTGACGGGCCGATCACTCGTCTAGAAGGACCCTACCGAGTGTGGTGTGTCTAACCGAGTGTGATGTGAAAACTTCAACAATGAGGCGGTCTAGGCCCAGCAGGGCTGTCGAGCCGTGAAAAGAGAAAGAAAAAATTCCAAAATAAAATTCTGTACTTCTCATAATTTATGTGAAAGTAAAAGTAAATTTGTCGATTTTGAAATCGTAAGCCTTACGGCTGCACTCACTGAACATTCTGCACTGCAAGGTTAGAGAACAGCCAATGACTAAATCTCGTGGGAGGGGTGAGAATTGTGCATTGATTTACACATGTAACTAGTTGATCGTGAACCCAAAATGACCCCGCGGCTGCCATGCCTTAATGCATGTATTATACCCCACCGCGTTTTGATTTAGACATTCCGCAGGAACCACTTGATTGCATTCGATTTATTACAGTTCTGTAAACCCGCTCGAAGCGCTACAGGCATGTAAATCATAGTCTAGTGTTTAGAATGAAATAATAATGTCCCTGTTGTGGGTCTTACCATGATGGTTACCACCGTTTGTAATCATGTGTTGTCGATCGTCATTTAATTCATTTCTCTCTCAAAAACGAAAGTACTGAAAGAGCAGCTGGAGCAGTTTGTGTTCGGAGGGATCCCAGAGCAAAATTTCCACCTGGAGACTGATTTTCTTTAATATAGCCATCAGAGAGAAATATCTTTAAAATTGTCTGTGCATTGTATTTCACACATGTGGATAGATTATGGAGTCTTACCAGAAAATAACCTTGGCTGTTTGCACTACCCGTGTTTCGTGTTGCTATTCTGCATATATGTTAACATGTTAATTTGTTGATATGTTAATATGTTAATATTCTGCATATATCTGTAATGAACGTAAAAAAATTCAAATATTTATATAGTATTCCAACTTAAATCTGTTATATGATATTCACTTTTCTGCAAGAAACAGGTATAGAATCGAGATCTTGGCTCTTCTGGGATCTTACACAGCGTTGACTTTTCGTTATTTACAGAAGTGTCGGGACAGCTTAACTCTCCCATTTTCAACGATGAAGCAATCCCGGGAAATCTAACCACTAAATTTTGATTCTCAAGAGAAAACTAATTGACGTCACATATATGTTCGGTTGTTTAGCACATTCCGTGTGCGTAACCGTATTTGTTCTAAGTACTGAATTCATCGTTCATGCATTAAAACCTTAAGTTCGTGTGGTGGCGACAGTGCGGTGGTTATGGTCACAGTGGCCTAGCATTCAATAGAGAATAAAGGGAGACAGCACAGTGTAACACAGGTTCTAATTTAATTCCTTAACTTTATACAGTTCAATAATTTCATTCCTAAATTTACTGCTGCCATTTCAAGTGAAACTGACTAGAGGCTGGACGGTCCGGGATCGAATCCCGGTGGGGACGAGATTTTCCGCCCATACAGACTGGCCCTGGGGCCCACCCAGCCTCCTGTACAATGGGTGCCGGGTCTTTCCCAGGGGTAAAATGCTGCCGGGGCGTGCTGTTGACCACTCACCTCCTTCTAGTACCGCGGTCATGGAACAGTAGAGCTATACCTCTACCCACCCTCTGGGCCACAGCGGGCCTGTAACGGGATCACTTTCATTTCAAGTGAAACTGTGGGTCCCATCCATTTGGTTAGTAGTTATGGCGTAAATGCAGCAATCGGCACATAATTAGGGAATTTACTGATTAGTGGTTTGGGCCGGGATAGCGCAGTCGGAATAGGGACTCGCTACCAGCTGAACGCTCTGGGGATCTAATCCAGGTACGGGCGAGATTTTCCGCTCCCGTCCCAAATGGTCCTGGGGCCCACCAGCCTCCTATTCAACGGCTACTGGTAAATCGGCCGAGGCGTGGCAGTGACTACCCTCCCCCATCTATCGCCGAGGTTAAAGAAGGCGTAAAGCTATACCTCTACTACCCCTCTGGGCCATCATGACCTGTTCCAGGAAGAATTTTAACTTCCTGATTAAAGGCCAAATCCCAAAATATGAAACGCGAAGTAAATACCTGCATGAGTCAGCATAAATGCACCCAGTTTATGACTTCATTAACCACTTCCCGCCCCGACTGTATCCATGTTAAAGTGTCATCAACTTTCACCTCAACTACATCGTCATCTTGATTAATTGACCTACAGGTAATTCGGGTCCCCCACTATTTAGTAATGAACTTGTGGATAGTTCAAAGAATATAATTGGAAACCTATTTATGGCTCTATTTTCTTCCACCACGTGTAAACACGCAATTTTTCATCTTATGATTTATTATTGTCTTCCATCTCAATAATTTTCTACAGTATCTCGCTTTTATTTGCATACTTCTGCTATCTTTCAATCACACTGCCACCCTGGATTCAGAAAAAGGCACACGTTTAGTCCCTGACACGTTTCTTATTTTCCGCTATAAGCGCCATGGTTACTATATGGAACTCTTGTTCTGTTGATGTAAGTTTCGGCATTTCGCACGGTGTGTTTGTGTTTTGTATGATTCTTAGTATAAAGACTGAAAATGTCCCTACATAGTTTTAAACGACAGGTTTCTTTAATAGACACGCATTGTTTCCCCCGTAAGGTAGGAAGATATTTCTATATGGGCCTGTTGTTTAGAAAGGCGTCCTGCTTCTTATGGTTGTGCAACATTTACTAAGCGCATACGGCTGGGGCAGAGTACCTGATTCGAGGCTGCATTACCAAGGGCTGCACAGGCAATAGACATATTCTGTCACTCGACTCAAATCGACTCGACACGACTTCATTTAGCAAGTCAGAAGTAGATTGGTGGGATGTGTGCCTGAATGTATGCATATCATCACCGTGTCGAAGCGATGGATGACCAGAAGCTCATAATGACATAATCCAGATGTCTGTATCTTAACGGCTGCTTATGCAGGACGTTAAACTCGGTAACAACAATTTGAGTCAAATCACCACCAAACAACACATTTGTTACCAAGAACTTTAACATTTGTTGTAGCTCTCACAACGATACATTTGTTACAAAAAAAGTTTTATGTGTGTCTGTTAACTAATTGGCACGCTGGAACAGACTATTGTTGGCAGATGATAGCAGTTTTATTGAATGGGAATTTGTTATTACTGAAATCAAATCTACATAGTAACCAAAATCTACTGCCACTGAAGTCGTTCCATTCTACTTCAAATATCCACTTTCTTTTCTCTAATAAAAATAAAGGTAAAGTGTTCCCGTTACAGGCCCGGTGTGGCCCAGAGGGTGGGTAGAGGTATAGCTCTACTCTTCCATGACTGCGGCACCAGAAGGGGGTGAGTGGTCAGCAGCACGCCCCGGCCGCACTTTACCCCCGGAAAAGATCCGTTACCCATTTTACAGGAGGCTGGGTGGGCCCCAGGGCCGGTCTGGACGAGGGGGGGGGGGAATGTCGTCCCCACCGGGATTCGATCCCGACTCTTTTCTCTAATATCTCTGCCTTTAGACGAGAGGTAGACATGAGGGTCTGAGTTTATCTTTAGTTCGCATTTGCACTGATTTGCCCTTCATTTCATATCCTGTGTGTGTACTGAAATATCCCCTTCCTTAAGTCGTGATTTTAAGTGGCATAAGCGCCCGTTTGCAATAAATTCTGTCGTACATTAATACAACTTTAATATAAAAAATGGCAACTCCGTAACATGCAGTGAAAACGCAGAGATGAATTAGAGCATTCTTAACCTCGGCGCTAGATCGTGGTGGCTGCTCAGGGCCACTACCCGGCTATCTTACCCCGGGAAAGAGCTTCGGTACATGTGGTAGATGAGGCTGTGTGGTTCCAGGGCCGGTGCGGACAAAAATGGAGTAAAGAAAATATTTTACTATCACCGGAGTTTGAACCTTGGGCCGTCCAGCCCGTATCGAGTCGCTGAATTGACGGCGCTATTCGGCTTCCTGCAAATTTAATATATTCAGTTTACTTGTGCTTTCCATTTTTCAACGCCACTCATGCTTAATCTCTCTCTATATTTTATTCATATGCCAGCCTGAATTATTTGCAGCATTGTTAAATAAACAACAAAGAGATGTATTGCATTAAGTGTCGTATTAAGTATTGCGTTAATATTTATTGATTATGTCACTTTCATTTAGTGGTAACAGAAAGCAAGATAGGCCTGTTTGATAAACCTCGTAACTGGCACAGCGAGTAAAGAATTTGTGTCCACAGGATGTCGCCATTCGTCGTTGCATAATTTACGACCACTCGAGGCTTTTCATTGAAGGAACTCTAGAATAAGTGTAAAATTTTGTAAATAAATCAGTGGACGGGCAGCGGTCTGGTAGTATTATGACCCGCTGCAAGTCAGCCTCATTACTCTTCACTTCCAAGTGGTAAAGTAGTCCGAGTCGGACTGAACCCCGCATTAGGAGAAGAAGACATCGGTTACTGCCCTTTCATAAGCAGCTGTACCAGGATTGGTGCCCGTACCCACTATCCGAAAGACGGTCGTACCTCACCACTAAACTGGTCAATGGACGTGGATACAACAAATATTTTAATTTCATATTTACCTACAAATCTTATTATTAAAATTAACTAAATTTTCCTTATAGTAGTTCCTTCCTGGAAGTATAGCTATTTATTGCACTCAAAACTGAATTTCCGGCACCACCCAAAGTGACAAGTTAACACATCAAACATCTTCCACTTTTCTTCAAAAACGTAAATATTAATCAGCATGGAAATCGTGACGTCATTTTTTTTATTATGCAGGATCGGCTTTAGGTTTCCATTTTGGATTTTCTTTCATATGCGGTAGGAATTTTCAGCGACGTTTCGTCTAGTTACGTCATCACGTGTGATGAAGGCTGAGAGCCTCCCAACACATGTGACATTCCCTCCGTACTGAAAGGCAGAGTTCGTTTTATTGACTCGTGCTGAAAATTTAATTATTGTAAGTTCTTGCATATGCTTTTGACAGCATTTCTTTAAAAAATGAAGTTTATTGTTCAGGATAGTGGTTCAGTTAATATCTCGGAACCTCTACGAACAAACTTGTGTCTGCCACTACACTGTTCACTCTTTTTTTTTGTCAACATTCTCAATTCTGTGTCACAGTTTATTGACAAAATCTTGTGCATTTTACTGTGTATACCAACTCACATATCCGTTTCCGGTCCTACGCGTTTCAGGGTCTGTTGACATCATGTACAAGGAGCTCAGTCAAACTGAAATTTCTTCGCATTGCGAGCACTTAGTAACCTTCCGTTTAAAGACCGTATTTTTTAGTCACAGGTTTAATGATATTTAAAGTGACGCATCTGCGGTTTAAAAAAAATAGGATTTTTCAACAGATGGTTAATAAGTGTCCGTAATTATTTGACATGTTACGTAACAAATTACAGTTTGACTGAACTCTCTGGAGATGGTATCATTAGGTAAAGTGAAGGTAAAGTGCACCCTTGTACAGGCACTGAGACTCTGTACAAGCATATGGCCCATTAGGGAAGTAGAGGTATAGCTCTACTCTTTCTTGACCACGGCACTAGAAGGGGGTGAGGGGTCAGCGTCACGCCCCGGTCGCTCTCTACCCCCGGGAAAGACCCGGTACCCATTGTACAGGAGGCTGGATGGGCCCTAGGACCGTTCTGGACAGGTGTGGAAAATGTCGCCTCCACCGGGATTCGATCCCCGAACGATAGCGTCAATAGACACCGAAAAGCGTCGGATCGGAAATATGTTAGTCGCTATACGCATGGCAATGCAAGACACTTGTTCAGTAACTGCTGATATAGAGCATAATGCACGGTATGTGCGACATTAAGATTCATAATTCTAATTCAATACAACCCAGCAAATGGCTAATAAGTTATGAACTTACAGTAAAGTTTCTTTTGGAATTGTATTTCTTTATACTAGATTTGGGGTTTACCTGGCGTTGAAGATGCACATTGTGATAATTCTGGACATTGACACCGTGTAGTCGGCAAGTTGCTACCAACTTTTAGAACGAAAATGCTTGTTCATTCTTCAGGGTAGTAAAAAATATTGTATCTGCTATACACTGTTCTGTAACCTAAATAATGTTTTTCTTAGTTTTTCTAGTACGCTATTTTATTTCTCTAAAATAAGTTTGAACATGGCGAAATCTGAGGTGTTTACGGCAGTGACTCTGTGGTTTGCTGTCTCCTGTGGTGTGACGCTCTGTCCGTTAGTAGACAATTACCAAAGTTACGGATGAGCATGCTGCAGGGTACAGGAACAAGGCAACTCGGTCCACCAAAGTTTTTCTATCAACCTACGAAACTAGGGACCGCGGTAGCACAGTGGTTAAGGTGCTGTGCTACAAATCGGAAGATCGCTGGTTTGATCCCAGCTGGTGTCAGTGGATTTTCATTGACGTAAAGTCCTTCCGATCGCACTATGGCCCTGGGGTCGACCCAGCCTCTAACAGAAATGAGTACCAGGAGCATTTCCTGGTGGTAAAGGCGGCCGGTGCGTAAGGCTGACAACCTTACCACCATCCTGTGCAGTTGTCCCGAAATCTAGGAACCCTAACTTCCTGGAAACCTCTGGGCCTGCCCAGGCCTGTAACGGGACTGATTTTTACCTACCAAACTGCAAGGTGTCTATCTTAGAAGAGAGTAGTCTTAAAATTTTAATATTATTTTCCCATCTGCACTTAGGTCCCGAAAGTATTCGCTTTCCTCCCCTTATAATTGTGCCTGTTTTAACGTTCAGTCGACACAAACACAGAACACCTGGTGGCTCCAGGTTCTTCATGGCCCAGTGGAGAAACAGAAGCCAGTTACGAGTGAGATAGTAAATCACAGATGAAAGTTGATAAGCTATCTGCTTCCTGCCAGCTGAAAGGAAGCCGGGAAGTGACACAAAGATTGTGAGCAGCACCTGGGACCCCTCTCCAGGTGGATAGTGCGTTATATCACAAACGGTTCAGATTTTCCTCTTAAAAAAAAAACAATATTTTGCAACTTCCTATGTTTTATTCTTTCACAATACACGTCATATATGCACATTATTCAAATGGACCGACATGTTTCGAACTATCGCAGTTTATCCCCCGGGGGGGGGGGGGTCCACGTCGCTTACACCTTTACAGTCTACAGAATGTTACAATTACGTAGGAAAACCAAATAATAATCATAGTTCTAATTTACTTACAGCATCTAAATGTGAAACTTTGGTCGTTTTGTAATGTGTGCCCAACATAAGTTATCCCATAATAATTCAACGGTTATTCGTATAGGCCCATAGTGTTTGACATTCATAGGACCGTGTTTCGTGATATATTCTTATAATAAAACCAACGAGTTGCACTAATTTCTCAAATTTATTTTTGGAATAAAACGCTACATGTTTCGGATAGTTTCTCTGTCCATCATCAGGAGTCTAGAACTGTACACGCAGCAATAGGTATATGTCATACAGGTTTTGCTGACTGCTTACTAGCGATCAGTCAGCAAAACCTGTATGACATATACCTATTGTTGTGTATACAGTGCTAGACTCCTGATGATGGACAGAGAAACTGTCCGAAACATGT
>Ga0136643_10012108_pt1 | contig 12819 bp, 9 predicted proteins | sample TergutLab28metaG_FD_96883 | JGI IMG/M metagenome (GOLD analysis project Ga0136643, IMG submission 96883) | Labiotermes labralis P1 segment gut microbial communities from Petit-Saut dam, French Guiana - Lab288 P1 (version 3) (version 3) | ecosystem: Host-associated > Arthropoda: Insects >...
CCCGTCCAGACCGGCCCTGGGCCCCACCCAGCCTCCTGTAAAATGGGTACCGGGTCTTTCCCGGGGGTAAAGTGCGGCCGGGGCGTGCTGCTGACCACTCACCGCCTTCTAGTGCCACGGTCATGGAAGAGTAGAGCTATACCTCTACCCACCCTCTGGGGCACACCGGGCCTTTAACGGGGTCACTTTACATTTTTTCACTCTACAGTTATTCATATTACAGATAAAATAACAAGTAGTTTTTCCTCGTTTTTTGTTTTATCATGCTATTTTAAGGTCTTAATAAAAGTACATTATATCCGTGACATCACCGTACCAAGGAAAATGGTGTAATGGGAAAGCTGTATAGTCACATTTCAGAGGTACCAGTTACGAAGCTCGGCCGAGACCCTGATTTTTCCCATTGTTTTCGTCCCTCTGATGAGTCGTAAATGACTGTACCTCAGTCATGTCAACAGTTAGCCGCTTGTCGTCCTTTAGCCATGCTGCCATAGACGCTACGCAGCTTGATACAATGACAGCGACGTAAAATCAAGTGCAGAACTTCAGCTTTTGAGCCACTTGCCCGATTTTAATGAAATTTGGTAAGGGCGGTTTAACATTTGAAACCACGACATGACAAGTGTGCGAAATAATTCTGAGCCTATCTGTCTGTTACTGGTAAGTAATGAAACAGTATAAACTTTCTTCGGGTTAATTCTGAAATGTTTAACGCAGTAAGCAGTCTCTCATAATGAAGATGACAGTTTTGTGGTGTATTATGTTTTGCTGAAAGAGAATGTTTTGCTGGTATTATGGAGGGAGTTTGTACTTCCGTCCCAGTGGGAGTCCAAAACACTGCTGTGATAAACTTAAATGGCATATCCTTAAGTAAGAGACACGTTCATCGTAATAGTAAAATTAAGCAAAAGTAACACTTCTGAGAACATCAGTAGGATAGGGAAACTGTGCGCAGAAATTTAGGAGATCCAGGTTTTTAATGAGACTTGTATTTTGACCGTTTTACCAGTTTACTTTAAGATTGGACGATAATGAGAAAAAATGTTTTGGGTTTGAACTAATATGCTGGGTTAGTAGTCACATGAACTAAAATCGCTCTTTGAAGAGATAACAGAAAACTTTTAAAGCGATTGGCGGTTCGAACTGACGTCAGCTGTAGATTCACTCTAGGGTGCCTCACGATTTTTCTGTGTCGTGTTCAGCAAAAGACCGTTGGCAGGATTCAGAGCCTGGATTGATGTAGTGGCAGGCGCAAGTGATACTGCTTTTAGAGTGAAGTACAGAATGGTACCCTGCCTTGTGAACTGTCGCTAAAGTGTTCACTGGCTTGCGTGCAGAGTAACCAAATTTAACCACCTCCACATTGCCTTCAATATAGACAACCAATTACCAAAAATCGCCTCTCCCTTAATGTAGATAACAATTTACCATCACTTCCATTTCCCCATGATGGATAGCTAATTAATACTCCCACAACAACAGCCTTCACATAAATAGCCAATTAACACCCCGTCAGAACAGCCTTCCTATAAACAGCCAATTAACACCCCACCAGATCAACCTTCATATAAACCCTCCACGACAGCAGATATCATACAAACAACCAATTAACCCTCAACTCCGAAATCTTAATAATAACATCCATTTAACTCCAATCACAGCAGTTCCATACATTTGTTCCATGGCGTTGTAGCCGCTAGTGGGTCAGGGCCTCTTCATTGTCGAGGCTTCACCATAACACTCAGACACACCACACTCGGTAGGACTCCTCTGGACGAGTGATCACCTCGAAGCAGAGACGTCTAAATTACAAAACTCAAAAAGAGGCAGACTTGCACGGGCCCTCGACGGAATTTGAACCCTCAGACACACACCTTGGAACGCGTGGCCATTGGCATCCTCCCTAACATACATACACAAATAACACCCACCACAGCAGCCTCCATATGGACACCCATTTAACTCACCAACACCGCATCCTTAACAATGGCAGCCAACACCTAGTTTCATTGAAATTATTCTACACCGATGCCGATTTAAATAACCCTGTGGATTAACCACCCTCATACCTTTCAGGTATTTTAGCACTTTCCCTTTCAGCGCATTTCCTTGTAAACCACCACTCAGCTACATGAAAGCAGATAGTTTTGACCATTTGATACACTTTGCTAGCACAAGCGTTTTTGGCTATTTGATGTTGGAATTAAGGACCTAATGGGCAGTGCAGTAGGCAGACATGTGCTTTATACTATGCCTTCTGTCCGTGGTCGCAGTGTAGTATAGTTACTGATATGAACTGTACAGCAGTACGAACAGACACGCTTTGCATATTGCATTTCCTTAATGAACCTCTTGCAAACAAAACATAAACGCAAGGAAGAATAAGATGTGGCTCGTGTCACTTAACTACTTAAGGTACACTTATAATGCATTACAGTGTAACATATACATTTCAGGTCTAGAAATTTTAGTCGATGTATTTATTCTTGAAATAACTTGAAATGTCAACTTGATACAACTACGTAATTTTATTAATGCATTCGTAGCTCGACATGTTTCGCGTACATAAGCCCATCATCAGGAGCATTAGATGTTGAGTTGCAGCACCTTAAACATGACCCACGCAGCGTCTCTCAAGACCACCACCCATCCAAACCTCGGTCCAGAAAACCATATGCTGCAACTCAACATCTAATGCTCCTGATGATGGGCGTATGTACCCGAATCATGTCGAGCTAAGATGCATTAATAAAATCACCTAGTTGCATCAAGTTGGTATGTCAAGTTATTTCATTAGGAAGATGCATGGTCAAACAACCCTCAAGTGCTTATTCTTATTCAAGACACGCAGCAATGTAGATATATCGCTAAACTATGGTTTCCTACAAAACTCATCAGCTTATTAAGTACCCATTCATCATCCCATCGTTTCTGTGTTTCATATGTACTGTTGATGAGAAGTTACTGCAGTAACTTTTCGTACTGAAAACACTACGACAGTAATACGAAGCACGGACACGTGACAACTAGCTCTTTATAATCTTGCCAAGCGTAGTTAACCCCTACACAGTAAATCTTTCTTCAGAAAATGTTACAAGGAATTCTGTAATCTAAGAATTGTCCCGGTTCAATAACACATATTTTAAGGATCTCTTATCGCCTTCTGAGATACTGTCAGAACTAGGAACCCTATCATGATTTGATGCGGATATTGTTTTATGATTTATACCGATAATATAAATTGATAAGCCGACAGCGTAAGAACACAGAACAGGTATTCGAGATTAATAAATTTTTGATCTATAAGTAGGGGTATTATGTTATCTGGCAACCGTGGCCAGACATTTCCCGTTGGCACGCCTTTTAGTACAACATGAGCTGACTCACTGGTTTAGAGGAGAGGCTGTCAGCTGTTTGCGAGTTACCTGCAGTCGACATGGGGATTTGGAGCAGCTTGTGGTTTCGTATACAATATTAGCCGAACACCGTACATCAAGAAGTGGTTTAGTAAGTTCAGAGGAAGTTTGTTCCAAATTAGAAAGCGATTTTCAAACACGCGGGAAGGTTTCTGGGTGCAGGTTACATTCCAAACGGGAACAAATCGCGTGGAAGACATGATTTTGACGAGGAAAAATTTTACGGATTTGGTACTCACACAGCGAACAGTTCTCTGTGTCGTTCTTGTGGCGAAAGAATAATCAGTAAGGGATTTTGACCTCTCCCTTTCAGCGGATCTGAACATATGTGAGTTTTTTTAATGGGGAATGTAGAAGGGTAAAGTGTACGGTATAATTGTTTCATTGAAGACATTCTGGAAGAAGGTGCTTGGGAAGTAGCCTCTTCAACTTGACCAGCAGAACTTAGACGTGCAGTGGGCAATGTGTTTGTTAGATGCCACGCGTCTCTCCGAGAAAATGCAATCCACTTGCAACGTGTTTTCTTAACGGTAAGTAAAAAAAAAAATACCATTACAGCAACAGATTAGAGTAAAATACGAAGGGAACACTTGAAGAGACAAGGACATAGATTGAAGGAAAATATGAATAGATTTGTATATTTCAGGTGATTGTCGAGTGGACAGTTTGATGAAGACGAATATATATATTTTTTTTAATAAAGGGGGGGGGGACATTTCTTGACTAGCTGAGTTCTTGTTACATTACTCTAAGAGCGACTATATGACGTGTAGCTACTTGGCCTCGCTATGTCTCCGCTATGTCTCCGCTTTACTTGTATACCAACAGAAAACTTACAATTTTTTCATAAAAATTCTTGCCTATATTTAATTTGGATTTTCCGTGTGGTGGTTGTGACGTCACATTGACTGAGCAGCACACAATTTCCTAGGAATACTGATATATTCAGGCTTGCAAATAATGTTTAAGTATATACATTATTGAAATTTATATGCTCCATATCCGTGCATTAAGGAATATATATATATATATATATATTGTGTAATAAATCAACAAAAGCACATAAAAAAGATATGTTTTATCATATATTATTTGCGGACATGTTTCGGTCGCTTCTGCGAAAATCATCATCATGGTGTCATACATGAATACAAACAATTTACAAACAATTGCACAAAATGTAAAATTAAAACCAGCCGATGGTACAGTGAATGTTTGAAGCGCTCCTTGCTTAGGACAGTAACTGCACCATCGGGCTGCAGGAAGTTAGTTCAGTTAGGTGAAGATGTAGGTCTTTAAGATGTGACTGCGTGCTGTTTGGGTGATTGGCTCTCGACGATTCGAAGGAATGTACTGCCCTTATCTCCAATGGTCAAGCAGACAAATTACTTTGTTATAATGCAAGGAATATGGTAATGATACTTCTGAATTGCACCTTGGTTCCCAGGGACTGTCAGCAATGGGGTATTGACACTGCAATGCTGAATACATAAATAACAAACTGTAGATATTTTCATTTACTCTCTGACGGCCCCCTGTATATCTACCGACCTTGAAGAAGAGTCATTCTGTAGAAGGCATTTATATAAACATAAGTATTTTTTCTATTTGGCACTTGCGCTTCTAGCACTATGCACAAGCCGCCTGCAATGTTAGGTGGTTTATGTACGCTTGATAAACGGTAAAGTGATCCCGTTACAGGTCCGGTGTGGCCCAGAGGGTGGGTAGAGTTATAGCTCTACTCTTCCATGACCGCGGCACTAGAAGAGGGTGAGTGGTCAGCAGCACGCCCCAGCCACACTTTACCCCCGGGAAAGACCCGGTACCCATTGTAGAGGAGGCTGGGTGGGTCCAAGGGTCGGCTGGACAGGCGGAAAATCTCGTCCTCACCGGCAATCGATCCCGGACCATCCAGCCCGTGGTCAGTCGCTATACCGACTGAGCTACCCGGCCCAATGTACGCTTGATACTGCCAATAAATGCCCCGGAAATCACTAAATCTAGTGTTCTGTGGAAGTAATAATAATATTTGGTGAAACAGATCTAAACTTAGACGCTCTCGGCCAGTGTCCCGAAGCACTGGCTACTGCAATAAATTCTTCAGTCCTAAAGGGTACGCACCTACTGACAGTGCGGTAGCGGCTTGCGTCCAGGTTGCTTCGTGAGGCTGCGTTTTCAATAGCTGGAAAATAATACGTGTATATTTTAGTGCAGTGATGTGTGACTGGTGACAGTGCTGCGTTTGTTGTAGGTGAATGGATATTGCGCTGTGACATATAATTTCTTTTATTGGCCGGTTTGCGTTCCGTGTCTCACTGTTTATCTGTTTACCTTCATTGAGTGCCGCGATAGGTCAGTGCAATTAATGGTTTTAAGGATGCTGGCCGGAAGACCAAGACCAGGTTCGATTCCTGGCAGGCAATATTTTTTTCTACTCAGGATTCAGGCCACGTTTGCAGGCTGCTTAACTTCGTATTAAAATTATTAGGAGCTCATTTTTAGAGGATACAGAGGTCGAAATGTTTGATCACTCTCATCTGTCACTGCCGAATTGAGAATTTGTGGAGCTACCACTCTATGTCCTTATACATCAGCATGTCGAGATATTTCGTGAAACAAAGGAACCAATCTATTCTGAATCTTTACCCTTATTTTTAAAGCGAGTTTCAGGTAAGCCATCTAGATAAATGAAATGTTTTGAATGTGTGTGTGTGTGTTTTTATGTGTTTTATTTTCCACTGCTGTATCGAGAAAAAATTTAAAGCTTTTACGTGCTAGAATTATAAATTGAATTTTCGAGTTCTGCTGGTTTTGACACATCGTATGAACTTCTTTATGCATCTTCAGATAAGAATATCCTGCCCTGAAGGAAGAGGCACAACGTCCCTACGGAATTATTTGTATGGGTACCAAATTATACGGTTTTCAAATCCCATACGAGGGGAAATACAATACTCCCATTTGCTTTCTAATAATGTGAGGCTGAACTTGCTGATGTGCTTCATTACTCTCATATTTTACTTCGATTCATTGAAAGATTCTTTCAGGTTCAGGAACGGTGTTGGATTAGACACTACACGATAGTCAAATTTTACTGCTTTGGATTTCTTCCTACGTTATTAACCTTTTAAAGCCTACCGGTCACGTGATGCACCAACAAGCTTGACATTCAACAACTACACGCTCTGCCCACACTGTATGGATATGCTTTGTATTTATCTGAGAAAAAACAGCGACTTGTGCCACTTACAGCATAAACTGGTTGGATTTTATAACCGAGATGAAAAGTGTTTACAGCGCGGTACGGACTGGGTCTTTAAATAAAAGTCTTTAAATGGTTAACACAGTAAACCATCTTTATTAAGTACCGTGTTCCTTGAGCAGCTAACAATTACTGTCCCATTAAATCTGAATATTTACCGTTTTAATGAAGAACCATTTTAAGGATTCTATGATTCCATAGTCTCATATGCGAAACGAAAAAAAAAATCTTACGATATCATCATTTAAAAACTGAGGTGCGATTGGAGAGGGCGTACTGACTTTCATCCAAAATTTAGGGCTGCTGTAAATCGCTGGGTAATCTAAACTGATATAACGACTTTTGTGTGCAGATGACGTCGTTATATCGACGGTAAATACAATAAAATAAAGAACATGAAAAACTTTACAAATCTTACTGGCTTTACTCGTTAACACACTGACTTCCACTCTGATAGAGAAATCAGTTTTCAAAATAAATTGATTTATAAAGCACAACACGTGTGCTGATGTCTTGTCTATCCCCCACGTCCTGTTATTTTGAATGTGTAAATTCTGGCTCGATTCCAGTATGTCCATGACCTTCGTAGGCAAGCTGAACCAGTTTAGATTTTATAGAAGAACCTCTTTTAAATTCTGCTTTTATTCCCGAAGCCGTACGACTGTTAGTCTGCCTGTTACACCAACATGCACGTCGTTTCTGCCACGTATTCACGAAATATCTGTACACATGCTGTGTCATCTGGTGTGGATTCCTTTCCGGTGTGGTTCTCATAAGTAAACGCCTAAGGGCCTGCTTCTTTTTTAAGACTCTTCCAATGGTGTAACGATTTCCGATATGCCTGAAATTTGACAAGGAATTCGAGTTTGTAGTTGTCACTGCGTTGCTAATGGGGACTCTCGTTTTTCTGGGATATGAAGGCTTGTAGACTGATGAAATGCCAATTTGATGCAACAAGGTAATTTTATTGATGTACTCTTAGCTCTACATGTTTCGGGCCCATACGGTCATCATCAGGAGCATTAGATGTTGAGTTGCAGCATATGGTTTTATGCACCGAGTTTTTTTATGGGTGGTGATCTTGAGAGCCAATGCATAGGTCGTGTGTACGGTGCGGAAGGTGCCGGCACCGTCCACACCGTAAACACGACCTACCCATCCAAAAAGTCGGTGCAGAAAACCATGTGCTGCAACTCAACATCTAATGCTCCTGATGATAGGCGTATGGGCCCGAAACATGTAGAGCTAAGAGTACATCAATAAAATTACCTTGTTCCATCAAGTTGGCATTTCACATTATTTCATGAGGAAGATGCACGTTCAAACAACCCTCAAGTTTGTAGTCTGATATATAGGAATCAACCTTACAGAGGAGCATCATTCCTCCTCTGTCAGTATAGTCCAAGAAAAGACACAATATCTTGCAACACGCTTCTCCGAAACGTCGGTACACTTACGCCAATATAAAGAGTTCTATACCCCAAAATTTTCCTTCACATACAGTAAGGCACTGACCGAAATTGCTTTACCTCATATTTAGGAAGGCTGAATTTTGCGAGCCCTCGCAGAAGGCACAAGTTTGGTTGTTATGGACACAGTTCTGCGCATGGAATGAAGGTCCAGAGGCAGAATTATGAGACTGCCTCTTCAGAACGATAATTCAAGTATTGTTGTAAATATGCATCGCTGTTTTAAAGTTGACGCTCATTTTTTTGAGTTAGACGATAAATTTTAACAAATGCTCTCGATTGTTACTTAACAGAGAGGAGATAAATTCAACAAGGATATATTGCATGCTCTCATCTGTCTCTCTCTCCCTGCGTTTTATACGTCTGAAAGAACAGATAAAGTAAAAGTAAAACAATCCCTGTACAGGCATGGACATGCCCTGAGTGTTCAGATGGTTGAGATTCCCAGATTTCATGGCAGTTGGCATAAGAGGGTGGTAAGGTTGTCAGCCCTAAGCACCGACGGCCGCCTTTACCCGCAGTAAATATTCCTGGTACTCATTTCTGTTAGAGGCTGAGTCGATCTCAGGGCCATAGTGCGTCCCACAGGGATCGAACCCGCGACCTTCCAGTTTACAGCGCAGTGTCTCAACCAGCTGCACCACCGCTTGCCGTGTGTGTGTGTGAATTAATGTGGAAAAATACTTTAGATGATAATATGGCGCATGCGCGTGTCAGGTTAGATAACTATGGTAACAATCACTTACTCAAAATATGTAACATTTTTTGCTTTCACACGATGAAAATCGTTAGGCGAACGCGGCTCAATTTTACGTTATACATACATTGTCTTGTTAGTAGTTTTTAAAGACATCCCAAGCGTGTTACATGCCCAACCAAACCAATAAAAGGAAATTATTTTGAAAATATTTTTATTTCGTGTACGCAGGCTTATTCCGTTTTACTCGGTACTGAAATTGAAAACAAGATAAATGTTTGCTCCAATGACCTGAAATGCTGCATGTCGCTACGTCTGAATGCGTGGCTAACAGTAGCCCGACCGTAGGGGTCACGTGACTGCCAGTTGGCCGTTTCGCTAATGTGCTCGCAGAAATAAAGAGTTATTTTTATGTCTCGTGGTACTAAAGGGCACGTAGACAGTTTTATAAACAGCAGTTTCTATTTGAAGTGTGTGTACTTCTGTCATACTGGGAATTCGAGCCATAAACAAGAATACGTGCGGTCATTGAATGAAGGTACAGATCGACCGTCTGAGGATCGAATGATATTTGAGAGAGGGCAACGGTGGACATTCAGCACAAAGAGTAATGATGTCTTGTGAGAAATACAAGAATGGAGAGGGCATAAGGAAATAAAGTTTCGGAATCGTTCACCTCTTCTCTTCTTTATTTAGAAAAATTGCCGTTTTTCACAAATAAAAACTTTTATTTTATATATATATATATATATATATATATATATATATATATATATATATATATGTGTGTGTGTGTGTGTGTGTGTGTGTGAGTGAGAGAGAGAGAGAGAGAGAGGGAAACTGTTGCTTACCACATCTTTCAGCCGAATTGGGCAATCTCGAGGTGCTACATACTTGTGTAATATCCAAATATACTAAAATCAGCTGGTTAATTGGAAAACGAGGGCTTGTTAAATAAACAACTTATAGTTCAGTAATTGTTCTCAGTATATTTAGATACTACGTATTACCTGGCGATGGGGCGATCCTTCGAAAGATGCTGTAAACAAAGGTTTCTCATATGTGTAAACTTTTAGTTTACATCAAACATGTTTTTCCTACATTATTATTATTATTATTATTATCATCATCATCACGACCAACATAATCCCAAAAATGTGAATCAGTTTATGGGCTTTCTTTTTTTTTTGTCCATCTCCCTCTGCCTCTTCTTTTCAAGTACCTTTTTACTCTCACTTCTTTTCCTTTTCCTTTATCTCTTTCTCTTCTTCCTCTCAGCTACTCCTGCACCTCCATTTACCTAGCTTGTTTTTCTCAATACTCCCACCCTCATAACTGTTAGATCACAATTTGCGTTATACCAAGAGGGGTATCTTTTTAGTCCACCAGCTGTTAACTTTCAATAATACTGCGTCCTACCCACACAGTGTCTTTGTATGTTCTGTATGGATCTCAGGAAAGAGCAATTATTTGCTATACAACACTAACTGATTTGTTTTCATAACCGAGACTGTGTGTGATTACTGCGCGGCACAAACTAAATATTTAATACAGTTTAGTTTCATCTTAGTCTTTAAGTGGGTTAAACAGTTTTCAAATAAAATTTTGCATCAGTAACAGTCAGTGTTACGTAATTCCTGAGAGGAGATACAAATATTATAAGTGTGTATGTAGCTATATATGTACATTTATTAATTACATAAAGGTTTCTCTTTTTGGCCTTATTTTAAAGAGATTTTTCATTAGAACTTCGCATGACAAGGGATGGTATTACTTCAAAGATTCGATAAATCTGAGAGTTCATAAGGGAAAGATTTGCGATCATATAAAAAATATATTTCTGAAATAAACTTTGTCTTTAATGTTAATGTTTCACTGGATTTTTTCCCCGATCTTACACGCATTGTATTCATAAATATGACAATTGAATTTCTGGAAACAACCTCACAGTTACGCTTTGATCCCCTGCCCGTGTTTCGATGGTTGGCCAACTCACACATGTCAGATCGTGGCATGTGATATAATTTGTTATCGTGTAAACTATTTCCTAGACTGAGAATATGCAACATTTCCCTAAGTTGCGACAAGAAAAATATTTAATATAAACATCTTAAATCTAGCGGTTACTATCTGTACCACCAGGTTCACTATTCAGACCCTCCACATACTGCCTAGATAGCGAATTTATTGTTTATTAACGTTAGAACGCAAAAGGCTTATTACATTATACAACATTAAGTGACTGTTTCTATAACCGTTTCTGAATCTTTTTATTTTGCAGTACGAGCAGAACTTTTATATATAATTTTGGTTATTTTTGTTCTTTAAACAGTGAAATTGAATAGCAAAGTTTGATTCCCTTCTCTTTGTGGAGAGCAATTGCATTCCTATTCGAAGTTTTATATATTATACAGTTTGGAAATATACAGTTTGGAAATATATTGTACAGATTGGACATATATTATAAAGTTTGGACATATATTATACACTTTGGAAATATATTTTCAGTTTGGAAATACATTATACAGTTTGGAAATATATTATACAGTTTGGAAATATATTATACAGTTTGGAAATATATTACAGAGTTTGGAAATATATTATACAGTTTGGAAATCGTCATTAAAATATTCAGTACTGTTTTTAACATTACTTTAGATTTCCATCTGAAGTCGCAAGAAGTTCGAAGTAAGCGTGTGAAGGTATTTTATGAATTATTAATAACATTGTGGAATGTCGTGTTTTTCTCCCCCTGGGTACACTTCGTTCTAGAGCAGCGTGGATATGCAAGCTGCCGGGGATTGAGGGCCTTGTGAAGGCAGATTTTAATTCGATGCCAAAGACATGCCTGTTCAAGTGGTTGCAGAGGATAGGAGTACAGAGATGGTAGGGAGTGTGTACGAAGGAGTTCAAGAGAAATCAATTTGTGTAGTCCCCATGAAGTCCCAACCCGCCCACCCCCCAACCCCACCCAGTTTGCAACCAATCTCCCTTACTCTCCGACGTGGAAGCAGCAACTTTATTGTCTTTGCCATAGTTATCAATAAAATAATCGACCTTACTTCCATGCAATCACCAGCACAAATGAACATAACGCACGAGTTTTAAACATGATCTTCTGACACACTTTGTTCAATGTTGCTGCGTGTATTACATTCACCTACTACATCTCAAATTTTTATTTCATCCCCCGTTCCTAAGCAAAGGTAATATAGATTCTTGCACTTATTCTTAGGGCTTCCTGACCCTTTTCACCCAGGAGGTCCAAATTCCATAACTGTTCTACAGGGATATAGGATCACAATTCTCACCTAAAAGAACGAAGTCATAGAACTGGAGATTTAATGTTCCATGTCATCACACCTTTGTAGAATATATGCCAAGATACATAGATTTCTAGGAATATAAACCTTCTGGAGTGAATCACACGCAGACGTACTGTATAAATATTATACCATCTTGTTAACACTGAACCTGTTATCGCTTCCAATTTTCTTCCTCAGTTTCTTTGAAATATTGAAGTTGTGATTAAATACCTTATTATCCAACTAAAGCACAATATATAGTATGTAGATACATTTGAAATTATAAAATATTTAAAAGTGCTATTTTAAATATTTTAATTTCATCTACATATTATATATTGTGCATTAGTTGGATAATAAAGAGTTCCATTACACTGGACAACAAATTTTTACTGACGTTATGCTTCTGAGGTAACAGTAGCCATTTCTTATTAATTTCGAGGCGATGAGCACGGATATGACAATAAAAACTCAAAATTGGCTACGGTTTCTAAGAAATCAACAAACATTTATTATACATTTAAGAAATATGTACGTCAGACATTTAACGATAAAAGTCCGTTTCTACTTGCGACTTCGCTTTGCCTGTCGCTTGTGTCCGTAGCGAAGTTTGCGTTAAGTAAATATATCTACTAAAAATGAAATACTTTGGATGATTTCAAAATATTGC
>Ga0136643_10012109_pt1 | contig 12819 bp, 4 predicted proteins | sample TergutLab28metaG_FD_96883 | JGI IMG/M metagenome (GOLD analysis project Ga0136643, IMG submission 96883) | Labiotermes labralis P1 segment gut microbial communities from Petit-Saut dam, French Guiana - Lab288 P1 (version 3) (version 3) | ecosystem: Host-associated > Arthropoda: Insects >...
AGTATATACCATGTTTAAAATATTCAGTACTTATATTTGTTGAATAAATATATAAAATGCAACTTTAGAGGTTAGCGGTGCGGTACGACCACTATAGTTGACATTAGGCGTCAAAAGGTTAATGTTATCTCTTTACGAATATAAGTATAGTTACATTAACGTTGTCAATAAACAACGGTGTTTATCAGGACATGACCTAATTTTCAAAATGTGGAAGGGAAGTAAGAAGCTGTAATAAATGGCCAGCTGATAAAAACAAATTATAACTATAGATGGCTGCGCTGCAGTTTTCATTGGGTTAATTTCAGGTATCTGTGTAATGGTCTTCAGCAGGAACAAGTTGAAAGTTAGGACTTCACAGTTACAGAGGTCCTTACGTGTCTACACAAAACACACACACAAAAACTTAAACATAATGTGAAATTCAAGTTACCTTATATTTTTTTGTCCATTCGTGTCAAAGCTTCCTTTATTAATCTCAGGTAAATATTTATGGCCATGAATAAACTAAAAATTTAATGGTTTCATTACAGAAATCCTCTCAGCAAAATCATGTAGGCGATGGAATTAAGAATCTGTTCGCATTCAGTCTTAGCTCTGTAGGTGCTGGATTCAAACCTGTCCGCCTACAAGTCCTTACTGTTGACAAAACGTTTAGTCCAGACCGAGTCGGACCACACGAAAAGAAATTCTCTTCTTTTTTCTTATTTTTTAGCAATTGGTCAATTTCTGGTTTAAACAGCATGCACTAAATTTACGTCAAGATATTTCGTAAATATTGGCGTTTGTGTTTCCACTTGTGCGAACTGTGCTTTTAGGGCAATCGAATCAATAACCAATCACGGCAGCATAAGTAATGGATTTTTCGGTTAATGATATGCAACCCGAAAACGTAAACACCCTTCAAACAAAGAGCTGCCTCAAAGACACATTATTATTATTATTATTATTATTACAGATTATTCTATTCATTGCAGATCCCAATGGCCGCGCGGTCTAAGGTGTGGGTCTGCGGCCGATAGCTTGCTGGGATTGCGGGTTCGAGTCCCGCCGGCGGCATGGAAGTCTGTCTCTTGTGAGTATTGTGTGTTGTCAGGTAGAGGTTTCTTCGACGGTGAAATACCTCGTCCATAGGAGTCCTACCCAGTGTGGGGGCTGTCGTTCCAGGGGGAAAAAATCTCCTCATTAATTTAACGAATATGTGGGTGTTATTGGAAGGTTGAAACTCCCGCTTTGCAGTAAAGAGTTTGTTGTTTTAGCCCAAATGTTCTTTTTTTCACGATTTCCTAAATCCCTGCCAACAAATGGTGGAATAGAGCCCTAATATATAAGTATGATATGACCGGAGTGGCCAATGCAAACTCAAGAAGCCTGACGTATATAAGAATTTGTCACAGTGATTTCAACAGTACTTTTTTTTTTGTTGTTGCTCAGAGACAGTATTCGAATTCATTGACTCTTGCGTGCAGCTCGGTTGATAGCAATTTGTCCTGCTGCAACCAGTTTTTTTTCACGATTACTAAGCAACCTTTTTTTGAACCCCTTCTTCCGCTGTACAAGCCAAGACTAATTTGTAATTTATGCACATTTATTCCATATTTTTGCCGTAGTACGAGCGACCTGTGCTACAAGGCTGCAAACATGCACGTTCAGATGCGTGTTTGCACCTATTTACTTGTACAATTTCATTTCGCAAGTTTCTCACGACTTTTATTAAACTCCAAATAATCGCAGCTGTACAGAATTCTTTTGCACATGAAAGTTGTATGTTTTGAATCACGTGAGCAAAGAATAGTTTTACAATTTTTAAGTGTTTGAAAACCGATTCGCCAGGCAATAGAACATGCAGTTTTCCTGGACCTGACGCCATGGACCAGACGAGCCACGCATGTAACGTAATATTACAGTATGCGGGACATGTAAGGGTGGATCACAAGCCGAGCGTTAATGATGTAAGGTCTGGGAGGTCTCGAGGTAGGTTCGCCGGCGTTCTGGTGGGCGTGAATTTTTTCGTGAGGAGGGTCCCTCATTTATTGCAGGGTTCATTGAGCGTGTCTAAACCATAGAGGATTATGAATGTTGCTGGTTCGAGTGGAATATATTCCTGTCAATTTCTGAACATTTCAGTGCTTTGATGTGGAATGAGCAAAATTCTATCCTGCCAGCGGCGAAGTTCACAGGTATTAATCTTTCCTCTACAGTTTTAGTTTACAGAGAAACCACCACCTACGTTCTTTTCTTTGTAATAAGTTCTATTATCGAAAACCCACACTATTGTCTTCAGTTGATAAAAAGTACTACTGTCCTTTTTTTATTTACATCTTAAAAATTCAAAAGTTGTAGCAAGGAGAAAAGGAGTTTTTGAACTTGTATTATTTGAAGCGTATAAAAATGTATAATGTGATTTGTTATGAGTATTTACTTTCCAGCGGTAATGATGGAAAGCAATGAAAATGTAATTAATTTGTTCAATCATCAGTTAAATTATTAGAAATCTTATTACATATTAAATAGTTTGATTTTGATGAATTGCAGGTAGAGTTAGCCTCTGCACATAGTGATATTCTGTTTAGTAAAACCACAGATGAACACGTGATGTACACAGAAATGAAGACTTTTTTCGGTGTTTTGCTTAGTATTTTGGGGGAATGAATCACATTCTACGATATAGTGTCCCAATCAGTGAGGTCTATTAAGCTAGGTCTAGCTTCATTTGATTCCGAATGGCTTAAAGCATTTTAAATCAGTAAAAATCGTTTATAGCAAATTGCGTAGGAATTCTTTATCGCGGAACAAGCCCACTGCAACGCAAATAAACAGAAGAACTGACAGGAACGCCCCTATGTTATAAAGCACAAATTAAACGCATAAATTTAATGGTATGATGTAAAGATTAAAATTTGATTGTATTCTTGCCTTATATGGCATGACTACCAGAAGAGCCGTAAGCAGCTGTTGTAATTTACAACAAGGCACAATGCAAGGCGGCAGAAGAAGCCATTAGAGTGCAACGGCCTGAAGGTGGGGCCGAAACGTGGAATACAAGTGTCGAGTCTGATGAACCTTCCGAAGACATTTTGGTAGTCGTCTACTTAACGTTCTAAACCCCAGTATTAGTATATTTACCTCAGGTTTGACTTCAAGAATTCTGCTTTCTTCCATCCGGTGTTTTTATGTGTTCCGTACGATTCTTACAAAAATAAACATTAATTCCCCTTACGGCATTCGACTGTTGGTTTTTATAACGTAAGAAGAGGCTACTGCGTTCTGTTTAACATAAGAACTAAACCCACATTTCATACGCTGGTTAATTTTTCTTTCAAAAGGCCACAACCAAACCTATCCCCATTGAATAGACGGAGAAGAATATTCCACATGTAGGAATATATCAGGATAAATTAGTTCAATCACTGTCAGTTTCAACTGTCTAACACAAATTTCCCAAAGTTAAAAAGCAATTTGACGAGGGAACCTGGTCTTTTGCGTGCTCTAATTACAAATCTATTGAACGTTTTCCGAATATACAATTGAGGAAGGATATAAAGCAAGTCGAACTATTTTAATTTTGTTGTTTTGAAGTTATTTTTAATTTGTTTATTCAGTGATCTTTAATAAAATTTGTATTTTTTATTATTAAACCAACAAATGCACACATTATATACACTGTATAGTTTTCATAAAACCTCCAACATATTTCGGTGCTATAGCATCATCTTCAGGGATTTGTTACGTCAAATCCTCTAAGAACTAGTTAAAATATGTATTTTACATTCGTAATGATTTCATATTCTTGCTGTATCTAATTTTGGTCCACGTGAGTCTAATAAAAATTCCAGGTAGATCATGACTTCTTCTTTTTCAAAAGTTTAATCCCATAAATTTATGAGCTCCATGGCATAGAATATAGGTCTAGTTCATAAAACACGATAAGCATTTTTACCCTTTTAGCTAATATCATTCCTGCTTTCAATACACTGCCTGTAAAATGAACAATTCTCATCTGATGTTTCTTTTCAGATTACTTTCAGAGTCTATCAATTTACAAATAACATTTTATGTCTTTCTGTAATGACCACGTGTGTCCTAAAGCTACAGATCTAAAATAATAAGATAACCAAGCATAATTTTTCTCTTTCCTTTTCGTACATGATCAAAGGGAACCAGTTTTGGCGTGTCTTCTGAATTTTTTGTTGCGTAACCAGTGCGTGCCAACACTACATAATGTGAGAATCTCATTATTTCGAGACACTTATAGTTTACTTTTGGAGCAATACTGGTGGGAAGCACGCGCCTTTACCAGGCTTTTGCCCACCATGCTCTACAACCAAGAAGGCAATTTTAAAAGGGAATCTTTCGTGCATACGAAAACCACAAAATTACGTGCATGGGTCTTTAACTTTTTTTAAAAAGTGATATTTGTATCCAGGGCACCAGATCGTCAGGGCGACCAAATTGTGTACTGTAACACCTAATATTTCTGGGTATTTAGTATGAAACTTATTCCATGTCATCCTCCTGTTGTCACGAATTTTCAGGAGTATTCTAGATTTTTGGCAAATTTATGAAGGCGTATTTGTACATAACATTAAGATAAAAAAAAGCAGTTATGATTCAGCACACCATCTCGTGCTTAATCTTTGATTATGGCTGTATATTACGGACCATCGTCCTCTACGTGCCACTTCTGTACATACATTCACGTATTTATGAATACATAAATTTAAAGTAACTGACTTATTCTACACAGGAGTTCCTTTAATAATACTGCACATCATGCATCACCGTAGCATATACGCCGTTTCTGATATTGTGTAGTGTTCAGTTAACACTATGAAATATCACTTATTAAAAAGGGGCTAATTATTGTGTCATTTAAATGTGATGTTTCAACTGCAACAGCTAATATAGCTGATATAAAAGTGGAGCAATAATCACTAACCGCATGTAAGAAGCAGTTGGGATGAGGCAATCAATGTCTATTTCAGAGGACTACTTCGGTATGCATCCGAGGGTACTGAGAAAAACTACATAGCCTAAATGATAATATCCGGTAGTTCCATAGAAATTCTATCCTGATGGAAATTACTCCGCAGCAACCGTTGTACGTATATACGCCTGTGAGAATGCTTTTACGGAAAACATTATATCCAACGTGTAATATGTGTGTGTGAGCCTTCTTCAGCATCTGTAGCAACGTACTAAATGCACCCATCATGTCCCAGACCGAACTAGCATGGAACTCTTCGATTTACGTAGGAGTGGAACTTCCTTTTGCGACAGCAGGGTGGCTGACCAACACGAGGCCAACGCTCCGGATGGCACCATAAATTACGTGGAGAACAACAAGCGACGTCGTAACATTATCAAAACTTGCAAGCAGATCCGGCTAACGAGCTGTTTCGAGAAACCTTAATTTGGAAGCACTAAACATTGTACGTCCCACACAACCAAAATGTGTGTCATAATTTACGACGACATCTCTGTGGTTAGAATCTTGGCGAAGAGAAAACAACCCAGTCTGTTCCAGTCATAAAATAATACTGCTTGTGTGTTTTGGGACAGCATTCTCGGGAATTTAGAGCCAATTGCCTTTTTTGGAATTTTGAATGGCTTACAGAAGGAAATAGGTACAAAAGGAAGACGACCGAACAAGAACATACTTAAAAATATAAAAAGTAAAGACGCTAAGAGAAAAAAATAGAAAACTTGCAGTAATGAAAAAAAATGCCACGAAAGAAACCAGGATATAAATAAATAAACAAGTAAGGCAAGCGAAAAATAAAACACAGAATCAAGGAAAAGAAAGACGAAACAAAACATGAACGGCAAAAAAAGACAAAGTTTTAGTTGTCTTTCTTTTTGTCTCTTTCCTCTTGGTTTTCTATTTTCAGTATTTTTATTCGCTCTTTTTTCCTTAAGAAATACAAATTCAGTAGCTTCAAATTCGGTGTACTCAGAAATGTAACTATGAAGCGTAGTTGCTCTTGGACATGACGTCTTGTAGTTTCTTACAATAGACGAATTCAGAAGATGGAGTCAAATGGCTTTCCGAAACGTTAGCAAATATCCACTCACCAACTACAGGTCTTCACCTTACAAAAGACAAAACGTTCTTCTTCACTATGATCCTATTTTGTTATATCCGACTTCGAACTAAGGTTTATATAATCGTAAAACTCGTAGAATATCCTATGACTGTCGTTTGTCCCTGTACAAAAAAGTCCTCGCTCACTCACCCATAGAAAGAAATCGGACTTGGAGCGCGTCCGGCAGCTAGATGAAGCAGAGAAACGATATCCTCTAAATGTACACAGCATTAACAATACGAAGACACATTCTGTGATGTTACACTTCGTCGACTCCTTAGTAATTACCGATGTTTTGAGAAAACGTACCGCCCCCTTCTGCGGGGTCATGCAGTCCATGAAGGGGAAATGCGATCCTCTAAACCTCTAGGAATTATTGAGCACTCGATACGGCGTAACATGCCAGAAGACATAAATATTCATCCACACTGATGTAAAAAGTAATCAATCCCGGCACACGTCTAGACAGATCCTGAGTTTGTCTAGGAATTTGAGGCTCCAAGATTTCAGGACATTCGGCACATAAAGGTGATAAGGTTTTCATCCTTACGCACCGGCCGTCTTTATCTCCCAGGTTATATTCCTGGTACTCACTTCTGTTAGAGATTCAGTCGCCCACAGGGCCACAGGGTGTAGTGCCTCAACCAACTGCGCACCGTCTGCCCCCTTCGAACTGATATAAGAACATAATATTTTGTATCGTAATAAAACATGCAGTTGACGATGTATTGAATCAGTAACTAACGCGACTTGATGGCTTCCGAACACAGATATAATGAAATGCGACAATTTACTTCGGTATACGGCGAAAAAGAAACGATTCAAACTGAGTATAGCCCTTCTCGAAGTCCTAGAAACTACAATCAGTGACCACTTTCGTGACAGTGAGTCGTCGACGTGACAGGAAATAGCTAAAAAAAACAGAGACACAGATCAAACAGTTTAGGAAGACATACTTTCAGATACGTTGACAATCTAAGGTCTTTGTTCTCCTGGGATGTTGCACGCCACAGGTTGGTAGCCCGTTACCGAAGTTTCGGGAAAACATGTTGGTCCAATCTGCAAGAGTCAAAAGACTTCTTGACCGCTGAAGGTGACACTGAAATACCGTCCCGAAGCTTTGGTAAGCAGTTACCAACCTACGCTACGCAAAATTCCAGACAACCGACGATCTGAACTACATCGCAGCGGAAGCCTGACATCTCCTAGGTTAAAATGTCAGTGAGATGTTTATTTACATCTATTGTTAAAATACGTGGTTTAGACACACTCGAAGAAAATAGTGAACAATTGGATTGTAATGGTCATGACGTGCTGCAAGGCATTAAAAAGTAGCATGCGCATTGACAATGCGGAGAACTACGAAAATATTCAGTACGAATAGTCGGTAATGCAGCTGAGATTAACAACAGTGACCTGTGTCAGGAATCTCTCTTTATTTTAAAATCAAAAGTACAATTTGTAACCCTGCATCCGCCCTTTCATGCTGTTTGAACCAACATATAGCTACCGTGCGAACTTCTGAGGTTAAATCACAACAAGAGTCATTTTATTTAGGGTTCTGAAGTAATGTTTGGTAATAAATATTGAAAAACATGTAACTCTTCAGATAGCGTGAAAACCTACGTTGGTCAACTAGAATAGGTCTGGATGATCGGGGTGTGAGTTGCAGGTGGTACAGTTTCTGTTCTCCAAAGTCCAGACTGGGTCTGGGGCCCACCCACTCTCCTATTGAATGAGTAAAAGAGTCTCTTTGTCCCGGGAACAAAGAGGCCTAAGCTTGAAGCTGGCCACCTCCTCCAACTAGTGCTAAGTTTCAAAATAAATGCAGCTATACATCTGCCCAACCTGTCTGCACGAAGTGCACAGGGACAAATTAACTTTTATAACAAATGTTAAAGGTTTCAGCTAGGCATGCGACGTGTTGAGTGCTGATAGATCGCAATGTACTTACAAGATGCAGTTGAAATTGAAATTCTATGTGAAGGTGCGAACTCTATAAGTTAAGTGTCGCAAATTTTATCTTGATAAGATATACATTCTTGTAAATATACACTGAAATATGTCACTAAATTTCACAATAATTAAACTATTGTTTGTATCCCTATATAAAACGAAATATTCGAAGAAATTGGGCGCCATAATTTACAGGTATCACTTTTTTTTTTGCAGTAAAACGTTTCCCCGTACGATTGTAACAGTTTTACTGTTCGTAATGTAGCAACTGCTTTCAGCGGTGGGACAGTTTTAGGTGCCCTTATTACAACTTCAGCTCTTTATAAGTGGGGCCTACTGTGGTTCTTATTTAAGAATAGTCATACCAGCAACGCTGTTTCTTTCTGTTACTATAGCAGCAGGTCTGTATGACCGCGTAACAGCACCAAGCTGTTCTACCACGCAATACAAGAGCAAGATCACGGCCACGATGGCCCATTTTCAGTGAGGTAGAAGTGTAAATTCCTGAATTTATTGACACTCTCTTAATACTTCGATTTATAAATAAATCGAATATAAATTTCTTGTTCATATCCGTGCACTGACGTCATTATTTTATGTAAAAATCCGACTAATACACTAATTAACGTAACACCACTTCATTCACACTGTTACACAGCTACATGTTTCAGCCATCCATTGGCCATCTTCATAGCATAATGATACATTTTGTGAGCAGCTTGTTATGTTATGTAGCAGCTGCCATCGGACAACTGCCATGTAACTGCCATGCTCTTTAACCCGATATTGACACCTGGACACGTATTTTGTTGAACTGCTCACAAAATGTATCAGTACCCCCTGAAGATGACCCCTTGAGGGCTGAAACATTTAGGAGTGTAACAGTGGGAATAAAGTGGTGTTAATGTATATAGTGCTTTAGTCGAGTTTTGGGGTAACATAGTGAACATAAATGTATCACATAATTATTTGCCTAGTAACATATTTTTCGCCCAGTTTCATGTTATATCGTAGCTCAGTTTATTGATAGATAGAGAAGACGGGATATTAACATTGTGAAAAGTAGGTGGAAGGTTTGAATGTCTTATTCAAATTTTGTTCCTATGAGATAAGAAATATTCATAAAGACCCAATTTCTGTTTGTAGGATAGCCTGCCAAAAGTTCTGAGATGTGAACACATGGCAAGTTTCTTTCGCATGTTAGATTTTAAAATTCTTCCCCGCGCATAAAAATACATCTAAGAGATAACAGAGTTGTCAGCGTCGTCAGATTAGATAGACGGATTGATTACGTAACAAGGAGTGGAGAAAAAAGTTCGTAAAAAATTAGTCGAAACCCCTGAACAGAATAGGTCGTTTGAAAAATATCGCAGTAGAGAGAGACGAACGTTAAAAAGTGGAAGTGAAAATGTGGATAGATTCCCGGCAATGACATAGCGAGAGTATGACAATGAACCTTTAAATTGCTCAACACCAGAGACACTTGTACCTAGCTATCTGAGTGTTTACTGGTAACTTCATAAGAAGGACTGCACTTTGTGGATGTAACTGAAGTGTTTCTAAATGTGCAGATTAAATAAAAGTGACATATAAGTGGGCTCAGTGGTGAAAATTGTAATATTCTTCAGTGTCTACCAGTCAGAATACAGAGTAGGTTTTTTTGAGTGTAGAATACTGAGGGGAATATTTAGACCTAAGAAGAAGAAGAAGTAACAGAAGGCTGAATAAAAGAGCACACTGAGGGAACTCAAAATGTGCACTCCTTTTATACGCTGTTTTAAAAATTACCTCAAGTAAAACGAAAAGGCAGAACATACAGTGTACATATAAAACAGAAATCCATACAAAACTTCCGTCACTTGACAGACTTAGGTCCAGATGGGATGATAATATTAAAATTACCTTTAACATATAGTACAGGAGGATGCTGACCGGCATTATGTGTTCCAGGCTCAGAAATAGTGGCGGGGCTTGGTTTCTCGAACAGGTGGTTTAATACGTTGGTTTGCGTGTTAACCCCTATAACTAAGGCACATCTACTAGTTACGTTCATTCAGCCACGGACGGAGCGATTCCGTACGTGATTGAACGCAGATTTTACGGTCGTGTTCTGCATGAGACACTAATCAATTCCACAGGCTTATAACAGATCCCTGCAGCTCACCGTGGCGAAGCATGCTAGCAAAAGAAATAAACTAGGGACAAGAAGATTTCTTCAGCTGTGGGAGAGGAGTGTCAATGCCATGCCAGAACGTATGTCCGTTCTGGATGGCTTACATCAGTTCTTTTTATTACCACCTGCCTTCCCTCTCCTTCAGAAAACCCCACCACCCAATAGAACGTTTCCCCATCAACTGCCTCATCTTCTGAGTAGTATGCGTTGCTGAAGCTGAAAAATCCAGGCCATTGTGATCAAGACGGGCGAGTTTATAAGCGGAGCTCAAACCGGCGAATCTCAGCATTCCGTCAGACACCACAACGCCAGCAACATGCTGCGGCAGGTGAGTGAACTTCATCCCACATTCCGTCATCTTTACATTGAAGATGACGTTCTGTAAAACCGTGCTGTTTTTTACATTATTTTTTTTTTAAAATTTTCCGCATAACGGTGACGTTACTTGTCATACATTACTCCAAGGTATGTTGTTTTACTCTTTGTGTTAGCTGTAGTACATACCTTTTAAAGTCGCTCCCTAGTGGGCTATTGTATTAAACACTTATACTTTGTGGCTCAGATTGATAAAATTTATACTTTTAAAATTTCAGTTGCGTGTATTTCGGAAAATAGACTGACAGTTTTTCAGCGTGGCGCACTGTACGAAAAAAAATGCGACGTTACAGTAATTTATTAAAAATTTTCAATTCGCCAAAAAGAAACGTTTTTAATACTAGTTAGATATATGCAGAAGACTTGTTATATTTTGTACTTCAAGACGACGACTTAAAAAATTCGGCTAAGGGAACTTGGACAAGCATGAAGTGACAATTTTCAGTCACGCAGGGTGCAGTAAAAAGTGCAGAACTGTGTTATAAATATGTCGAAAACTTAAGTCCTATTGCGACTTTATTATTTCAACAAATATTTTTATTTTCTGGTCTTCGTCGCGTTCGATAAGAAACTGACAGATTATTGCTATTTGTGCAAGAGTAATAACATGTTATCTCTCGGTTATATCTCTCTTTTTTACTGTCATTATAAAAAAATACGCCCTGACGCTGCTTGTTCACAAATTCACTAACATTTAGTCAATAAATTTTAAAGCTAAAAAGTATTTACTACCATAAAAGCAGCACAATATATTACAGTTTTAAATTGGGCATTGGTAAGGTGTTTATTAAATTAATGTTAAGCCTAGTGAAATATTTTGTACGCCATAAATTTAGCGTTTATTAGAAATTTCTTACCTAATTTCATGAGGTAGGATCCTTCTTTAGAAAATAATGCTCTCGCCACTGAATTATACAAACGCATATAAATAACTTGAAAATTGGGACTATGACTGATTAATTAAATTATGAATCACAACAGGCTAGATGTCCCAAAGAATGGGCTTTAAAGGGAATAAATAGAACATTCTTCCCATGTCACTTCGTGTTTGAAACTAAAATGGAATTTACTCTCAGCTGCCTGTAGTCAGAAATGATGTAAATAAATAAATAAATATATATATGAAAATTCATTCTAATTACATAACTTTAAAATCACACAGTCAAAGTGAAATTGACTTAATAAATATCAGTTATTGAATAGCTATATGGCTAAGTTAGTCTGAGTAGCAGAGTCCCTTTTGTGAAACTGAGAGTAGCCCAGTTAGTCAAGAAATTCCCCTGCTTTAATGGAACCCAAACGTTACATCCTGTGTCGTAAGATAATGCCACAGGTACATTTCTCAAGATGAATTTAGTCCACATACTGACCCTAATATTTTAAGACTAATTTTAATATTATCTTCCCACCTACGCCCAGGCCTTCCAAGTGATCTCTTGTTCCACGTGCTCAGACAAAAACTGTGCATGAATATAAAATCTAATCCACTTACGCTTTCAACCCCATCCAGCTCACTCTAGTTACCTGCATCACCCACCCGTTATATGGCAAACAGCACAAGTTATGCAGGTCCTCCACACAAAATTTTCTCAGATATGCTACTGCAAACTTCTTACGTTCTATAGACTATTCTTCTCAGCACCCTGTACTCAAACTCTCGCAAATGTTCGTCCTTTAGGGTGAATGATATATTTTTACGCGCACAAAATAGGATATCAACCGGTCATATAGAGGATAAGTGAAATCGTGTGTAACGAAAAAAAAAATCTTCAAAACAAGATTGCAACGTAGGACTTAAAGATTACCCACTACTCAGAACTGACAAAGAGCACGGAACACACTACTTTGAAAGATGAAATAGCAAGCCCTGACTTCTAAACTATCCCCCAAATCGTAGGAAACGTTTCTAGCTTTATCGTTCAAGATTAGTGTCTTCTGGGATGTAACGCTATATAATCCAGTAGAGGTGTACTGACTTTTCAGGGGGTTCTGCTGCCTCCAACATACGGAACCACGGATTTCGGTGCACTTGACCACACAAAACCGTGCCATATGGCAGACAACAGCATTGTCTGTTGTCGCGGTCGCTGTAGCATCAAAACGCATATTTCATGGCTATTTTTCAGTTCGCCCATCACATGATCTCACAGTATGGAACAAATGCGAGAGTCGTCTAATGTGTGTGTGGTGTGTGTGTGTGTGTGTGTGTGTGTGTGTGTGTTGCGTACA
>Ga0136643_10012111_pt1 | contig 12819 bp, 5 predicted proteins | sample TergutLab28metaG_FD_96883 | JGI IMG/M metagenome (GOLD analysis project Ga0136643, IMG submission 96883) | Labiotermes labralis P1 segment gut microbial communities from Petit-Saut dam, French Guiana - Lab288 P1 (version 3) (version 3) | ecosystem: Host-associated > Arthropoda: Insects >...
CGAACCCATTTCCTAACCATGCCATCACTCATCGCATTGTCACCATACACTTGACAGATCTGGTGATGAATCTCACTTGGTAGCACATTCCTAGCGTTCAAAAAACGAATTACAGACTGTATTCCACAGTCGGCGGCCCCTTCAATCGTCTTAAACATGTTTAGCGCACAGGAACAAACATAAACATAAAATGAATTTCACGAAATAGCGTCTGTGGCTTCTCAATTGATAGAGGAAGTCATTGAACATGCGCAAATTGACAGTCTCGAGGATATGGGCAGACGGTACTTTCTTTCCGTATAACCTACGTATATACGTAACCTGGGCTAAAGCCGAGGTTAAGGATACACGTAACTGTGCCTCTATCCTCCCTACACGCCTTCACGGGGTGGACAAGGAGACATTTACCTTTTCTCCAGGGAGATGAGTTTCAAGATTCCAGTCTTCATGGATGAGTAATACCCTGCCAAAGGAAGCAGCATATTCCTCCGAAACAGCGATAGTTATCTACCAAATTACACGGCATCAAATCCCAGACGACGTAATGGCTCGTCCTCAGGTTGCAGATGGAGGAACAGCCTCCAATATGGAGGGTAGCTACGAATGTATTGAATAAGCAGTAGCGGACAGCCGACAAGGTGTTGTCCTCTAGCTTGGAGGTTGGGCGAGGTGCGAACAACTCCTCACCGGGAAAACGTATCATGTTGCGAAACAGTCAAAGAGTAAGCCTCGGACCTGGACTGGCTCTATAATGCAACCTCAACAACGAAAAAGGGACATGAAATTTGGTACGTGGAAGTTAGGAGGCTGTAAAGGGCAGGCTAACTTACAGCAGCAGCCAGGGAATTAAAGAGTCCACTTGGAAGACACAGGCGTAGATCGGAGGATAATATTATGATGATCTTCAGGAAGTTGGATGTGGGGGCAGGACTGGATCGAGCTGGCTCAAGGTAGGGACGGGTGGCGGGCACTTGTGACTGCAGTAATGAACCTTCGGGTTCTATAAAATGCAGAGAATTTCTTGACTAGCTGAAAACCTGTTAGCTTCTCGAGAAGGACTCTGCGCCATGGAGTAAATAAGTAAGTAAGTAAGATGTCAAAACTACCAGGTCACAGAGCCAACTTGCGCTGTATGGACGAATTAAACCCGTGCACCTTACGCGGGGATTTGTTACAAAGTGCCAGTAGACGGTTAAGGAATACACACCGGCCAATAACGTAACGTAACGTAGGTGGAAGTCAGAGCCGGTCTGGACGCCGTGGCGGACAGAAAGATCTCCGCTGTGTCGGAGAATCTAACCAAGATTCTCCAAACCCCTAGTCCTTAGAATAGTCACTATACTGACCAAGCTACCTGCCCCTCCCCCCGCACACACGCACAAAATCCGCCTGTAACACTTGTAAAGTTTCGATTCGTGTCGTTTGGTCAGAATGCTGTTCAAACAATCACTAAAGACCACGATGACATGGAACCCACAGCAGTGCATGTTCCAGATTAAATGACACCCCTAATTTGTTGTCGGCTGCAGCACGAAACTGAACACGATGCACAAAACAATTAGTTATTTCGTCTCCTATATACATGTACAATACTGTACATTACAATAGGACCAGCTGTACACCGGTCAATGTACAGTCCCACCCATAACTCTGTCATCACTATATTTCGGAATGCAGCTAAACGTAAATTAACAGACATCTCCTTAGACTGCTTGTCCCGTGAAGATGAGACCGATAGGTTGTCCCGAAACGTCGGTAGCCAACTACTAATCTACGCCGCGTAACATCCCAGAAGAGTGAAGATATCATCTTATTAATTATGACAAGTTTTCTCTTGTTCGCTTTATCTTCAAGGAAGTGAAGTTGCAGGTCACCCAAGAACAGGCCAAGAAGACCCACAAGGGGAGTAGAGGTATAGCTGTAATCTTTCCTTTAACCTCGGCGTTAGATGATGTGGCGGATCAACGCTACGTCCCGGCCACTTTACCCCGGAAACAAGAGTCGGTACAGAAGGGTGGGTAGGCCCCACGGCGAGTCTGGAAGGGCGCGAAAATCTCGCCCCCCACCGGGCTTCGATCCCGGACCGTCAAGCACGTAGCGCTAAGCTATCCCGGCCCGCTCAAACAGACAAACTTACATTTTAATATCCTAACATGTAGTGCCGGTCCCAGTGGCCGCGCGGCCCAAGAGGTAGGTCTGGGGCCGCTCGCCTGCTGAGGTTGTGGGTTCGAATCCCACCGGGGTCATGGATATTTGTCTGTTGTGAGTGTTGTGTGTTATCAGGTAGAGGTCTCTGCGATGGGCTGATCACTCATCCAGAGGAGTCGTACCGATTGTAGTGCGTCGTTGAGTGTGATACAGAAATCCTGCGAATGAGAAGGCCCTGGCCCCCTGGGGGGCTGTCGCGCCAAAAGAAAAAGAGAAAGAGAAGTTGTAGTACTTCCAGCAGAATACCTTAATTAAATATAATTACATATGTATGTGCCTATGTCGTATCTAAACTGTAAATTTAGTATGCAAACAGCTTTAATTATTGCCATTAAAATAATTCAATACAGAAGAGTCTCGTTTGAGAAGCTAACAGTTCCTCAACTAGTCAACAAATCATCGGGATTTTAATCAACCCAAGGTTTGTTTACGAGTTCACAAGAACTAGCCACTTGTTCCTATTCACAGCCACAGTTATAAAAAGTATTATTATTATTATTATTATTATAACTGTTATTGTCATCATCGTCAATCAACTGTTACAGTGACAACAATAAAGGACTTCGGTACTGTTGATAAATGTTCGGAATAGCACTGTCGGTTGTTTAAAATACAAATTCGAAGACATAAGCATAGCGTCTTAGACTTGCAGAAAAACATTTGTGCAAAATCAGGTGCCTGTTCGATTCTCGTTATGTTTGTTCCAAAGATTTTTTCTTCCCAATACGTGTTTAGCGATTTGCAGTCCAGAGGTGCGCAGAAACGCACGTGGGTATTCTTAGTGTAGAGCGAAACTGAAAATTGTCAAATCGAAATGAAAGTTTACGAAAACTCGCCAAACTTTAATAAAAGCTCGCGACAAAAATTTCGTGATAATTATTTCACCGCTTCGTTCATTCATGCAAACAGACTGGGCGGAAGGTTTGGACAGGGCAATTTACGTAGTACATAGAGGCTGCGCAAGGTTACTACCGGTTGTTCCTGTGCCTAATCAAGCATCATTCTATGAAGACACGGGGGAGTAAATGTATAGCTCCACAGATTCTTGACTCCGGCACTAGATGGACGGGAGTGGCTACCTTCAAGATCCGGTCTCTTTACTCCCGTTAGCCATTACCATTGGCCGGGAGTGTTCTTGAGCTATGGAGCCTGTATGGACAATGTGGAGGAAAACAAATCATCTTGCCCTTCCTGCGAATCGAACCACCGGCTGAGCAAGCAAGGTTCGTGTTGTACATCGCAAACTTGTATTTACAAAACCGAACACTTGGAAAACACAGAAGCAGAAGAAGTATAATATTAAAATGGATGTCGAAAGACCCAGATTGTGGATTATAGAATATTAATGTCATAGTTTAGGACGCGTAGAAGGCGAGAAATATCACCAGGTGAGCTGCTAACAGCTGATCCATAAAGCTGATAATTGAATTTAAGTAATGTAACACCTGATTGTACATACAGTTATCATAACCGTGATTAAACGACGAATTCCCCATCTGAAGTAAATTTCACAGACATGAATTAAATCGTAATGAAAAAGTGCACCAGTTAATTAGCAAAAAAAGTGGAGATATGAGGCCCACGTGAACATAAACACACAAAGTATACAAAATTAATTATTCACGTACTTTTAAAAGCAGGGCCAGATTTAAAATCCTTTTCAGTCAAACTTATGACGGAAAGTGATTTCACGTGTTATTTACCTAGGTTTTAAATATGATATAAATTACTTTGCATCCACCCCTTGAAATTTCCATTCTCAAGAACGACAGCTTCACTGACCTGATGCACCCAGATATCATCAATTATACTATCCCACCGTCAGCCAGACGGAATGTTCTAATGCAAAGTCTCAGCATCAGCTGCTTCTCAGATGCCAGTACCATCTCTCTTACGCCCCACACACAACGTGTCAGCATAAAAGCAGGCTAGAACACGTTTCTGAAGATCCCACAGGCTGACGACGGAACAGATTAGGTGAAACACGAACGTCAATGTCGATTCGTTGGCACCCCTTGTTCAATCCCCAAGGCCGGCCTAATTTAACTAACGTTCCTTGTGGTTTTTCTCAGTCACTGCGGGCAAATGCTGGTACAGTACATATTCCTGAAACATCCTGTCCACGCTCTCCTATAGTATTTCTCTAAGATATGTTTTAATATTATCCTTTAAACTGCTCAAGTACCGGTCCCAGTGACCTCGCGATCTAAGGCGTGGGTCTGCGGCCGCTCTCCTGCTGAGATCGTAGGTTCGAATCCCACCGGAGGCATGGATGTTTGTCTGTTGTGTTGTGTGTTGTCAGGTAGAGGTCTCTGCGACGAGCTGATCACTCGTACGGAGGAGTCCTACCGACTGTAGTGCGTCGTTGTGTGTGATCTAGAAACCTCGTGAATGAGGAGGCCATGGCCCGCGTTGGGCCGCAGCGCCAAGGGGGGGGGGGGGACTGCTTTTGTTTTTATATTTTCCCACCCGCACCACATGTCCCGCCCATCTCATTCTGCTTGATTTCTTCGCTCGAATAATACTGAGCCAGGAGCAAATATCATGAACCTTCAAATTATGCGGAACTTAGGACATTCTTTACCTTTCTCACACTTGTTACGAGTCCTGTTAGACACTGCTGTTTCATCGTCCTGAAGCTTAGCGCCTTGCTTACAAAAGTTGGAACTTATAAAAAAAAAAAGAATCCTTGACACTGCTAACGAAACACGACACGGAACATGATTCACAATTACAAATAATGCGGAATGAGCCGGCTGGTTCGGTTTTGTACATTAGCGGCGATAGACATTACTGCCGTGGATTGTAATACACAAATAATTACATTAAATAACTGCAGATTCCACAGGTGTTCGCGCAATGGACTAAACAAGATGCGGTTCTTCGTACAGTTACCTCTTCATTGACTAACTCGACCACAAATTTGTATCTTAAGTCATGAAGCATTGCAAAAAGAATTTATTTCTTGGGGCTGAAATTCCAGAGAGGTCAGAGCGTGGGACGTAGTTTGGGGACTGCTTGAACATGGGATCTCTGGTGGGGGGGGGGGAATCCTTCTAAAAACAAACCCGTAAATACAATTGCAAAAAAAGCCACAAATAAATGGGCTTATTCATGCGAAATTCACCAAATAGTAATAAAATATTGTGGGCCCAGTAGCTCAGTCGGTATAGCGACTGAATACGGGCTGGATGGTCTGGGATCGAATCCCGGTGGGGACGAGATTTTCCGCCGTCCAGACCGGCCCTGGGGCCCACCCAGCCTCCTGTAAAATGGGTACCGGGTCTTACTCGGGGGTAAAGTGCGGCCGGAGCATGCTGCTGACCACTCACTCCCTTCTAGTGCCGCGGTCATGGAAGAGTAGAGCTATACCTCTACCCATCCTCTGGGCCACAGCGGGCCTGTAACGGGATCACTTTACCTTTACCTTTTACCTTTAAGTAATAAAATATTGCCGAGTGGGTAACTGACAAATATATGCGTGTGAAAACCAAGTTCTTTCTTATGAGTCATGCGGTGGGATATATATAAATCAGCGTTTCGAAGGAACGTACTGTCTGCATCTTCAGAGTAGATTACGGTGGCAGCACATCCCTCAGGATGGTCGGTAGCTAATAGCTAATTATCAGACTATATGACGTCATGTTCTAAAAATAATTAATTCTTAATTTTCTTATAATCACCTGGGAGCTACCTGCCGCAAAATTCAGTGACACATACAGTGACTTCCTAAAACAAGGGAGCGAAAAATACTAAGAAAGATGAATGGCCCAATAAAAGATCAAAATATTTGGAGAATTCGAAATAATGATGAATTGCAGGTCATGTATAGAAAAGCAAATACTGTAACAACAACAAAAGCAAGAAGATTAGAGTACGTTGGTCATGTGGTAAAAATGTCCGATGACAGGACCGTCAGAAAAGTACTTTTGGGGAAAACAGGTGAGAGAAGAAGAGCAGGAAATTCAAAATACGAGTAAATTCACAACTAGCACATTTCGTACGTTTTGTTCCATATTGTACAGACGATACTGAAAATTACGTACACAATTCACAAATGCCAATAACAATTGACCATCCACATAAAAAAACAGAACCACACGTAACTTTCAAACCATTAATGCTGCGTCCTCTGTATGAACATGTAGCCTATTGATTTCCTGGCAGAAACTTGTTCGCTTTTTCTGCTCTGCGGTTTTGCTCTTCACAGCGCTGAATGTTTGCACAGTAATTGAATGATATGGGGTGGGAACAGAGGGTGATAATGTGTTAGGGAAAGGCTTTGGACAAACGTGATGTTTAATTTTAGCAGAAAAACCAATTCTATCATCGCCAACGAAGCTTCCGTTTCTGAGAGAAAATCCGTGGAGTGGATCTTATCCTGCAGCATAAGGGTACATAACATGACCGTGTATACAGGGCACAAAGTATACACAAAATTATACTTGTTTGGCTAATAATAAATATCGTATATTCCGAAACCTAATATATATAGGCCTAGCCATATACAAATTCACCCCCCAAAATCAATGAAAACCTTGTAGAGATAAAAAACGTTAGAGTTGTCCCCGTGCAAGCCATGATGGCAAATACCGGGAGCAGAGGTACAGCGCCACGCAATTCTTAACCTCGGCACTATTTCGAAGTAAGCTGTCACCTTCACGCCCCGGCCGTTTTCCCCCGGAAAGAGCTCTGATATCAATTGAAATAAGGGGCCCGGTGTACCCCAGAGGCCGTCTGGAGCTGATGGAGAAAAACGTTTCCCAACCGTTTAGGGACTCGAACCCCTGGTCGTCTACCCCGTAACCAGATCACTATATCAGTACTTTTCGAAATATTTCCAAGTTCCCAAGTCAGACGTGCCCCACTCAACTACCTTTCAAATAGTACTATATATTATTATTATTATTATTATTATTATTACTGCAATTGATTTGTCCCTCGGTGGCAGTAGTCCTTACACTTGTAGAGATAAAACAAATAAGAATAAATATACATAAACGAAGCAATATAAAACACAGTACAAACAATACAAAACACAGTACGTACAAGTACACATATTACCAAAACACCCACACAATTGTCAAAACACCCCCCCCCCCCACACACACTCACCCACACATTACAAAACAAATTAATACAACAACAATGCGAGACACACATCAAATGAAAACTAGACCTGGGTTTCTTAAACCTTTTGAACAGCGACCCAGATAAGGCCCACAGCTTTGTCCCGCGACACCAGGAGACATAGAGATAAGTCTAAAATAACAAAAAATAGAGCATGTGGCATTTGAATGTTTTACTGAAATTAAGCTGTAAATTTAAGTACTTCTGCATGAGCCGGAGTTTACTGTTATGAATATTTTCACGGCTCCTATATCTGAAGCTGTTCTATATGATCTTGTAAATTTGGATTTTTACATGTTTTGTGAAAGGAACTTCTCAAACTGAGACAGTTATGCTAACCGTAAGATAATTTCGGGGCGAAAAAAAACGATATTTTTTTTATCTGATCCTACAGTTTTCCCTTAAGAAAATGTAAACCCTGACAGTAAAAAATCTGTGTCGTTGTTTGCAACATGACAGTCCAGCCAACACTGCTTACAATGTCACTACATGTACATATAGTCAGAAATAATAATGATTATAATACACGTATCAAAGTAGTGTGAGTTAGTAGGAAGATGCAAGAAAATATTTCGCGACTGACTCAGAATAGCGTTTGGGGTTCAAATCTGTGTTGCGACCCATAGGTTGGTAACACTGCTCCGTACCGACCACGTTGTCCGGCTCAAATTACAAACAGCAGTACAAACATGGGCTGGTGACCAATACAATGACACTCTGGTAGAGTTTCGTTTGCGCGTAACCCACAAAATAAGTAATTTATCAGAGCCAAATACATTTGGAAGAAAAGATATGAACTTAACTGAATCACAATTAAGTGGTAACACAAACTTGTGTTGACAAGTTTGTGTTACCACTTTAAAATATTTTCGGGTCACGAACAAACAAAGGCAGAGCATGTTATAGCACCGTCACTCGAAGGCCAAATTTCGGAATGAGTCTACGTAAAAATGTGGGTCGGGTAGCGTAGTTGGTATAGCGATTGGCTACGGGCTGGAAGGTCCGGAGATCGAATCCCGGTGGAGGCGAAGTTTTCCGCACTTGTCCAGAACGGCCCTAGGGCCCACCCAGCCTCCTGTACAATGGGTACCGGATCTTACCCGGGAGTAAAGAGCGACCGGGGCGTGACGCTGACCACTCACCCCTTCTAGTGCCGTGGTCAAGAAAGAGTAGAGTTACATCTCTACTCCCCCTATGGACAGTACGTCCTATACAGACCCTCAGTCAGTTACGTAAAATGCAAAATAACCTCACAGAACATATACAGGCAGGTTTACGGTCTCCCAGGGTGCAACAGTGTCCTACTCAGGGGAACGAAATTTCGGGCCCCAAAATGTGCGGGAAATTCCTTGAATAGTTGAGGAACTGCTGTCTTCTCGAGAACTATGTTCCATGGAGCTACTAAGCCGGGCTATGTACAGTACAAAATCCAGAAGCCAAGCAGTCCTCCAAGTCCTGTATCAAGGGTGACCACAACGCGGGTGGCTCACGTACCAACTGCGGCTCGGAAAGTTTGCCTGCACAAAATGATAATAAGGAAATTTCCATGCACATGAATCGGTGAACAGCATTTTAAAATATTTTATAAGAAAGCAGAATCGTAACTAAATTAACTAACTAACTAACTAAAACTAGCCGATTGTAGTAGAACAGAAAGAAGAGGCCATCAGAAAATTTTGAAAATTATATTTTATTTCATTAATATACATCTCTTTATTTTTCTTCTTTCGATCCCATTACAGGCCTGGAGAGGCCTTGAAGGTTCCAGGAGGCTGAAGGTCCCAAATTTCATGATATTCGGCACATGAAAGTGGTAAGGTTTTCAGCCTTACGCACCGGCCGCCTTTACCCTAGGAAATGCTCCTGATACTCATTTCTACTAGAGACTGAGACGACTCCAGGTCCATAGTGAGACCGGAAGGATTTTACATCAATGAAAAATTCCAATGGCACCACCGAGAATTGAACCCGATACCAATAGGCTCAGAGCCTCAACCAACTGTGTCACCGCGTGCCCCCCCCCCTCCCCCGCCTCTTCCTTTCGTTGCCGATAAACCTGCGGCTGCCGAAGTTCTTCTAGTTGAGCACCCCTATTACATGCCTTTCTCAGGATCTACAGAAATGACGAATATACACTGGCCTAGCAGCTGCATAGAGCAAGCTGCAGAAAGCAAACCAACAGTGAAAACTCTGTCAACCACAACGCCATAATTTAAATTTTCACCGCCATGCATACCTCAAATCTCATATTAAAAAGATAAATCAAAAGATAAATCATTTAAGCTTTATATCTATTTGTAATGGAGCCCCCCCCCCAACAGTACAAATAATCACTCCCTGTAGTCACTGCTAATTAGTGTAACTAGACAGAGACCAACCATCTGACACTTCCTACAGGTACACTCACCGCCGAAAGTGGTAAGCTCAACTCGTGAATTAATTACTGCCTTCCGACGCACGCACATCCTCAATCAGAAATACCCAACTCTGTATCACTTGCACCCTGGTGTCTTTGGAAGTGTTTATGAGTAACATAAAAATTGTAAAAAAAAAAGAACATAATTTCGTAATTGTTGGCAGATTAGCCAAACTAAGTGATGATTAACGCTTTGAAGCTCAGTTATTACTATATGTACCGCTTGGTTCAACACTAAAATCACTACACATCACTCGCACAATGCGCGTGTGCCTACACATTCCGCACGATTCTTAAAAAAAATTCATCATTTCCCTAACTAACTGCATAGAGGAAATTTCTTTTCAGAAATTAAAGGAACCACAAATAGTCAAAAAATTCTCCGCATTTTACTGAAACTGGAGTTCCGTTACCGCATTCAGCAGGTTCCACCAACTGTTCATATCATGAACCAAATCAGTCCAGTCCACACCCTGCCATGTAATGTCCATTTTAATACGTAGTACCGTCAAACCTACACCTAGTACAACCAACTGGTATTTTTCTTGCAGGTTTCCCCACCAAAATTCCGTACACATTTCTCTTTTCCACGGTGTGTGCAACAGGCATCATTCACCTAATTTTCTTTGATTTCGTAACGATAATAACGTTTGGTGAATAGTACACAACACTAGCCGTTGTATCTCACCGGTGCGAGCACGTTCTGCTCTCCTTGATGTACGGATTTAATTTTTGTGTGTGATGTAAATTAAGTTCAGTCTTCAATCCGGCCAAATCTTGAAAATTTTCTGACACAAATTTATGTTTTTGATTTGACGTGAAAAAAAGGCAGTAAAAAAGTCACAAAAAGTCTAATTTTTCAATACACAAGTCGAAAATGGCTTTTTAAATCAAAGAAGAAAAATGAACTACATACAGTCTTACATTTTTATGACACGCAAGGCTAAACACCACCTCAATTTTAAGGTTTCTAGATCACAAATAATTAGACACACACACACACACACCTGGTAGGATTCCTCTGAATGAGTGATAAGCCCGTTGCCCCTACCAGGACAACACAAAACAAACACAAAAATCAAATCCATACACTCAACGACATTCGAACCCGTGATCCCAGCAATCGAACGGCCCCAGGCCCACAGTGTCCCATATTAGTAGGTTTTAATTGTTTAATTCCATAGTTGAGGAATTTTCTGTCTAGGAATGAAGTTAATCGTAACTGGATTATAGCACCTGACAAAGAGTTGGCAGTGACAGAACAAACAGGCAACTATCAAAGGGGCTTTTGCTAATCAACACGAAGCGGAAAACACGCTAGTGTTGACCGTCCCATCCAGTGCAAACAGAAGACGACCCCACTGGATCGGTCAACAAAAATTACAGCTGTCCAATTGAAAGAGTGGATCCGAATTTAGGGCTGGTGTTTCCCATAGAAATATTCAAATGGACGAAGAAACGACATATGGCAACGCCTAATGCAACATTGGAATCTAGTCACTTGGTCCATTACATCTACTGCTGAAACTTTAAAAGGTACACCCTGTAAAGCAATAAATTTAAAACGCACAGGAAGAACGTCAGTTCCAATTCGGTTCATGTATCATTTGTTCAGAATTGTTTCTATTACACGTTTACAGCCAAGTGATAAATGTAACTACCAACTGCTGAAATATTTTTTAAAACGCTGCATTTCCCCCTATCTATTTGATCCGAATAATTCAATCCAATTCAATTCTCAATTATTAACTTGCTAATTTCGCAGCGCAATGGTCAATCAAAAAACCGGCTAAAAATAAATTTAAAAAAATCACATGAAGATACACATAAACAACTCAGCATAAAAGAAAAAAACAGTTATAACAGATTCATCAACTGAATTAAATACTTAAACAGTATTGTTCAAATAGTAACATGAAACAGTAGCATAAAAGGTAAAGGCAAAGTTCACCCACTGGACTCTAACAGCCTCACAAAGACGAAGAATTGAAGCGGCAGAAATGAAGTTACTGAGACCTCTGGCAGGCTACACCCATTATGACCACAAAACAAATGACTACATATGCCGCGAACTACGGATTACAGGCATACTAGAGAAGATAGATGAATACAGACGGAACTGGCTTTCACACTTGCAAAGAATGCCACAAAACCGAATCCCTTTGAAATAATACCACTACAGACCACAAGGGAGGAGAACAATTGGAAGACCGAAGAAACGTTGGCGCTGTAACTCTGGAGACGGAACGGATCAAAGGGTTCAATCCTTGATGTTTATGATGATGAAGAAAGTTCACCCGAGAACAGGCCAGGAAGACCCAGAAGGGGAGTAGAGGCCTACCTGTACTCTTTCTTTAACCTCGGCGCTAGATGGGGTGGGTGGTCAACGCCACATCCAAGCCGCTTTACCCCCGCCAAAGACCCGTTACACATTGCACAGGAGGCTGGGTGGACCCCAGGGCCGGTCTTGACGGATGCGATCCCCGTACTGTCCAGCCCTTAGCGAGTCGTAATACCTACTGAACTATCCCGGCCCTTGTAGCACAAACGGTATAAAATATAATCAAATTAATTCCAAATAACCTAATTAAATTAAAAACAAACAACTACGATCTCGTGGCCCGTTCCGGACTCAATGTAAGCATCCGGAAGTCTCTTTCATGGTCATCGTGTGTTCCTTGTGCCTGCTAGTTGATATTTCGTAATAGCCTACACGACTCTGGATTTGTCTATCGCACGAACAGGAGTTCATTTGTTGTTACAGCTGTTGATTTACCCAAAAATGTATTTCAAATTTCTTTCAAAATATATCTATTCCTTTTGTGGCCAAACAGTGCCTAAATTGCTGTTTTCCTCAAATACTTCTCACAATTAACACCGATTATTTCTCTACAGCAATGACCGGATGGATTTTCTAACAACCAAGGACTATGTTCTCTTTAACGTACGAACTGACACTTTACGCATCCCGCGTAAAACAGCAATTTGTCGTACCCCCCCCCCCCCCCCACCCCCCAAACCCAGACTCCTACATTTGTAGAAAAGTCAATTACCCGTTTCCCGCC
>Ga0136643_10012113_pt1 | contig 12817 bp, 4 predicted proteins | sample TergutLab28metaG_FD_96883 | JGI IMG/M metagenome (GOLD analysis project Ga0136643, IMG submission 96883) | Labiotermes labralis P1 segment gut microbial communities from Petit-Saut dam, French Guiana - Lab288 P1 (version 3) (version 3) | ecosystem: Host-associated > Arthropoda: Insects >...
CAACCCATGAAATAACTCAACAAATAAGTCGCAAGCTCCTGAGGATGGATGTATTAACATCCGAAACATGTTGAGCATTAAATAATGAAATAAAAAAGCAAGTGACATCAAGTTGGTCTCTCTCTTTATTCAACTATCAAGATGATGCACGGTCCAGTAAACAAAACAATACTAAAATTAGCATTAAAACAGCTCTGACATGTTACTTTTGTAAGCATGGATAATAAGCTCCCTGAAGATGGTGTGACTGCACCGAAACATGTTGGAGCTGTTTTATCGTAAATTTTAGTATTTTTTTAAAGACAATCACTTGTGCATTTGTTGGTGAATAAATAACTTTGATAATATAAAGATGCACAGTATGAATGTGGGGGAGGGAACCCAAAAAAAAAGAGATTGACGGTGTTTTAAAGTAATGTACTTAAGTTTAATTAAACATGAAATGTTGGGAAAATAGACAATATATAACATGGACCTGCTGGTTTGTAATTTGTGCTATTTCGGAGGTGCAAGATTGATTTATTCAGGTAGGTGAAGGCAGTTGTTGCAATTACAACATGCGTGCAAGAAATGAGAAGTGTTTTAATTTTAAAACAGTGTGGAAACTGGCCATGTTAGGAGACTTATTGGCAAATAATACTGAAATAAGTATTAGGGAAGCAGGTTATGATAAAGTGAAGTGACTCAGATTATCCGTTGGTGAGCTTTTCTCATTAAACTTTGTTCTGTAACAAAGATCGTCTTAAACCACTGGCCAGGAAATACCCTTCACCAGAGCTTGAGTTTAGATATACAGTGTTGTCCTATAAATAGTGGATAAATTACTTATAATGTTTATAACATCTGACACAATATTTTTAAGTATAGAATATTAAATACAACCTTTGATCACATTATCTATTGCAGTGTATTTTACACTATTGTTAGGTATTTCTTCATAGTAGTTGAAGCTCTTGTAACTTGAACTAACTTTTGTCTGTAAATGCCAACCGTCTTTATTTGTTCAACCAGTGTCAGCTGTTACAGCATGCAAGTGGTCAGTGTGTCTCCTTCGGTGCCCATTTTGATGTCAAGTCTTCCATATTGTGGAGTATGTTTGCATTGTTGCATTTGTCATTAATTAAAAAATATTGTTAATTGAATGGGATGAATTAAACGTTTAAAAAAGTACAAAACATCTGTTAACTGTATTGCATGTGCGTGATGCATGTGTGATGTCATTGATATAGCTAAAACATTTGAAATTGTCAAAAGAGTTAGGTGTTAAAGAGTTGTACATTGAGTCTTTGGCACTGAATAATGGCCATAGTTGTCACACAGCCTGATACTGAGAAAACCGAAGGATAGCTGAAGTTGTTACCCAGAAAGTTTCAGTCATGGCATGTACTTGCACAGCCCTTAGCTGATATGCAGTGGTTTGATACAAGTAGCTGTCTCTGCTCAAGTGTGGAGGCAATTTTTTTAATCACAAAGTTCCCTCACCACTCTCTTCAACCGACACATGTAATTCTGGTGCCAAAGATGTAGTTTTCACAATTTATAAAAATCAGTAGCAATTAAAATATGTTAAACATTTTCAGAAACCATGCATTCTGTTCTTTGGACCTTAAATTCCTAATTTTATTTTCCTGGTGGCTTTTGTCACATGTTTTTATTGGAAACATTCTTTTGACGATTTTTAGAGTAGTTGTCTCAAGAAATCAACCTACTGTGAAAAGTGGAATTCATTGTGAAGAGTGAGTCCTTTGTTGTCATTATGATGTTGTTTTTGTCCATGTTTTGTCCTTTATATTGACATGTTAGTCCTGTTGTGATGCTGACCTAATAAACTGCTGCAAAGAACTACTTGGTTGCAGTATGTAAATATTGTGCCATATTTTGTATGCAGAACTCTTGAAATATAGCTCCCACCTTGCATGCTTACTTTCTCCCACAAATAAATGCCACATTTTGTTTTCATACTTCCATCACAATTATAAATTCTTTGTACGGCTGTTGTGAAACAAATTCAACACTTGTTTACTTATTACGATGATTGATTAGCTTTTGAAAATTTTATGTTGATGTATTAACAGTTAATATGTTGGAAAAAAAATTTGAAACGCATCCAGCTCTTGAGTAAAGTGTGTACTCTAAGTGGTCAGATGCATTGCGAACTATGATTTTAGGTCTGCACATTTAGTGAACTAATATAAAATCTGGACATGGAGAGTTGCACAGGTACAGATTCTTGTATAAAGAGATGCATGTACTATTCATGTATTATGATTTAGTGCATGTTCCATTTTGTAACTGAAGTTGCAGTCATCTTTGGAGTGTGGTTAGGAATCACTGGTGACTAGAACCAGAAGATTTTTACCAACTGGGCAAAGCTTAGGCTTGCCTGTGTCTCCTCCCATGGTCAACACCAACTATGCCTAAACATTTGCACCATATGAAATTGCAAAATTAGTTTTTCTTGTTAGTATCACAAAATGTAGTGGTATACTTTATTTTCCACCACACCTTATGGGTTGAGTCAGCCTTGTATGGCTCACATATCCACTGTGGGAGTAATCTGCAACCTACTGTATTCGTTACAGATTGTATGTGGCATTGGTTCAGGATAGAACAGTACAGTGTAAACTGAAATGTGTGGAGTTTGTTGTCATGTTTTACAGTCACCATGTGGTATAAAGAAGACTGTAATTTCATAATTTTGTGTAGAAGCTAACAAAACAAACAGTTTAAATTACGCGTATTGTCGGACAACCCTTACTTCTGGAAAAGCAAGTTTGTGGCATTGGCCCAAATCCATGGCAAATTTAATAGCTATTTTTTGTCTTCCTTAGAACATGAGCTTTGAGTAATTAATTTGCAGTAAGGCTGCAGGTAACAAAATGCATCTTGTGAAATACACTTAAAAGATCTGATGAAACTTTGTTTCACAATAAGCCTTTAATATAGATGGCATGGCAGTAGGTAAATTTGTTTTGTTTTAATGTCATTTAATATGGTAGTGACTCCAACAGACTTGAAAACTGTGCAGGCAGGTCTCTTTTTGCACAATTTCTCTCTAATGCAACGTGAAAATTTACACCACTTTTTTAATTTTGGGATAGGTGTTTGGTTTAATGTGATGTGGCATACGTGATCCGTGGTCACTCTTTGACACTCTCACTCCGTCAGCCATGTGTCTGAGTTCATTATGTTAGTGATGTAATCACATGTCTTATCTAGTTCCCTCTTCTATAGCATTGACTTTTCTTACCAACGAGAGTGGGGAACATAAATCTACATCACCCAGTATGATCCAAGTGAAAAATCAGTGAAAGACAAATGGTATTGAAGAAAAATTAGACGTAATAAGCCCACTTGAAAAATGTGAACATACCGTAACATATAGTGTAATGTCAGATTTTCTCATAGTAGCATATGTATGATACATGATAATGCTGGTAGAATTACAGAAAGTGCTAAATCAGGACCTAAAATGAGTGCAGCAAGTCTATAACAGTCTTTTTGGAATGAACCGTACCCAAAACTATGAATGTGAGTCTCTTACATTTTTATTGCATTACAAATACATAAATATATTGCATAGAAATGTATGTACAGTATATTCAGTACATATGTACTCTACAGGTCCATATGTGGATAGTCATATAGTTGTACACTATATATGATGAGGTCAATCCCCTAACCCCAAGGAAGTACACTGTTTTAAATGGGAATTTTGTATTTTATTTGCACAGTTTAGATTTGTGTGATGTTTTTCAGCAGTGTATCCGTGGTGTAACACATGTCCTGCCTGTACATGTGAAAAATCACAGTTGAGTAATGTAAGTAAATGCCATTTTATTTTATAGTGAGTAATAAAATTAACAAAGACCTGAATTTATTCCAGTAACCACAGTTTGTTTTTATGACATCAACATCTTTTGACTTTTGAATAACTTTATCTCTTGGTCATATTATTGCATGCATATATATGCACACAACCTAATAGTTCTGGCAACCAAAACCTGGAAATAAGCACTCCTAACTAACTAACTAACTCCGTGGCCTTAGTCCGCACACGAACTATACCGACAGAGCAGCCGCCACCGGTCGGCGAAGTTAGTGCCAACTTTTGCGGATGCACTCCTACTAACAGAAATGTAGATATGTGTATAGTTTGATGTTCAGGTGACCGTGCATCATGATAAATTCTTCTAATAAAACCAACTAGATGCACTAATTTCTCAAATTTACTTTTGGAATAAAACTCTACATGTTTCGAACAGTTCCTCTGTGCATCATCAGGGGTTTTCCAATATACACTGTCCGAAACATGTAGAGTTTTATTCCAAAAGTAAATTGAGAAATTAGTGCATCTAGTTCATTTTATTATAAGAATGTGTCTATAGAACTGTAAACGTAGGTGCTAACACCCTAGAAATATCCAAAACCACCGTATTAGTGTTTTTGATGAAGTTAGAAAGTGCAAAGACTGATTTCTCATACTGTATTATACTGAGTTTTATAAAAACTGAATAGTGTCTGTACTGTCAATTGTCTGAATTTGAAACATGGAACACATGGACAGACAAATGCAGCTATGAATGAAGTAAGGGACCCCAAAAAATTATGGATATTAACTGTTGTATTAAAGTCACATTGAGTAGCAGAAGGTGCATGGGGTGAGTTCCTGGTTCATGTAGGTCTCATATTAACAAGGGAAACCCTAGTAATTGTTTATTATAATTTGTTTTTCAGCATTCAGAGAGGTAGGCTACATGCTGTGGGTTCAGGATTTGGCAAACAGGTATGTGGAAAGCGGCCTGTGAGTAGTTAAAAGAGTAGAGTTTGTTAGTGATAGTGTGTCATATATAGTTCTGAGAGATCACTGGTGTAATATCATTGTTCTGAATGTGCATGCACCAAGTGAGGAGAAAAGTGATGATTCAAAAGACAGTTTTTTAATGTTTTCTTAAGTATCGTAAGAAAATTCTATTAGGAGATTTTAATGCAAAAGTGGAGAGAGAGAATATTTTCAAACCAACAATTGGGAATGAGTGTCTACATCGGGATAGAAATTATAATGGTGTTAAAGGAGTAAACTTTGCCACATCAAAAAATCTAGTTATTAAGAGCATGGTGTTCCTGCACCGAAACATTCATAAGTACACCTGTACCTCTTCTGATGGGAAGACCACAACCTGATTAATCACATATTGATAGATAGGAGATGGCATTTGAGTATACTAGATGTATGAATTTTCAGGGGAGCTGATTGTGACACTGATAACTGTCTGTTGGTTGCATATGTTTGGGAAAGATTGGCAGTAAGTAGACAATAGCACAGAAGTTTGATGGGGAAAGATTTAATCTCAGGAAGCTAAATGAGCTGGAAGTTAGTAAACAATATCAGATTGAGATTACAAACAGGTTTGCAGCTTTGGAGAACTTAAGTGATAAAGAGGACATAAATAGGGCTTGGAAGAACATTAAAGGGAATACAAAAACCTCAGCCAAAGAGTCTAGGTCTGCACGAATTGAAGCAGCATAAACCATGGTTTGATAAATAATGTTTAGGCTTTTTAGATCATAGGAAGCAGGCTAAAATGCAGTGGGTACAGGATCCAAACCAAAGCAATGTAGATAATCTGAACAATTTAAGATCTGAAGCTAGCAGACATTTCAGGAACTAAAAGAAGGTATCTCTGAAAGCTAAATTTGAGGAACTTGAAACCAACAGTAAGATAAAAAATAACAGGGATTTCTACAGGGGCATCTGTAACTTTAAGAAGGGTGACCAGCTGAGAACTAATATAGTAAAGGATGAGAAGGGTGATTTGGTTGCAGACTCCCACAGTATTTTGGCTAGGTGGAGGAACTGTTTCTCCCAGCTTTTGAATGTGCATGGGGTTAATGATGGTAAGCAGAGAGAATTACACACAGCAGAGCCACTGGTGCCTGACCCAAGTGCCTTTGAGTTGAGATGACTATTGAACAGCTAACAACACACAAATGGCCAGGAGTTGATCAAATCCCAGCAGAATTGTTTACATTAGGGGGTAGAACAATTTGCTCTGAGATCCATAAACTTACTAATTCTATCTTAAATAAGGAGGAATTGCCTGAGGAGTGGAAGGAGTCGATTATTGTACCTATTTATAAGAAGGGTGATAAAAAGACTAGTTATTATAGGGGCATATCACTTCTGTCAACTACCATACAAAATTTTATCCAACATCCTGCTGTCAAGGTTAAGTTAACCTTGACAGGAGCTTCAGGTTCTGAGGTTAGGGCATGTCATGTGTATGTCAAAACTTCAGTGTTGTACATTACAGTTGCTATCTTCAGGGCTACACACATAATTCTGAAGTTGGCAGTTACAACGGGCACTGACACATCTGCATAGCTTCAAAATATGGTGGGCCTAAACCCTGAAAGCTTGTAGACACATTAGAGATAGTATAGAAATTCAAAGGACGAGAATAACAATCTACTTATGATACTTTTATTTGTTGTTATTTGATTAAGTTGTTTGTTTGTTTATTTGTATTTATTTAGTATTGTTTGTTTTTATTTGGTTCTTTACAAATATATGTATGTGTTTGTGTAATAGTTGGGTAGTTTAGTTTCTTTGTTACCTCCTGCTTTTGTTTTTTTGGCCTTGTTGATGTAGAGTGGACCAATGACGAAATATAAACGTTTGTTTAAATTGTCTGTATGGCTCTACCTGGATGATTTGTATGCTTAAATCTCTGCAACCTCCCCCCCCCCCTCCACCAGCAGAGGACCCAACTTCACATTTTTTAACGTGACATTCTTGTAATAATTTTAGTAATTCTTGATTAATAAACATGGAGTTAGTCTGTGTCACCATGTTTGGATGATTTTGTGACCAACAATGGGGCGGATGATGCCTTTGGTACCGAGGTCTTCAGTTGCACATAATGACACCTTCTTCCTTTCTACTTTGCTTCTTGCTCTGAGCTGACACATAGAGATTTCAGCTACTTGTTACATTGAATTAAATCATAAACATTTTTCACTCTGCCAGCATAATAAGAAGTGACGTAGCATAATACCAGTTTCCCACACTAGAAGGTTAAGACATATATATTCAAAGGTATTGTCGCAGTCTGCTGCGGTTGTCAGCATCGTTAAATAACATGAAAAACAGCTTGGAATATTTAATAATACAATATTTTGTACACAAATATTAAACATGATTTTTCTCTAAATGCTACCTTGTTTAAAGATATAAATTTAACCAGCATATTGTGCAGTAATGATGGTGTTAGAGTAACTGGAAGATGCAGTTGAGATGAGATGTTCTTAACTTGGACTCTGATTTTTTCAGGGTCGACCATGGCCTACCCAGTACCCTCCCGCCTCCACCCACTGAGTGCAGGATCATGGAACCACTGGCGTTAGTGCCACAGGTGGCATTCCAAAATAATTCCTGGGCCTGTAAAATTTTTTTTCCAAAGAAATGTTGTGGTAAAATGTATTTAAATGGTTAACAGAACGTGTTATGTATGTGACGGTGAGAATTATATTTATATTCATGTATGTGATGTGGCAGTGGTAAGCAGGGATAGAATGTTCCTTAATAGTGACTATGTTATGGACTGAATGATCCAGGGTCTATTTGAAAACATCCAGCCTCCTATTCAATGTTTATTCAGCTTCTTTCCTGGGAGTAAAGTGGCCAGGTTGTGAAGGTGATTACTCTCCTCCATCTAGTACCAAGGTTAAGAAAGACTGGAACTTGGCATGCCCCCCCCCCCCAATACATCTTCATGGTATACACGACTTTACCTCTTAAGTTCTTCGTATAGTTAAAGGAACTGACTCCCTTATTCACATCAAGAAACTGGATGAAATCAGGCAAATCACATTGAGGGTAACACTGCCGGGGCTTGAAGACAGTACCTTAAAATTACTTATTGTCACATTATTACAAAGCTTAGTTTCTTCAGGTATCAAATTTACATGATACAATATTAATTAGGGTTGTTAATTTCCACATACTAACTGAATCATCACTCATGAAGGTTTCACAGTTTTGCTGTTGTGCTACAAGAACTCAGCAATATTGTAGATAGATTCTTACATCAACAGTTTAACAAGGCTCTTGCATGTTATATTTAGCAACTCTTTCATCCATAATAGTTTTTATTTAAAATTGAGTTCTATAAAAATACATGAAGACAAATTGCAACTGTTAAAATATATTCATCAAATATGTCATCGTGGAGGTGTGATATATAAATATAAATACATAAATTACTGATCTGAAACATTAAGTTACCAGTACATCATTTGATCATTTCAAATAAACCCTGTTGTATTATCACAAAGGAAACTGATGTCCATTGCATAACAACAGATGACAAAGAAAAAATGTGCTGACTTGGATTTCATTTCCAACATCATTTACATCAACAAATCATAAAACATTCTCAGTTATGAGAGCCAGTTTGTATAGAGTGGAACAGAGTAAAGTGCACAGCTCCATGCATTTCACATATGTATTGTACAGTCATGAGGCCCACCAAAATTCATTAAATAAAACAATAACATTCTGTATGTAGAAAGTACTTATAACATACAATACTTATCCTAATAGGATTATTCCTAGTGTCTGAAAGTTTTTTTTTAATTTAATGTAATCTGTATTCCATGTAGTAGATTGGTTATACAGTATTAGATCCAACAAAGTGCAAAGTCAGTAATGAATAATCATGTGGCACTTTGTTCCTCCTACATATTTTGACCTCTACAAGGTTATCATGAAGAAGGTATATACAAAGGCATACAAGTACAGCAAATTCTGTCAAAGGTGTGCATATGTAGAGTATATCTCCATGATGATGACCTTGTAGCGGTCAAAACATGTAGGAGGAACATGAGGGACAAATTATTGTTCATTACTGATTGTGCAGCTTGTTTGATCTAATACTGTATTTTTTCTAAATTACAGTAAATATTCAAATTTGCCTAATATTTTTATATGACCTGAGAAGCCATGTCATCCACATTGTGCCACATTCAGTTCTGTATGTGAATTTCACCCAGCACCAAATTTTTGTGTTCAGGATAAATTTATTACAAGCAAACAGCTGAGCAACACAAGTATTATAAGCTTCTTGCATTGTAAATACACTTGCATCCTCTCATTTAGAACAATAGCTGTTTTTATTCAGTACTTAAACTGCCAAAGTATACATGGAACAAAAAGTGCCGTCTAAAATATAACGCCACAATATTATCTTCCCAGTTTAGTTTCCACCTTGGTGTGACAAATGTGTACATATTTCGTGTAATAGATGGATGAATGAGGTGTGTGCAAGTAAATTTGTTAAATGGAAATACAAAAATATTGTATTGAATATCAGAAAGATGTACTTTACCATAATTCCAGTATTGAGTAGCAACATGATGAAATCAAGAATGTTTGGTGCTTTGAAACTGTTCAGCGACATCGGTTAATAATTGCCTTGCCTCTTTATTAGTGCAGTGTTCTTCTGTGAACTATGCTGAATGAAGGCACAGAATTTAAGGCTTATTTGTTATATAGAAATATTGCAAAATTCAGATGAAGGCTTCTAAATGCTAGAATCAAGTTTCAGGAACCTCATATTCAAGCTATGAATACCCTTGAACATGAGGAACCTGAAACTTGATTCGGAAACATTTCATTTGAAGAAAAGTTAAAACTCAGTTGTTTGGATACTCGAGATTACATAAATGTCTGATTAAATTAATTGTATTTAACTATAACTGATTTGAAGGATTCCAATGTTCTAATATTAATTATAATTTTAATCATCTATGGAGACTTTCTACAATATAAATTAACACATAAGCTGCACATATCAAAGCACTAGTGAGCTCCCTGAAGATGGCCAAGAGCTGAAATCAAAACATGTCAGAGCAGTAATTAACAAATAAACACACAGTGCAACAAGTTGGTGTTAAGTATTGTGTAACCAGTCTACGTACATTTTATCGTCAGCATGTGGCACTTCCTACTATAAACTCCCACAGGGTTGGACAGACCATTTTATGAAAAGAGAAGTGATTTCTTAACATAAGTGGATAAATTTTAGTGAGCACAATTAATAGATATATTTTTGTGATATAGGGGAAGGACAAAGCTGCCAACAAGCTACATTTGCTGTCTGCATCATAAGCAAGACGTTAATAAGGTATATTTTCAAGCTTTATTACCACCCTAATATTCAAATGCTGTTACATGACTGGCATGGACAGTTCAGTCATTTTTGGCAATTTAGTGATTATGGATGTCAGCCTCTAGAACAGCTGATGGGTTGTGTTATGAGACAAGAGTGCATGGTTCTAAGGGAAGGAACTGAGAACAACTTCAGGTATTATAAATTTCATTATCTAGAAACAGTAAGTTACTGCTTATTAGAACATCTTCATTGTTTTGACTACAAATTATTATTTGTTTGTTAAAGCTCTGGGTTGTGTTCACACATTATCTGTTTCTTCTAGGTTTAGGAACACATATCTCATGATGAAGAATACAAGATAATATATTTCATTTTGTAATTTTTAAGTTAGCCAAAGGCAAGTATAAGGATTTTCAAGACATTGGAAAGGTTTGTAATCTCATGATCCAAGGATTATTCTGCTTTATTGGAATCTTTGATGTGGAATGCAACTGCTATGATGAAAACCATTTCTGTCTTTTTGCATCTGCGGTTGATAATCAGCACAATATTTTACCTTCACATAAGAGCCATGTTGTAGGAATATCAGTGTGAAGTCTTCTTTGCCTTAAACTCAAACACAGCACTGTCTAATTGCTGCAGGTACATCACAGTGAACACCTTCCTTTGCACGATTTAAAAAGAAATCCTGTCACAACAATTCTTTGAGTGGCCAAAGTATGATAGCTTGCCTCACCCTGCATTGCACCTTTCCAGGCATGAGGGTGAGGTAAGAACTTCATTATAAACATGAAGACCCTGAGTGAGAATCATACTGAGGCCTACAGGAACCGATATGTGCAGTGACAGCATGATTTCTGTTGATCACGTCCACCAAATTTGGTCATAGCCAACTTCCAGTGGTGTTCACTTGGACACAGACTTCCATATTTGGAACTAAATGATGACAAGAACAAGCACTGCAGCACAAGACTGTCCCTGTACCATATTTCCTGCATCATCCAGGTCTGAGTGTAGCCTGCTACAGCTTCTCATCACTGAGGTTTACCATGTTGTAGTACGAGTGGTCAGGAAACCTCTCTAGTTCTATATACTCTGTTTCTGTGAGCAACAGTTGTTCCAACAACTTGATTAATTCACTGAAACTGGGTCGGTCTTTAGGATCCTTATCCCAACAGTAATACATGATGTTGTACAGCTCTCTACGGCAGTGCTCTGGTTTGTCTAACCGGCACCCATCCCGCACCCTCCTCATGACCTCGGCAGCAGCGAGACCAGGGTAAGGAGTGGAACCCAGAGTCACAATTTCCCAGATGAGTATACCAAAACTCCAAACGTCAGATTTGACTGAAAATATGTTGTCATATAAGGATTCTGGTGCCATCCAACGGATGGGCAGGCGTCCTTCTGATTTGCGCTCATACACGTGGCTTGAGATGATATCTCGGGCAAAGCCAAAATCTGCTACTTTGCAGATGTGATTCTCTCCCACCAGGACGTTTCTTGCTGCAAGGTCACGGTGAATGATCTATGACAAGTAAACTGGCTATTATTATTATTATTATTACTACATAATCTTTCAAAACTGTTCTTATAGAAAAAAAACAAATGGAGTAGGTTCTGTCAGGTTTATGTGCATATGTTAAAGATTAGTTAGTGCACATGAAACATTTTCAGCTATTGCCTAAACACATCTAAAAGTATCCCACATACAGTAGATTTATATAGAGGATTTGCTTATTGTTCCATTGGTAAAGCATGACTCACTGCATTTCAGTTTGAAGTCTATTAGTTGGCATAAATTCTGAATCATACACATTTGTAAATGCTCTGTGTTAGTATTTAAGAACAGGCTAGTAAGAGGGTTTTTGGTAGACAAAGGCAAGAATTGCAATGCAGTTGATATTTTGGAGACAGGTGTCAGCAGTCGTGGACTGGATTAAGGCAACATATATGATGATATGGTAACATACTCACCCCCTTTGAAGACAGAAATTCCATCCCACGGGCAACCTGATACACAAAGGAAGTGAGATCTCGTGATGTCAGGCTGTTGCTGGGGCCATGCAAATTACCATAGTAACGCTCAGCACGTGAGTTGCGTAAGAAGCTCTGCAACTTCCCATGTGGGACATATTCCATGATAACAAACACTGGTTCTGGAAAAGAAAACCAATCGTAGAAACCCTTTTTGACTTATCCAAGATAGAGCCTCCCATAAATCCAACCCCTTGTCCATACCTCAGGGTATCGTGGATTCATACTTTGCTCTACCCTGGGTAACGTGGGAGGTGGTAACATTTGTGGAGGGCATAGCCTGTGAGGGTTGCTATGACACAGGCTGGCTTATGGGGCTCTGATCTACCCAAGCCAAGGTGGAAGGTATCGTGCTGCAGGCTGCATGGCACTGGGGTAAGATTACGGTGTCTGCAACAATCCCCATGGGGAACCAGGCCACACCCCACTGTAAGTAGACCTTCCATCCATGTGGGACTCTGGACAGTGATCAAATATTTTCCCCATTTTTCATGGGAGGGCTCCTTATCGGGGACCCCGACAGATATAAATGAATGAATAAACCGATGACTCTAGAGATGAAGCTTCTCTCTCCATAGGGACCCTGCTGGGGAATGTGGAGGGGG
>Ga0136643_10012114_pt1 | contig 12817 bp, 9 predicted proteins | sample TergutLab28metaG_FD_96883 | JGI IMG/M metagenome (GOLD analysis project Ga0136643, IMG submission 96883) | Labiotermes labralis P1 segment gut microbial communities from Petit-Saut dam, French Guiana - Lab288 P1 (version 3) (version 3) | ecosystem: Host-associated > Arthropoda: Insects >...
GGGGGGGTCAGTCCAGTCGACTACTGGCAGCCGAGGTGTGCGCATCAGCGGTAGTAATGCTGGTTACACCATGTTCTGAGGTAGAGTGCAAGACTACTGGCTACCCACTCCACTCGCATGTTTCCCCTTTACTTCCCCTACCGTGCGTCACCGTGTGCCATCAGGTTTCAACTGCGCGCTACTAGGAAAAGTTACGTAATCCTTCATGAGTGAAATGAGAACGACGTATGAAATTTTCGTCGCACTGCCAGAAGGTATGAGACACGTAGACACTGAAGTAGAAGGAGTATAATCTGCAGTGAATATTAATATTTGAATGAGGGGGTGATGGCTCTGAATCGCAGGTTATTTGGAACACGGTTATGATTCAATGTATTCAATTTACTGCAGGAACCAAATTCACAGTATTAAATATATAAGAGTATTAAAGAGCAGCTCCGACATGTTTTGGTAGAAGTGTACCATCTATAGGGTGCACAATAAGCCAGGTACAAAACCAACTGCCAACGACAAGCTATCATTTACAAGCCGGGGGACTTCTCCAGGTGCGCTAGGTGTGCCGCGCACACCCCATACGAAAATTCGCCACCAATATGTGTTTATAACTCATGATTTAATAGCGCGGGCGAGCTGTAGTCTCCATGCTATAATGCTTCAACTCACCTTCGGTGCACCTGCACTCGCGGAGTTAGCTGTGCCGGACTCTGTACAGAGTGATGGTCGCAGCCGTGCGGGGTGAGGGGAGACTGCAGTCGTTGATAGTGGAAGGCTTGCTGCTTGCTGTAAGCACAGATTGACCAGTTTTCTTATTTGATGTATGAGGTTAGAGAGCGTCTCGCACCACGAAGGCTCTATTTTGTTGTTATCCCTTAATCATTTCTTACCATGTTTTACACCATACTCGTATTTAGATAGTATGCTGTTTCCCTTCGTCATTATACTGTGTTTTAAGACAGACTGAAATGGCCGAAAATATAGATATTAAAGAGCTATTAGATAGTCCAATTTCCTAGCGCCTGCTACACCATAAATTAAAAACAGTGAATTAATTTCGACCTTTTCCACCAATATCCAGTTTAATAACTCAGCATGTTACTAGGGCAGAACAATATACAAGACTTTTGCCTCTCAGTTTGACTGGGTAATGTGATGTGAAACAACAGACAAACGTTATTTTGGACCCTATTTACTTTTTTCTAACAGACATGAACTATTATGTAATATGCATGACTTCTCGGATTTAAATCATTTGTCAAGTGTGCAGTAAAACACTCAAAATCACAGACTCGTGTGCACTATTGTCTACAGTTACAGTTAATTGGAAAACAGCATACGGTTTGCCTGCTTGTCGACGCTCAGTTCAGAAACGACGTTACCAGGCTTAATGAACAAGTGAAGAAGAACATAGTAATGTGACGTCGGTCTGTTGATGCTGTGTGTTACTTAGTTAATCAAGAACTTCCGTTCTGGGGCCATGATGAATCGGCCACATCTTTAAACACAGGAAACTTCGTGGTATTTCTCAGAGAAATGAAAAATAGTGACTCATTTCTTGAAAATCATCTGAATGCAGCCACCGTTATTTAATTTAAAATACAAATTATTTCTTTATTTCATGAAATTTTCTATTCTAACATTCAAAGTATTAAAAAAACTTGTATTAAATACAGATATTTAATATTTATGATGTAGATGATTTATGATAGAGATAAAATCCGCAGCGATCACCTTCGCCATCTAAGCGGAATTCAAGACATAATTAAATGGACCGAGGTTTCGAAGAAGAGAGTGGGATGCCCATGTGGGAAGAATGGAGGACAACCGTCTGGCAAAGATCGCTAGAGACAGTCGTCCACAGGGAGTGCGCAGTCGAGGCAGGCCGAAGAAATGCTGAATAGAAAGTCTCATCAAAGCCCCTTCGCCTTAACCTCTGGAAGAACAGGCGTTAGCCTATAGAGAAGAAGAAGAATATTTATTTATTTATATTACCAAATTCTGTATGTAACAATTCTATTGAGGACTAACTAATACTAAATATTTTGACATAGGTAAAATGAAGTTTGTGAATAAATTTCGAAAACTACTAACAAAAATTAACCTAAAGCTAACAGGCAACACCCCCTTGTTTCATACTCAGCAGACACCACCGTTTACAGGGCATTTAACATATATGTTTGTTGTTCTTACTGTATTTGACTCTTCTCCACTTATGTCTAGACCTGTTTACCTGTAATTTTTCCCAGACATGAAATTGTAATTTGCGTATATACGCCTACTGTCAGGTGCACACCGTTATATACTTCAAATAAAATTAGTGTCAAGAAATGGAGAACTTTATATTACCTAAGTTAACATTAAATAAGTGAAAGTTTTGTAAAACAGAGGCATTTCAAAATAACGTGTTCAGGAAAGTACAAGATGTAACAAAAAAAAAAAGGTTAGCGATTTGATGATAGTATAGTGTGTATAAACTTGTGTACATGGTGGTGCTGTCTCTAACATATCCTGTGCAATGCAACTGGCTGAGAATGTGGATCGTATTTGGGATACAAGGTTTCATACAAAGTTCTGCTGTGGAAACGTGTTGAAAAAGCGTTGACATCAAAAGTATATAAGCCAGTAGAAGTATGACATTACGATGGGTCTGCAGGTGATTGGTTAACTTCATCAGTGACAAGTAGAGTGACTCAAGATTGTGCTCAGTGGCTCTCGCATTTATGAACGGTAACAAACTTGGAGCTGTGCTACCATACTATTAGTCTAAAAATAAATATAGCTATAGCACACTTAAATTACATTAAATAGACCTTTTATGTTCGTAGGAAGGAAAATATAGATTTGTTCTTTTGCTGTATCGAGAATCGCGCTATGAATATGTATTTGTACTAATGAGTGGCGTTATAACTCTGCGCATTCTTTACCTCAGCTCAAGGTAAAAGGTAAAGTTCAACCTAGAACAGGCCACGAAGGCCCAAAGGGGGAGTAAAGGTATAGCTGTACTCTTTCCTTAACCTCGACGCTAGATGGGGGTGGGTGGTCAACGCCACGCCCCGGCCGCTTTACCGGTACCCACTGTATAGGAGGCCAGGTGGGCCACACGACCGGTCTGGACGGGTGGGGAAAATCTGACCCCACCGGAATTCGATCCTCGGACAGTCCAGGCCGTAGCGAGTGGTTATACCGACTGAGCTAACCCGGCCCACCCTGTACCTCAGCACTAGATGACGGAAAGTGTTCTCCTTCACTCCCCGGTAATATTACCTCCAGACGAAATACCTCGTTACCCATTCAATAGAAATTAGGATGCTGTGGAGGAAAGCAAATCTTTTACCGTTGCCGGGAGTCGATACAGCCCTTCTCTATCATCAGGCCCTTAGTTATGTAACTATTGATGTAGCTGTATGCAGGTACAAAGTGTGGTGTGCTGGTGTAGCTGTATGCAGGTGGTGCGCTGACCAATTGCGTGCGACATGCGGGCCCCCTAGCCTCAAAAGGACATCAAATGAACAGAAGTACTAGAAACTCAGTGGACAATCGTGGTGGCCGTGCGGTCTAAGCCCCTTGATTACTGGGATCGTGGGTTTGAATACCGCAGAGGACATGGATGTTCGTTTTTGTTGTTGTGTGTGGTGTAGATAGCGGCCTCTGCGACGAGCCGATCCCTCATTTAGAGGAGTCCTACCGAGTGTGTGTGATCTAGAAACCTCAACAGTGAGGCCGCCTAGACCCAAGCTGGACTGTGGCGCCACATAAAAAGACAGACAGTATGTAAACTAGTGTGTGAAATAAATGTGATATTACCAAATTTTGTCCAACTCGAAAATTGAACGTGTAGATAAACAGTAAGGAATCATGTTGATAAATCCTTAGACACAGGTAACGTTTTAAATGATGGGAAGCAGTTACTAACAGTGTATGCCTTGTTATTAATGGAATTTAATTAACTGACTTCATGTAATAAGACCGATACAATGATAAAGCATAGCTAATGTGTCAAAGTAAACATTGTTGATAATGAACATTTGTACGTCATCTCACAATGACGGTAGTTGTCAAAACATATTGCGAATATTAAACTTTATGTATTAGATTAAAATATTATGAAACCATTGTGCTGTAAGCTTAGTAATTAACTACCATGTAGCGATCAATTTTAAACTGATTTTATTTTTAACGTAAAACACAATAAATTAAGATATTCAGTCATTTAATTACGCCAATGTAAAAACTCAATGTGAAAAAGACCGAATCTGCTGTAATCAATAATTCTAACTAAAGACTACTTTACTTTATGTTAATTAATATCTGAACCATTCTGCGTAGGGCGGTGAGAAACTGAGATGCAGCGGAGGGTAGGTTTTCTTGCAAGGCTAGGGGTTGCGTTGTTGAAATTGAATTCATCTCCCTTCTCACCCCACTGCCCCAGAGCCAGTCCGAAGCCCTGAAGGAGACCCCTGAGACAGAAAGAGACTAAGATCTTGTGCAGCCCACTATTGGTAAACCCCCTTCCGCGCTTCACTTGGTGCGAGAGACTTGAAGCATGAATAGCAAATGAATGGGACGAACGTAGAGCGATGGTTTTTATATTACATCATTACAAGTAGCAAACCAAGATATCGCATATCTCCGTACTTGCACTTCAGATGCGGTAGAACGTGGACAACAGATATTGGAGAATAAGGGCTGGTGGCTCGAAGTTCGGTTGGGCGAACTACTACGAAGATTTTGTATCGTAATATAATTTGATGTCGTGCCATGATTTTAACTTTGTTGTTATCTGTTTATCCGCGAAGGCGGCAACCGTAGAAAATTTCCTTTCATTAGTTTCTGTAACACGAAATTTGACTGTCTTTACCTGCTTCGTTCTGTCTTGCAGTTCTTCTGGTTGCTAGGGCACGACATCTCGTTAATCATTAAACGATTTTTATGGCAAAGAATATTTCTATGGGAGAACATCTGCGTTAAGATGGAAAGCTTTGGTTCGCTTACGGTATGTAATATATATATATAAAACATTACAAAACTTACCACACTGTCATGTCAGCACACGTAGCGTATTCGGTATAGCGACTCGCTACGAGCTGAATGGTCAGTTTTAACCCCGGTGGGGGCAAGATTTTCCGTGCCCGTCCAACCTGCTCTGGGGTCCACCCAGCCCCATGTAAAGTGAGTACCGGGTTTCTTTGCCAGACTTAAAGCGGCCGGGGCGTGGCGTTAATTACCCTTTCCCATCTAGCGCCGAGGTTAAAGAAAATGCAGAGATGTTATTACTCCCTGTCTGTTCCTTCATGGTCGGTTGTAGGATGAATTTTACCTTTCATCGCGGAAAGGTAAAAGCTTAGTTAAAACGATTGAATAAGAATAATAAATCAATAAAATTAATTACAATTAATTATAATTAATTAATTAGAAATTAACGGAAAAGATGTGTGATGCACTGGGCTTTTTCTTTCCAAAACTACTGAACGAAATTATGTTAAATTACTTATTGACATCCGAAATGAACGGTATAGGTGAAATTTGCTTATTGCTTCGTTTTGGTTTTATGCAACCTTGCAGTGAAGCCTTAAGACTGAAAAAGCCATGTTCTCCAAAACCTTGGTACCAAAATACACGGTGTCACATGTTACAAGGCAGTAATTATCACAATCTACGTAACCTTTACGGTACTGTACATGAAGTAAGTATCAACTTTTAAGAGACATTCATTGCGCAGAAAAGAGTTCTGGATATGAGATATGAACCTAATTAAAAACTTTAGTTTTTATTCTAAACGTTTCTCAGCGTGATAAATATTTAACAGGGAGTAGAAAATTCTTACTTTGTGCATCGCTGTCATTAATGCGAATAGTTTTCAGCAGTATATTACTGGCTGCATGAAATAAACACGAACTCTAATTAGTTATGGATAAAAGGTGTGAGAAAATACGTCTACTTTCCTGAAGTACACCATTCCATTCTTGTTACTTACTTTCAGTACCTTGTTAGTACGTGAAGGATGCAGCAAGTATTTAAGGAAATGAGGTTTATATCTGAAGAAGAGTGCTCCTGTAAAGAAAATCGGTAATATTAAGTACCGTATGTTGTAACCTTGAAAATGTTTTCATTTTGCCACACAAGCTATTTGTGTTTAATATATAATGAGAACCTGTTATTTTATTCATTCGCATTAATCTTTGTGGTGAAAACGGAAGTGTTTTCTGTGAGGTGAAAAGTGAAGTTTTATGTATAGCTTAGTTGAATGCCACCCTTCAGTTGCCTTCGCCCTACCTTTACCAGCTGGACGAACGTGTACATTCTGGGAATTTTTGGAGCAGTAAATTTTCTGTTCCCTCATGACAAATGTAGTCTCACTACAAACCCTTATTTTTATTATTTTCTTTTTCTACTCCTCTCCCATTCTCCTCCCCCTTCTCTTTCTGCAACTTTTTTAGTCAGTCGACAGGGGCTAATTTGTTGTAGGCATAACGTTTAACTAAGAGATGTCCAGACGATAGTAACTGCTTAAAGAGTAGTGAAATGTAGGGCCCATAAAATATAACATGTAACTCGTAAGAGGGAAACACTGAAGTCATGACAAAATCTATTCTCGTTGAACTTTTGACAGAATTCAAATTGGCAGTATGCTGAGTAACCAACCAACTGATCCTTTGGAACAAATTCCTGCTTTAAAGGCAAATAATCTGTTTTGTGATCAAGAATCTCCCCTTATTTTATAGAATGCTTTGTGATCTGTGACATGTCTAACGTCACATAAACTCAACCCTATTGCTTTTAGATCCATTTTAATATTATTACCCCATCTTTGCTTATGTTTGGCAGATGCTCTGTTTCCGTCTATGTAACCCACAAAAATTTCTTGCACGTTTCTCATTTTTTAAATTTCGTCACGTATCCTGCCCATTTCACTGTCCATGATTTGGTTACTACATTACCGATCGGCCTCGTTCCAGTTTCCCGGTAATCATTACCTTTCTCCGTCCTCTCTGTATGCAGCCGTTGGTAACTCCAGGGACATTATCTGAATACAATATCTACTAACGCCAGAACGAGTACAATGTCATTGAGTTTGCTGTTAACATGTACGTATGTATGCCGGTCGACAAATATTGACATACTCCCTCCTGCTTTAAAAGTTGATTTTCTGCTTCAGCTATTATCCGGCAGTTTTGCATAGAGCAAGGTGTACTTCCGGAAAAAGAAAAAAAAAACCTGCTTTATTAAAACAGCAGCTCACTACGGCTAAGTATGTAAGTGGATAGAGTGTCTAAACAGATAGCATGTACTCTACATCCGGTGGGGAAACATCACGTGCACTTTCAAGGTAGCTTCTTGAAACAAAATTTCTACACACAGTACATGATAACGCAATTCCTGGCACACAGAAAGCAGCTTGTATCTCCATTAAGAAGATAAGTCTATTACTGCTCTTGAGGGAAATCATAGCTCTTTCTAGAAACATAAGAAACGTGTGTGTGTGCACGGTAATGCACAAATTCTTAATATTAAATTACGTGGTTAAGAGCACAGGATTCTGAACAATTTTCAGCTAATTCCCTATCTAAATCGTTCATGGTTCCGAGGTTGGTATGTCAAATTTTACACTTTAAGGACAAAACTGTATCCGTCAGATTTAAAGACCCAGTTCGTACCGCCCAGTAAACACTCTGTCTCCGTTATAAAAACGATAATTTAATGCTGTAAAGAGAAATAATCGCTGTTTGTTCTGAAATCCACCCACTCATAAATGAATTGTGGGCAGAACACAGAATTTCTTAATGTTAAAACTGGTTGTGTATAAAACAAGTCTTAGGACTTATTAAAAGGTTAACACTTTAATATTTTGAATTGGTCTGTCGTTGCAGACATTCTCTGGCTGCTCCCCCAGGTAAAATTGGGAGGAGAGCACAGTTTCTTTTGGGTTCCTTATTGCAGATAGTCACCAGGGTGAAGCTAGTTCTCCATGTGGTGGGCCCAACAAGATGGTTGCTTACTTCACCACTTGGTCCTGAGGAAGGAGGAAGAGCGTGTCTCCGAAAATATCAATTCGATTTGTGTCCATCACCCAGTGTGTAAAAATGCGAAGTTCTAAAAAAAATGAATCTTGCTAATCATATGGCATTGCGTTTTGTGACGTTGTACCTCTGCCCCGGATATTGCATGAGCCTGATGTCCTTGAACTTGTTCAGCAACCGGACAAAAATAAAGAAATGTGGGGACAGAAGATAACAAAAACGGATGGGTACAAATTGATTCTCTGATACCGTTCCCAAATTGTCGTCATGCAACACATACAGGTAAGGTGAAGGCAAATCTGTCACTTTTCATGTCATGAATGAATATGGGTGAGTAGAGGGATAGGTCCATAAATTCTTAACTTCGGGATTAAATGCATGTGAGATCTCAGATTCAAAACAGAGTCGCTTTGCTCCTGCGGAATGGTCCCGGTATCCACTGAATAGGAAACTGGATAGGCCGCAGAGCTGATCTGGATGCTTAAGGTTCAGGACAATATATTGCCCCTACAGGCAACCGAGCCATGATTCCTTTAACCCTTTAAACGCCAGTTAAATCGCATCTGCCGTTTGCTGGCATTGTTAGGGCTCACCATGTTCTCCACGTTAGCAGGGTAAGGGTTAATTTCATTTATATATGTATATACTTGTGTTATATTAGGGTGTCACATCTGCAAGTGTGGGCCGGGTAGCTCAGTCGGTATAGGACTGACTACGGGCTGGACGGTCCGGGATCGAATCCTGGTGGGGACGAGATTTTCCGCCCTTCTAGACCGGCCCTGGGGCCTACCCAGCCTCCTGTAAAATGGGTACCGGTTCTTTCCCGGGGGTAAAGTGCGGCCGGAGCGTGCTGCAGACCACTCACCCCCTTCTAATGCCGCGGTTATGGAAGAGTAGAGCTATACCTCTACCCACCCTCTGGGCCACACTGGGCCTGTAACGGGATCACTTCACCTGTAAATCTGCAAGTACTTAAATTAAAATAACGTGAAATTAATTTTCATTTGGCGAGTTTACATTTAATGAACTTTCAAGGGCAGCACACTTTTCGTAACTTGAAGAGATTATGGACACCTGCGACCTTATTTTTAAGGTGGAACTATGATTGTTAATAGCTTTCAAAATGAGACTGTATTTCAGTTTTGTACTGTACATGGTGGCTCCCTCAAACAGCAGTACAGAGACATAATGCTGCTGATTTTACACACGTCGTTCATATACGTTTTCTGCTGGCAAATTGTAGGAATGTTTGATGCCAGTGTATTGCAGATGGGACTGTTCAAGTTTAAAAAAATTTACAGCACACCATGAAGACATACAGGGGGAATTCAGGTTTGGCTACACTCATTTTTAACCGGGGCACTAGATGGAGGTGAGCGGTAAATCTCACGCCCCGACCGCTCTATCCCCGGGAAAGAACGCCGGTACCCTTGGAGTGTGAGACTGGGTGGGCCCCACAGCCGATCCGAACTGTTTTTGGAGAAGAGAAAATCTCTTGCCCCTCCCGGAATTCGAAGCCCGGACGTTAGTAATAAATAATTGACCGAACTGAACTGAATTGAGTTTTTATCACATGTGAAAGATTAAAAGTTATCGACTTTAACCCCTGACAACCAAGATTCTTCTCAATGTTAATATAACATTCAGGTTCCTGCTTTGCCGTTAGGCATAGCCTCACTCTGTGGCAGTACACGTCGCTGCAGCCAGAAGTGATCAGTTTCTAGTCTGACAGGTCAGGTGGTAAGAATTAAAAAGGAACACTTTTCCGTCACGACAGTCACCGAGTAGCTGCAAAACCGTTGCAGCCTGAAGTCCATTTAATCTATGGCCTATGTAAAGCTTCATTTCGTGCGTCCGAGGGAACGCGGTCCGTCTCCATTACAAAGACCAGTGAGCTAAGGCATGGTAGGGGAATAATCGGTGTTCATTGCGTGAATCCAACGGAATGCATAAATACAGTGTAAAGGTAAAGGTAAAGTTCACTCTAGAACGGGCCACGAAGGCACAGAGGGGGAGTAGAGGTATAGCTGTAATCTTTCTTTAGTCTCCGCGCTAGATGGTGGTGGGTGCTTTACCCCCGCGAAAGACCCAGTACCCATTTTATTGGATAGGATGGTTGGGCCCCAGGGCCGGTCTGGACGGTTGTGGAAAATCTCGCCCTCACTAGGATTCAATCCCCGGCCGGTCTAGTCCTGTAGCGAATCGCTATACCGACCGAGCTTTCGCAGCACACTACATAAATCCAATGTGCAGACAAAATATAGAGCTCTTAAGTGTTACAATTCATGGTACGTGCAAATGACGCTGGGCTCTAAAGGTAGAAGATTACTTGCTTACATTTTGAAATGCGTATGAGTTTTGGGGGGATGAAGTGTTTTGGAAAAGACGGGTGAAATTTAATTTCAAACTGATGTGATGTACGACTTGTATATAACCGAAATAAAAAAGTGAAATGTGTTGGGCGGGTATTGGTGTGAAGGGCAGATACGGAATTTTATAAAAACCGAGTATTTGCCTTCATAGATGCAAAGTGCGGCTGGCGAGCAGACAGGCACAGCCTCAAATTTATTCCTGAATTCTGTGCAGTATTTGTTAAGATAGCGTTTAATTCCTCACAATACCATGAAAGTTTTGTTACTGCTCCAGTACGGTAAATTCATGCATACACCACAATACTCTGAGAAGCAAATTTGGTAAGTCTTCTAATTTGCTCTTCAATGACATCGAGACTTAAGTGTTTCTTCTGTCGGTATGCGTGGGGACATTTACAAGTAATGTCTTGGAACATAATACGAGACACAAGTTATGTAGAATCCACAAAATATATGTTCCGCCATGCCATTTATTCAGCACAGTTTTCAAGACCTAGTATTGCATAACGTCTCTGTACACGACAACTCAGTTTGAATCAGCTATTTCAGAGGTAGGTGGGCACTCACTGTTCTCAGAGAAAGAGTTATGAGTGGACACGTGCACTTGACTGGAGTGTTCTGTGGCCGGAATGGAACCATCCCTAATAGGCTTGTGCAATTGAAGCACTGATGTGCAGAGTGGCTGACGGACCCTGCCGTGTCTTAGTCCATCGAAATTCTGTAATGTCATTTTTTTTTAAATATTTTCGATTGATTGTTCTGATTTCTATATAAAAAAATCTGGTTTGCAATGATTCTTTGTCTGTTACGTGATGTGTGCAAAGTGCACAGCGCAGTCGGTCCGGTGGCTAGACTACATAAGTCTGAGCAATTCTAATTTGTTTCCCGGCAGGGAGTAGATATTTATGAAATAAAGTGAAATGCCAACTTCATGCAACTAGTTAATTTTATTGATGTATTCATAGCTCGACATGTTTCGGGTACATACGCCCATCATCAGGAGCATTAGATGTTGAGTTGCAGCATATGGTTTTCTGCACCGAGTTTTTGGATGTTGAGTTGCAGCACCGGGCCAGCACGACAGTAGCATCAAGCATAGAGACGTATATACGGCCACCACACACTCTGACTTCGTGAGAAATGTAGCAACAAAATGATTTTAACCCATTTTATTGTAAATAGGACAATTTTAATGTTTTAAATATTTTATAACATTCAGATTTCAAAGATTATAATATGAGAACTTGCATAAAACCTGTGTGAAAAATCTTAATTGTAAATTGTATTACCAACAGCTGCATTTGAAATACTTGTGTAACATGGCATGATATTGATTACAAGCTCCCAGAGGATGCCACGATAGTGTCGAAACATGAAGGAGTGTGATAATTTTTTAAATAATTGTGCATTTGTTGGTCATAGTACAAAATAATAAAAGATTCACGGTGCGTGTATTAAAATAAAAATAAAAAATACTGAACAGGTATTTCATGAACCGTGAAGGAAATCAGTGGGTAGTCATCAGCTTTAGTGATGAGATCTAATTACCTTTTTTTATTCACTAGATCTATTTGGTGGTATTCTAATTTTGTATCTCTCTTCGTGTTACAACTTACTGTACGTCAATATCAAACATTTATTTACATAGTCTGTATTTTTTCTGTAATTACTTTTTAATATCGCCAGTTTTTTTTCTGAAACGCATTTATGATATAGTTTTCTGCTCTGTAAAAAAGAAATTCCTGCCAAGTAAAAGTTCTTACAGACGCCAGTATATCCAAGTCAGTCTAATTTCTTCTACGTTAAAGAACTCGATTGAGAGTTAGAACGTGTGATCGGAGACGCAGTGTGTTGTGAACTTGCATGCAAAGTACCCAACTTATCTCGCTGTGTTTCGCTTCATCTGCCACTTGCAGGAACGTCCCTTTTGGAATATCGACGCCTTGAATCATGTCATTGTTCTTGGACTGATTTTGCTGTACTTCTTTGAAAGCAGTTTGCTTTCTCCACGTTTGCTTCGATATGTAATATTATATGTGAAAGTACATCAGTGCTACTAAACTCATCATTTATGTGAGCTTGCCGAATTGTGTCTTTCGGCTGAAACATTTTATTAAATGGACTATTGATTCTGAAAAAGATGATCCTTCGATATTACAATAAAATTCATTCTAGTGAATTTAATTGCGAATCCAGACCAATATTTCAGGGTAGAAAGTGTCTTTGAAAAAGGTTTCCTCGGTAATCTTCATGTTTGCACCGTACATCAGTGACAAACACTTTAGTGACAATTAAACACTTTATTGTCCAACAAAGACCGCCTCTGTGGTCTAGTGGTCAGAGTTTCTGGCTACAGATACAGAGGTCCCGGGTTCGATCCCCGGCGCTACCAGATTTTCTGAGTAGTAGTGGGTCTGGAACGGGGTCCAC
>Ga0136643_10012115_pt1 | contig 12817 bp, 16 predicted proteins | sample TergutLab28metaG_FD_96883 | JGI IMG/M metagenome (GOLD analysis project Ga0136643, IMG submission 96883) | Labiotermes labralis P1 segment gut microbial communities from Petit-Saut dam, French Guiana - Lab288 P1 (version 3) (version 3) | ecosystem: Host-associated > Arthropoda: Insects >...
CAAGGAAAATGGGAAATTTTAGAAAAGGGACTTGATATTGCCATTTTAGCGGTTGGCTCCATGGTTGAAAAAGCTGCACAAGTTCACGAGAAATTAACCGATAGAGGAATATCGGCAACCCTTATAAATCCTCGCTTTATATCTCCTATTCCCTATGAATGGCTTGACGCGCTAACAAAATACAGCCACGTTTTTACAATGGAGGAAAATGTAATAAAAGGCGGATTTGGACAAAGTATTGCGCTAGAACTTCAAAAAAAGAATGATGCCGCAAAGGTGCATGTTTTCGGGGTTGATGGTGTTTTTCCTTCGCAAGGCAAAAGACAGGAGATTTTTGAGCAGTTAGGGCTGGATGCGCAAAGTATGTATGAAAAAATTATGGAGATTTTGGATGCATAAGCGATTGGACGTGTTAATTTGTGAGCTTTTTAATGTATCAAGAGAATTCGCCAAGGAGGTAATACTTGCGGGCGAATGTTTTGTTGACGGTAAGTTGGCAACAAGACCCGGGGCAAAGTTTTCGCTTAACTCGCAGATTGTTATAAATGCTAAAATGCCGAGATTTGTTTCACGTGGTGGTGAAAAAATGGCAAAGGCTATTAATGTGTTTGGGCTTGATTTGCAAGGTTTATATTGCATGGATATTGGGGCTTCTACAGGTGGATTTACAGATTGTATGTTGCAAAATGGTGCAAAGCAAGTTTTGGCAGTAGAAAATGGAGTAGGGCAGTTACATCCAAAACTTTTAACGAACGAGCGTGTTATTTCATGGGAAAATACAGATATACGGAATATTGAAATGGCTCAGATGCCATTTGTACCGCAGTTTGCTGCAGTAGACTTGTCGTTTATATCTATAACGAATGTGTTGCCTAAAATTGCGGAGCTTTTTGCGGACAAAGGCAAATTGGTGATATTAATAAAGCCGCAATTTGAGGTAGGGCGGGGGAAAATAGGCAAAAGAGGCGTTGTGCGCAACAAAACTGCACATATTGATATGTTGCGAAATGTAACAAGAGCTGTAAATGACGTAGGATTGTCGGTTTTAAGTCTTGACTTTTCACCAATTAAAGGTCAAAATGGGAATATCGAGTATTTGCTTTTGGCGGATGCCCAAAATGTGTCATCTAAACTGGATGATAAAGTTATTCAAGGCGTTGTCGAACAAGTTTTTTTGGAGCTGTGATTGTTATGAAAAAAATTAGCTTTTACACTTATAATCAAGAGCACGCGAATGTCAATTTGACCAAAAATTTGACTGATTTTGCAGTATCTTTGGGCTTTGAGATTGAGGAGTTTGGGAATGGTGTGGATTGCGTAATAGTTTTAGGCGGCGATGGTACAATGCTTGCCGCAGCACGAAAAGTTGCGCAAAAAGGCACGCCGCTTTTGGGAATAAATATGGGAAGAATTGGATATTTGACTGATGTTGAGAAAGATTTAGGCGAGTATGCTTTAAAAAAAATACACGAAGGCGACTACAAAATAGAAACCCGAATGATGCTTCTTGGTGAAATTGTTGGCGAAAAAACACCTTTTGTTTGCTTAAACGATATTGTTATTCATCGTGGTCAAAACCCACGCCCAATCTCTCTGCGGCTTGACATTAACGGCGGATATGTTGACGAATTTATGGCGGATGGCGTGGTAATAGCCACACCGACGGGCTCTACGGCATACAACCTTTCGGCGGGAGGTCCGCTTCTTTCGCCAGAAGCCAAAATGATAGCCATAACGCCAATTTGCCCACAGTCTTTAACCGCAAGACCAACAGTTGTTTCTTTTGATAATGAAATCACAATTACGACGAAAAATTTGACACAAACTTTGGTTTCGTATGATGGTGAACCGATTTTTGTTGATGGAAAAGTATCGGAAATTCAAGTAACAATAAAATATTCACCGCTGGTTACAAACATAGTAAAAACGCACAATCTGAGCTTTTATGAAGTTTTTAGGGATAAAATCAAGAAATTGATATAAGGTGATGGCTATGCTGGAATTTTTGAGGGTGCAAAATGTTGCCCTAATTGAGGAAGTTAGCATTGAATTTGGTGCAGGACTTAATATTTTAACAGGTGAAACCGGTGCAGGAAAGTCAATTCTTATTGACTCGATTAATTTTGTGCTTGGAGGTCGTGTTGATAAGAGCAGTTTTGTACGCAAGGGTGCTGATTCGGCAACCGTTGAGGCTCTTTTTGTTGTGGAAGACAAAGGGGTTGTTTCTGTTATTAATGAGGCTGGAATCAATATTGGAGAAGACAATGCTATATTAATTTTGCGCACGTACACAACGGCAGGCAAAAATACCTGTAAAATAAACGGAAAAACAGTCACAACAAGTATGGTTAGGGATATTGCGGCTTTATTAATAGATATACATGGGCAGCATGAGCATCAATCATTGCTCGACTCCGCAAAGCATCTCCCGCTTTTAGACCGATTTTGCCAAAATAATTTGGAAGAACCTAAAGCCGCCCTTCTTGGGCATATTGAGCATTATAAAGCATTGCAAAAGTCAATAAATAAACTTTCTGGGCTTGACGACGGCGATAAATCACAACTAGAATTTTATCGTTTCCAAATGGAAGAAATTGTGTCTGCCCGTTTGGTTTTGGGTGAGGAAGAAGAGTTGATTGCACGCAAAAAGCTGCTTTTAGAAAGCGAAAAAATTGCTACTGCATCAGAGGGTTTGCTAGAATCGCTTCAATTAGAGGAAATTGCGAAGGCGGCGGAATTTGCCCGCCAAGTCGCAGAAATAGACAGTTCGCAAATCATTGTTGCGGACGAAATAATGGGTATTTATAACCAGTTAGAGGAGCTTACCCGTGGATTTTCCCGTTATGCCGAAAATTTGAATTATGATGGCGAGGAGCTTGATACGATAGAGTCAAGGCTGGATGAGCTGTATCGCTTAAAAACAAAGTATAAAATGGATATAGTGCAGATTTTGAAACATTGCGAAAACTTACAGCAGAAGTTTAACGAAATAGAAAACTCCCAAAGCGAGCTGGCTAGGCTGGCTGACGAAAAAAAGGCTTTGGAAAAAGAGATTGGGCGGACTTGCTTGCTAATGTCAAAAATTCGCCGTGATGCGGCGGACGTTCTTGGTGCGCAAATTGAAGGCATTTTGCAAGAGTTGGGCATGGAAGGAGCTCGGTTTAAAATAGAAATTGAACGGCGCAAAGAGTTCGGAAAAGATGGATTTGACCGTGTACAATTTCTTATTTCTGCCAACAAGGGCGTAGAGCCAGCACCTCTTGACCGTATAGCAAGCGGCGGTGAAATGTCCCGCACCATGCTTGCTATGAAAACTGCCCTTTCTAGTTTTGATAACATCCCAACATTTATTTTTGATGAAATAGATACAGGCATTAGTGGACGCACGGCACAGCAGGTTGCCGAAAAACTTGCGGTTATTGCAAAATCACATCAAATTTTGTGTATTACCCATCTGCCGCAAATTGCCGCAATGGGGGATATTAATTTCTTAATTGAGAAGTTAGAGCAAAAAGGGCGAAACATAACCACGGTTCACACCCTTGACGAGGATGGTGTGGTTGCTGAAATTGCACGCCTGACAGGCGGAGCAGAAATAACTGCGGCAACCACAAAGGCGGCAAAAGAGATGCGCAAGCTGGTGCAGAAAGTGAAAAAGTGATATATGAAGGAGAAATTATGGAGTGCTGTGTGGCGGTTATTGGCGGCGGGGCTGCTGGCATAATGGCGGCAGTTGCGGCAGCAGGGCAGGGTGCTTCTGTTGTGATACTTGAAAAAAATGACAAAATAGGCAAAAAACTGAGCATTACAGGCAATGGGCGGTGTAACATCACTCATAATACTGACGTGGATGGAATTTTAGATAAGACGGTTGCCAATCCATATTTTTTATATAGTGCGCTATACGGTTTGCCGCCGCATGATTTAATTGAGTTTTTTAATAAATTAGGACTGCCCACAAAAACCGAAGCTGATGGGCGGGTTTTTCCTGTTTCCGATAAATCATCCGATGTTATTGACATTTTTATGCGGCATTTGGAAAGTTGCAGTGTACAAATTCGTTTTAATAGCAATGTGTCAAGCATAACAAAAGATAATTGTGATGGTCGCTTTCAAATAAAATTGCAAAATGGACAAGTTTTCTCTTCTAACAAATGCATTATTGCTACAGGCGGATTAAGCTATCCCACTACGGGCTCAACGGGGGATGGCTTGATGTTCGCAAAAAAATTAGGGCATAAAATTGCAAACGCTCACCCTTCTCTTACGCCCCTTGTTTGTTCTGAAAAATGGGTAGAAGAGTTAATGGGGTTATCCCTAAAAAATGTACTGCTTACGGCATATATTGGAAAAAGCAAAGTCTTTGGCGGTGTGGGTGAGTTAATTTTTACTCACTACGGCATTTCTGGGCCTTTAGTACTTTCTGCAAGTGCGTATTTGGTTGGAAAAAGTAATGCGAAAATTAGCATTGACTTAAAGCCTGATGAGGACAAAGTAGCCCTCGATACCAAAATTTTACAAATTTTTAAGGAAAGTCCGAATAAGGGCATTAAAAACACCCTTGACGGGTTGTTGCCTAAAAAACTCGCCCCAATAATTATTAAACTAGCAGGCATTGACCCAGACAAGAAAGTGAATAGCGTTACGAAGGAAGAGCGTGTTAGGCTAATAAATCAAATTAAATCTTTGGAGCTTAACATCACGGGCAACCGTGGGCTTAAAGAGGCCGTGATAACAGCAGGCGGCGTTTGTGTTAGCCAAATTGATTCGTCAACAATGGAATCAAAAATCGTCCCCAACCTATATTTTGCAGGGGAAGTGATTGATGTTCACGCCTTGACGGGGGGATATAATTTGCAAATTGCTTTTGCGACGGGGCATTTGGCAGGGATGTCAGCTTCGCAACAATGAAGTGAGGTGTATTGCATTGAGAAATAGAATTGATAAACGTGGAGTGCTCGACGAAGAAGTATTTTCGCACCGCACTACCAAAGATGGGAAAGTATTTATTTCATATCATGGCAAGCAAGTTATGGTTTTGAACGGCAAAAAGGCGGAAGATTTTGCAGCGAAAATCGCTGGCAAAGATGGCAAGGATGCGCAACTTATTATGGCGAAAATAACTGGGAATTTTAAGCGGGGAAATGAGAGATAAATTTTTCTATACTTATTTTGTAGCTTCATTTATGGCTTGACTTATAGCCTCAAAAATGCCATAACTGGTGAAAGTTGCGCCAATAACGGTATTTAAAACTCCATCAAAACCATTATTTTCAAGAATATGGTCACGAATTTGCGTGAAAGCAAAATTGAAAAAAATTACAGTATCGCCGTGATGCACTGCTACAATATCAAGAATTGTATTTTCGTTCACAATAACATCAACTATAATTGGAGTCGCTATCGCAGAACCATACATCGTCTGAATGTGATGTGAATAAGTGTTATGCGAAACACCACGATATGTTCTGGGGACGAAGCGTGCTTGCTTATCGTAAACACAACTTGTTAAAATAAGCGCAAATATCACAATCAGTGATAGTGCATAAATTTTTTTCACATCATCACCTCAATATAGGATGCAGCTTATAGTATAGCATTCAAATTATCTATTTGCAAGGCGCAATTTTTCTGGTATAATGTTTGATAATGATTAAAAATGCGGAGGGACAATAATGGGATTAATTAGAGCGGCACTTGGTGCTGTTGGCAGCACAATGGCAGACCAATGGTTAGAGTTTTTTTACGCAGATGCTATGCCAAACAATGTTTTGGTAACAAGGGGCGTTAGGCAGACATCGGCACGGGGTCAAAACCGTGGTAATGACAATATAATTACTAATGGCAGCGGCATTGCTGTTGCAGACGGGCAATGCATGATGATTGTGCAAGATGGACGCATTATGGATGTTTGCGCCGAACCAGGCAGATATACTTGGGAACAAGGCAGTGAGGCGAGCGTGTTTTCTGGTAGTTTAGGTGAGGGCATTATGAGCACTTTCCGCACCATTGGCCGCCGTTTTGCTTATGGTGCGGAAACAGGCAAAGACCAGCGTATTTATTATTTTAATATTCGTGAGCTTGTGGGCAATAAGTTTGGCACGGCTACTCCTGTACCGTTTAGGGTGGTTGATACAAATATTGGGTTGGATATTGACACCTCTGTGCGCTGTAACGGCATGTACTCTTTCCGCATGACTGACCCCTTGCTGTTTTACACCAATGTTTCGGGCAATGTTCAGCAAGATTATACCGTAGACCAAATTGACGGAATGATGAAGAGTGAATTTTTGTCTGCATTGCAGCCTGCTTTTGCCCGTCTTTCTGCAATGGGGATGCGCCCAAGTCAAATTCCCGCCCATACCCAAGAGCTCTCGGGGTTTTTAAATGAGGCTTTGAGCGAAAAATGGGGCGGTTTGCGTGGTTTAAACGTAATTTCCGTGGCAATAAATTCCGTTTCTTTGCCGCCGGAAGATGATGATATGATTCGTCAGCTTCAACGCAAGGCTGTTATGCGTGACCCTGGTATGGCGGGTGCCGCCATTGTTGCGGCGCAAGCGGATGCTATGCGCGGGGCTGCCGAAAATCCCGGCGGTGCTATGATGGGTTTTATGGGGCTTAATATGGCGCAACAGGCTGGCGGCATGAATGCGCAAGAATTGCTCATGGCTGGACAACAGCAACAAGCCGCCGCCCAACAACAAGCGGTGGGGCAAGCTGCCGTTGCGCCAGCATCAAGTGCGTCAAGCGACAGCTGGCCGTGTGCTTGCGGCGTTTCTAATGGCGGACGCTTCTGCAGTGAATGTGGCACGCCAAAGCCAGCACCTGCCGCAACTGATGGGTGGTCGTGCGCTTGCGGAACAAATAATACGGGACGTTTTTGTAGCGAGTGTGGCACTCCCCGTCCAGAAAGCAGTAATTGGACATGTGCCTGTGGCACAACAAACGAAGGACGTTTCTGCAGTGAATGTGGTACACAAAGAGCGTAAATTATATACTAGATGATTTATACAAATATGTCAAAATCGAAGATGTCGGTGAAATGGCAGGATGGCGACATCACGAAAATAAGGAAACATCCAAAATATTGAACTTCTGAAAGTTTATTTTAGCCTGCATATAGGGAGTAGCAACGGGTAGCGAACAAAATTTATATTTATTGGGACTGAAATACTAAAATAGCATTGGAGGATTTATTATGAATGTAGTGTACATTCTAGGTGGCGAACCTATACCTGTGCAAGGTAAACGAGATGAAATATATAATAAATATGGCAAGGAATGGAATATCAAGGAACATGGCGGCGGACATGGAAATTGGCTGTTGACTAAAAACGCCGATGTGCTTGTAGATGGAAAAAGTTATCGTGATTATGCACTTAATCACTATGGTAAAAAGAAACTGACAAAAAAACTCGCAGATAAGTTTGAAGAGGACATTAGAAGTGGTAAAATAAAACTATAACAACCATGTTTTATCAAGATAATAAGCATCAGCTTATGTGTGCGTTGCTTGATGAATGACGAACAAATTTTATATTATGTGAGGTTTTTACGATGGCATTAAAAGAATATAAATGCTTAAATTGTGATGGTGCTATTAATTTTGATGCTGGCTTGCAGCAAATGTCTTGCCCATTTTGCGACTCTACTTTTGAAGTAGCGGCTTTAATGGAGATGCAAGATGACGAAAATGCTGAGCAGACTGTGGAAATTGAGTGGGCAGCACACGACGACCAACCTTGGGAAGAAGGCGAGCAAGAAGGCATAAGGGTGTATTCCTGCAACACTTGTGCGGGTGAAATTGTAACGGATGCCACCACGGCGGCGGCAAAATGCCCGTTTTGCGGCAATCCTATTGTGATGAAGGGGCAGCTTTCGGGTGCGGCAAAACCCGACCTTATCATTCCCTTCCAATTAGACAAAAATGCTGCAAAACAAGCACTTATCGACCATTTAAGCGGAAAAAAACTGCTGCCAAAATGCTTTAAATCCAAAAAGACCTTGGAAGATATTAGCGGGCTGTATGTTCCATTTTGGTTGTTTGATGCCGAAGTCAATGCAAATATGCGTTTTAGAGCGACCACCACAAGAGTTTGGATGGATAGCCGCTTTACATACACGGAAACACGCCATTTTAATGTTGTGCGTCAGGGTGCGATGGCTTTTGACGCAGTGCCTGTGGATGCTTCTAAAAAAATGCCAAGCGACATTATGGAATCTATTGAACCCTTTAATATTACTACTGCCGTACCTTTTAAAACAGGCTATTTGGCGGGATACATGGCAGACAAATTTGACTATGAAGCAGAAGAGTGCAAAGTTCGTGCAAATCAGCGTATAGTAAAAAGCACGGAAGATTCGTTTAGGCGCACTGTGCAAGGGTATGCCACCGTAATACCGCAATACCAAGGTGTATACCTACAAAAAAGTGAGGTAAAATACGCCTTGCTGCCTGTTTGGACAATAACAGCAAATTGGCAGGGGAAAACTTACCTTTTTGCTATGAATGGGCAAACTGGCAAGTTTGTTGGAGATTTGCCCACGGACTGGGGAATCTTTTGGAAATGGTTTGCTATAATGGCTGTTGCAATATCCGCTGTGTTAATTTTAATTGCTTGGCTTGTGGGGGTGATGTAGATGCTAGTGACAATATTAATTTGCGTGGGTATTGCCCTTGTTATTACAGCTTCGGTAATGCTCGGTATACGCTCGAAGCTAAAATCAGTCCGTATGGCACGTACTGCCTGCAACTATGAAAGGGCTGGCAGTTTTGGGCTTACAAAAAACACCGATACTTTTTTATATCGTAATATTGTCCGCATACCACGCCCTCAAAATACTGGGCGCAGGCGATGATGTTAATTAAAGGAGAAAGCATATGATTGAATCAAGATGCGGCATTTTATGCAGTGAATGTGAATATAGAGAAAGCATGAATTGCGGTGGATGCGTTAAAATTGCGAAGCCGTTTTGGGGTGATTTTTGCCCTGTTAAAGATTGTTGTGAAGGAAAAGGGCTTGAAAATTGTGGATTTTGTGAAAACTTCCCTTGCGAGTTGTTAAACTCTTTTGCATATGACAAGGAACAGGGAGATGAGGGTAAGCGTATAGAGCAATGCAGAGAGTGGTGTAAAAATGATGCGTAAAATAAGATTTTGCTCATTTATTGCATTGGCTATAATTGCTTTTGCGGCTTGCGGCAGAAATGAGGGTCAGGATGGTGAAATACGCCTTTTCCACGAACAAACTTCCTCACCAATTAGCATTGCCGCTGGCTCACAACGTCAATACATATTGATGGATGACGGCAGCTTATGGATGTGGGGTTGGCATAGCGACGGCACGGGAGGGCGTGATTTTTTTAGATATGCCCATATGCCAATCCATGTTAAGGATGGCGTTGCTGAAATTTTGGTCGATGGCTTGAGTTTTACTGCTATTTTAGAAGATGGTGAAGTTGTTGATATGGGCTGGCTTCCAAGGTGGCAATCAGGAGGTGGACGGCTTGCAGTTGGGGATGCGCAAACAGCGGTGTCGCAAAACGGCACATCAACCCTAATTATAAATGAAAATGGGGATGTTTACGCTCATGGTGAATTTATGATAGGGCACTTGCAACCATCTACAATTTTGCGGGGAAACAACGAAGCCTTTGTGCAAGTCTTAATCGACGGTGTTTTTACAACTTTTCACCAAATTTTAACAGAAGGCGTTTGGATGATTATGGAATCATCCAACGAAGAAATGCTCACCACAGACCCGCTGACAAATTTTGACTATAACTTTAACAGCGACGGAACAAAAGAGCTGCGCTTTCATGGAATGGGCAATGCGACGCAGATTGGCGAGTCCGCTTCATGGCAGTTTTTGCAAGATGGTCGCTTAAAAATCGATGATGAAATTTTCACTTTTAATCTTATTCGCAATGTTTCATCGCAAGGAACTTTTGACCAGCTGCATCTGACAAGCGGTTATAACTATTTAACCTTCATAAGAATGACTTGTGATTGTTAGCATAAAACTCCTGCGAGTGTTTTCGCAGGAGTTTTATTTCGTTTCTACTCGTACTTGAAAAATTTTATTGATAATGCCCCAAAAATTAAAGTTGAAGCTATCATGGCTATAAAATAATGCCCTTGAAACAATCCCTCTCCTAACCAAGCAGACTGCAAAGATGTTATGGCGTATGCTGGGGGCAGCACTCTTGCGACTGTTTGTAAAACATCGGGCATTACTTCGATAGGGAAGAAAATCCCGCCAATAGCAAGTAGTCCAAAGAACACGACATATGTTAAACTTTGTGAGCCCTTTGCATTTTTTAGTGCATTTGCAACAAACATCCCAATAAGATAGAACATTATAAATGCCAAAAGCAGCACACCAACGAATAAAGCCCAATTTATATCTGTTATAGATAAGTCAAAGAAGATGACCGACACAGCGATAAATGATGCAGCAAATAAAAGCAGCACACCAACCCTTGAAGCTATTCCTGTAAATATGTATTGCAAGGGCTTGACGGGGGTCATTCTTAATCTTCGTAAAAACTTAATTTGGCGAGTATAGCCATGACTCAACGCAGAATCTGTAAAGCACAGCACCATTGAGGCAACAGTTATAAAAATAGGCAGCGCACCTGCCATCACCTCGCCTCTTGTTTCGGCATCCATTGTACCCGAAAAAATAAATAGTTGCAAGAAAGGCAAACCAAAACCGAAAAATATATTAAGCGGCTCTCTTGCCAGAACCAATAGATGGTATTTTATCATCCCTAATGTCATTTATGCCACAACCTTTCCCATATATTTTTTTACAAAATCTTGTAAGCTATCGCAAGAGTATTTTTCTTTTATTGTGCTTGGTGCGCCGCTTTCAAAAATAACGCCGTCTTTTAGAAAATGCACCATATCGCAAAGAGCTTCGACTTCGTCCATATAATGACTTACAATAAATATGGTTTTGCCTCTTTTTTTGTTAATCATTTTCAAGTATTCTTGCACGTCATCACGTGTGGTCGCATCCAAGCCCGTTGTTAGCTCGTCAAAAATAAGCAGTTGCGGGTCATGGAATAATGAAAGGAGTATGCTTAACTTTTGTCGTTGCCCGCCAGAAATTTTTTCAGAACGATTATTCATTATTGACGAAAGGTCTAAAATATCAATCAGCTCGTTTAAATCAGCTTTTGCTCCGCCGTATATTGACTTCCAAAGGTTAATCACCTCCCTAACTTTTAAACGCCCATCGAATGAAGCATCCTGCAGCTGCACCCCCATGTGGTCAAAAATTTTACTTTCGTCAAAGTCATAGCGCACTATGCCGCTGTTTGCTTTTTTAGCTTTACACACAATGTCTACAATGGTAGACTTTCCAGAGCCGTTTCGCCCAACCAAAGCAGTACAAGAACCCTTTTCAACGGTCAAATTCACTCCTTTTAACACCCGATTATCACCATAGCTTTTTTGTAATCCTTCAATGCGTATCATCATAATGCCCTCCTGTTTGTTTTATGATTGTGATGCTATTATACTGGGTAGTTTTTGCGGTGTCACAGTTTTTCTGCAAGAGGGTGTTTTTTAGATGTAAGATGCAATATTTGCAGGTTGAAATACTTGAAGTAAATTGGGAGTGATGGTATAATTAAAATAGAATGAGGTGAAATAATCAATGCGTGTTGAAATAAAAATTGACCCCGATGTAGCTGAAACTTCTGCCGTTATCTATGCTCCAAAAATGACACCTGAGCTAATGACCTTGGTGGAAGTCTTGGAAGGGGCGCAAGGCAAAACTTCTTTGTTGGTTGCAAAAAATGATGATAAACTATTTGTAATAGAACCCGACCAAGTGGATATTATACGCGCCGAAGGCGGCGAGATAAAAGTGTACAACAACAAAGCGCGAGATTATTTAATAACAAAGCCTCTGCATGAAATTTTGGAGAGCTTGCCAAGCAATTTTGTTCGTATATCAAAGTCTGCTATTGTTAATATTGGCAGGGTAGACCATTTGTCAAGCTCATTTAATGGAACAATGCATATTGTAATGAAAAATGGAATAAATGACTATATTTCAAGAAAATATTTGGGTGATTTCAAAAAACGGCTTGGAATGTGAGGGGGGATGAATATGGAAAAAAAGAACAAGATAAAATTAATTTTGAGCTATTTGTTTGCTGGAATCGGCTGGGGAAGTTTTATGTTTGTAATAAATGCTGTAATAAATGCAATAACCATAGATACCGCAGATTTAAATGATGTAGAACGTGTAATTGGATTCTTTGACAACATTCCTACTTACACAATAGGCTATTTCGCAGTAGGTATTGGTTTTTTTGGCACGGCAATTATTTATGAAATAGAGCGTCTATCTTTTGGGTTGAAGTTAATTATTCACATGGTTATAGGCATTGGCGTACTTTTGATTGTTGGTTTTAGTTTTTCGTGGTTTTCATTTGAAAATCCGGTCAACATAATAGGCAATATAATTTTTAGTGCCGCTATGGTTTTCATTGGCTGGACTGTGGCTTACATTCAAAACAAAAAAGAAGTAGAAAGAATTAACAAAGTTCTTGCGGAGAAAAATCACAGAAAACCGCTTGATACTGACTGATTATACAAAAATTTGCCTAGCAAAATACGGCTGGGCTTTTTTGTTGCGAATAGCTACTAATGCTTCGGGAAAAATAATTGAAATGATTATTTGAGGTGAGAGTTATGAGTAATTATGAAACAAGTGATGAGCAGACTTTGGTGCGTCCAAAAAGGTTTTTGTTTGTAGGATTTTTGATACTTATTGTGTCAATTTTGCTTTATTGGGGC
>Ga0136643_10012116_pt1 | contig 12816 bp, 7 predicted proteins | sample TergutLab28metaG_FD_96883 | JGI IMG/M metagenome (GOLD analysis project Ga0136643, IMG submission 96883) | Labiotermes labralis P1 segment gut microbial communities from Petit-Saut dam, French Guiana - Lab288 P1 (version 3) (version 3) | ecosystem: Host-associated > Arthropoda: Insects >...
AAGCTTTTGGTTCAGAACTCTGAAGTAAAGACCACATGGAAGACTAGTTGTAGGTGGGAGGATAATATTAAAAGGGATCTTAACTATATAGAATGGAATGGTGTTGGTTTTGATTCTGGCTCCAGATGGGGACAAGTGGTAGGCTCTTGTAAACACAGTAATGAACCTTCTTCCTCTTCTTTTTCTTCCTCTTCTTCTTCAATGGCAGTAGAGTCCACTGTGGGCCTTCACCTCCTTAATGACCTTCTCCCAGTCAACTCTGTTCTTTGACTTCTCTTTCCAGTTTGTAATTTTGCATTTATTCATATCTGTTTGTACACAGTTTCACCATCTGTTTTTTGGTTGTCCTCTTAGTCGAGTTCCCTGAGGATTGTTGTTAAATACTTGGCGGTATTGAACCTTCATGCACCATAAAATGTGGGGAATTTTTTGACTAGCTGGAGGCACTATTAACCTCTGAAGGATTCTGTTCCATTGAGTTATCTTGTAGCAAAAAAATGTATAAATTTTACCACCATTGCTCTGTTGTTATGTTGCTGATGTTAGACACCAAAGGGCAGTACAGCAAGTTCACGGTTGGTGAAGCAGGTGAAAGATGATGAGGCTGGGTGGGAGGTGACACATTCATCATTGCTTCACAGCACACATTTCTTCAACTTTCTGTCCATACACATTCTGTGGCATTATGAATATGTAATTTATTAAGTAAAAGAAATTTACTTCTGTGTTTAATTTTTCTGCATGAATTTGTGTAGGAGGAATGGGGATAAAGCAAAGTGAATTTTCAACCTTGGTGCTAGATGGAGGTGAGCGGTCACCTTCATACTGTGGTCATTTTACCCCAAGGGCCCAATAGGTAAGAGACAAATGGAGCCCAAACTGATTTGTACATTGTGATAAAGAAGAAGGTCTTGTCTGTCCTCAAAATTAAATCCTGGTTATCCATTTTATCTTCAAGCAGTGCCTGAGTTGTCCTGACTCATGAAATGATTTGTTACCGTCTTGAAGCAGTGCTGAAGCTAATTTTGTAAGTTTTGCAAATGACAATAGATGTCAGTAGTGATGTAAAATGTGACTGGGTCATGGGCTGGACAATCCAGGATTTGAATTGCGGCAGGGATAAAACATTTGTCTCTTCTTGAGTGTGTTCAGATTGTCCCACCCAACCTTTTGTTCAGTAGGTACCAAGGTTCTTTCCTAGGGGAAAAGTGACTGGGGTGTAAAGTGGGTCACTCACCACCGTCTAGTAGGAAGGTTGAGGAATAAGTGGAGGAACACCTCTACTGCTCTGCTGGTTGCCTTCATAGCATGCACAGGGACAACTTTGCATTTGCATTTATACTTTATTATTATTATTATTATTATTATGACGACCTGAAATGAATGGGGGGAGGGGGTGGCATTTATGTCACATTCGGACATTTGCCTGAAGTAAATGAGAAAACTGTTAAACAGTGTAGTTACGATACGTAGTACTTTGCTGACGGTTTAGACTAAGTGTCATTTGAGTACCATTAGACTTAGGTTTAACAGTCATAGAAAACAACAAGTGGAATTGTACGTAATGAAAACATGAGAAAGCATTACATAGCTTTGACCAGTGTGATTAGGGAGAGGTGACTTTCGTACAGCCAGTGTACTCAAGATCATGGGCAGCATGGTGCTCTAGAATCAATTATAACATAGTTGTGAATGTCAAAAGGTACAGTAGAATTCATGCATTTGCATCAATCTTATTCTGTATGACAAACAGTACAGGAAAATTACAGGTAGGAACATTGAAATATAAAGATGGCATATCGCATGTCACTTCCACGGTAGAAGAGAAGCATGTTATGAATTAAAAACCAGTTGAAACTTTTTATAACAAAACTAGCAAATTAATATTTCCTTATGTATTTTAATATAATTTTTCTATATTTTTTGCATCTCTTCCTCATTTTAGAGACTGATAATAGTTCTTTTCATCATGAATAAAAATTTTTGCCAATAGAAATTTGTACTGTTGATGCTTCTTTTACATGTTGTTAAAAAGCAGAGTTCGCAGGTTTTTAATGCTTGACAGGAGAGTAATTGAGGTCTTATGCTTCTGGGATGTGCATTTCATTATTGGGTAAATGATTCACAGTACTTTAAGACACCACATAGGTTTCCAGGTCAAGGGAACCAATTACCCAGTGATGCAGCATTTCTTCCTCGTAGAATGAAGACCTGGTTGTAGTTTTCAAAGCAGATATGATAAATTTGGGATGATTGATAAATACAATAAAGGAAAACAGAATCTGGAGGCTGATCTAACAATGTATGTTTATGTCTCATCAGCAGAATGCAGGACAAACTCACATTGTAAAGAATCCTTTGAAAATGTCGTGCTGTTTAAATGTTGGGGGAGTAGCACTAACAAATCAAAATTGCAGGCACAAAGTAATTAAGGCATTAAATTCAAAGACCACTTGCAGCCATTTGATTCAGAAAGTGTCCTTTTGTATCGGTATGAAACATGTTGTCTCACAGTCAGGGTAGATAGGCTGAGTCTTCAATACCAGGGTGCTGAGAAAGATGTTTGGACCTAAGAAGGAGGAAGTAACTGAAGGTAGAAAAAATGCATTATGGGGATCTCTATGATTTTTATTTCTTGCCAAATTTTACAGAGGATGCGGTGGGTGGGGCATGTGGTACACATAATAATGCATCAAAATGTGTACAGGGTTTTGGTGGGAAAACCTGAAGGTAAGAGACCACTTCAAAGTTTTAGGCTTAGGTGGGAGGATAGTGTTAAACTGCATCTTAAAAGAAATGGGATTAGAGTGTGTGGACATGTGGGCCATTCCTTAGTGAATACAGAAATGAAACTTCAAGTTCCAAAAAGTCTATGGAATTTCTTGATTAACTGCAAAAATATTAGGTTCTTGAGAAGAACTCTGTTCTGTGGTGTTCATTAATTTTGGTTTTTAATTACTGTTTTCTCATAGCTGTGTAGTGTCGAGGAACAGTTTTGAATCCATTCTTCAGGGTTATGACCGAGAACTTGGAAACATTTTCTTTTCTATTTATAGCGGACTGGATCTGAGGACATTATTTTTTTAAACTCCGTACAATGTAATCTTAAAATTTTAGATGATTTTGTTGAGGAATACAGGTTGCTGAGAAAGACATGTGGATTTAAGAGGGATGAGATAACAGGGTACAGGAGGAGACTGCACAGTGAGGAATGTCATGATCATTCTCCTCACCAATATTATTTAGATGCTAAAATCAAGAAGAATGAGATGGGCAAGGGCTATGGCACATAGGGGAGAGAGAAGAGGTGTATACAGGGTTTTGGTGGGGTAACCTGAAGGAATCAGACCGCTTGAAAGACTTAGACATAAACAGTAGAATGATATTAAATGCAATCAGGAGATGCAGACTGGATTGATATGGCTCAGGATACCAAGTGGTGGGCAAGAGTGAACATGATAATGAACTTTCAGTTTTGATAAAACATGGTGAATTTCTTTACCAGCTGAGTAACTAGTCACTTCTCAAGAGGGACTCTACTCAATGGAGTAGTTAATAATGGTGGTAGTACATTTGATTCTAACATACATGTTAAATATTTTAAGCATGTTAAATAATCTGAAGTGCCAATATTTGTCTTTTCTGTGGGTTTATTCAATAATGCTTAACAGCGCAACTGTTATAATATGATTACTGACTCATGAAGTGGGAGGCATGGAAGGAAGTTCTTATGGCCTCATTTGAAGTGCTGACCTGCAGTTGCCTTTAGGGACTGAGGATAACCTCAAAAAACTAATAGTATGTGTCTCTGGACCGAAATTTGAACCAAGAACCTGTTGAATATGAGGCAGGAGTGTGTAAACTGCTCACCTGCAACATTCATTCACTGCCATCATTAAAGTAACTAACCATTAAATTAGGGTTGCAATGAGGTTTTTGCTCCTCTGGGATGTTACATTTCAGGACAACATACTGATCCCATCTAAGGATCAATTATGCCACACAGAATTCTTCTTGTTTGTCTTAACATACTACCAGCCTACACTGTGCAACATCCCAGAAGAGTGAAAGCCTCAACTACCATGCAATAGAAGCCTGAAATGTGACCATGTTTTTGAAGGTGCAAAATCAAAGAGCAGTTCCCCAGAGAGTTAATGTTTTTTAAATTTATCTGCTAACAAGCTTACTGTTCACCTCAGAATTAGCTTGTGTTGAGTGGTAGGTTCATGATCAGGCATGTCACCTGCGGAGAAGGGTTAGAGTAACCATTGGATATGAAATTGGGTGGACCCCAGAGCCAGCCCATACATGGTGGTGCGCTCATACTGGGAGTTGAACCCCCCCCCCAGTTATCCAGGTCATATGTGGTTATTCTGCTGACTAGGAAATTATATAGATATTGATCGACCTTGAGACAGAATGCCACAGAAGAAAATAAAATACTGGCAAGTAGCAAAATTTGTAGAATCACATGGAAACAGCTGCTTATTGTATGTTAGCAGATGGCAAACTTAGTATGACATGGCTGCTACTTCTGTTGACATGGTGCTAACTGAAACACCGAGGCATGTCCTGTTTTGTCAGAATGATACCCATAGCTATAGAATGCATTAACATAAAAGCATGATATTCATAAAAATAAAAATTCTGGTATCCTTGTTTATTAGTATGTTTAAATGCATATTTGTGTTTTGAGAGCAGGAATAGCTCAATTTGTGTGATGACATTTAGGGACTAAACTGAGGAATCATGGTTTTGTAACCTCCAGAGGTAAATTATTTATCTCTTCTGCAAAGTGTCTATGCCAGTTCTGGGGCCCACCTGGTCTCCTGCTTAGTGGTTTCGATGGGATTTTTCCTTGAGTGTAAAGTGGCTTGCACCATGAAGCTGACCACTCACTACTTTCTAGTGCAACAGCTAAGAATGTGTGTAGTTATACCTCCACTTCCCTGTATGCCATCATGATATGCACTGGGACAGCTATGCCTTTACTGTACTTTACTTTATTTCAGGGGTGCACAAATTTTTTCAAAATCTAGGGGCCGTCTCAAAATTCTAAGTGCCAGAAGGGTGACATGAAGCAAGCTCCACGCTGTGGACCCACAGATTTAAATGCCGCCATACAAAATTTGTTTGCTATGGCAACCTGGTGCCTGAGATTTGTGCACTCTTGCTTTACTTTTCTTTACTCTACTTTAATTTTTTTCTTTACATTGATACCATGTTTTTTACGTTGTGTAACAGTAGCAGTGTTGTCAGTAGCAGATTTTTGTGATGCAATCAGAAGTATCTGATCTTTGCTGAGGGTATGGTTGCTCTCCTAGTCAATATCAATATACGTATATTAGCCACAACATTGCAGAAGGAATAGCCCTGACCTGAAAAACTGAAAGTTTACTCATGTTATTAAAAAAAAATTGAGAAGTATTCAGTCACAAAAGAACCTTACTGTAATATATGCATATCAGTTAAAAGCCGTAGTTAATGTATTTTTTGGCAAGAGTATGGAGTAAATTTCATAGCTGTGGTTGTTCTGTATTAGGTCGCTGGTAGTAAATAGGAAACAAGGCAAAAGGAGACAGACCAGCTACATATTTTGCTCTCACAAAAATAATCATCTAAAATTACATTTTTAATCATATAATATTATATTTTTATATTACAGTCAAGTTTCATACTAAGTAATTTAGAATGTCATTTGAAGTACACGTAATTTAGCTGAATATTATTAGTCCTGCAATAGCAGCGCCTATGCTGATATTTCTGATGCAACATTGAGTTCAGAAAAACTACTTAAGACATTTTCTCTTCTGGATTCCAATGTTTCAGGTATGAGGGTGTGCTGGGATTTTACAAGGGCCTGAGTGCTAACTTGATTCGTGTTACGCCAGCCACAATGCTGACATTCCTCGTTTATGAAAACGTCTCTCATTTCTTGCTGAGTTTAAGATCCTGAGACATGGACAGTGATACACCTTTACTTGGCAAGAAATAATGGTTATGATATAACCCAGAACTTAGATAATTTTTCTTTGGTTGGTTTAATTTGCTTATACATAGAAGACAAGAATCCAGTAATGAATAAAATTCCATATTGTATATGTAGAATACCTGAGAAGTAATTATATTAAAAGGATCTGTATTTTGGGAGACACTTGTTGCACACATCAAAATGACTAGAAATTGACTATAATAACTGACTATAATTTTTCTCAATATAAGCCAAAGAGTAAGGACAGATACATGGATTTTTTTCCAAAACAGTATGTTAATTTATAAACTATGTGGTCGGACAATTAAGTTCGCGAACTTTATTGTCCGACCACTTATACAGGAAATACCGTGAGCAGAAAGTCAAAAGGGAGAACTACATTATGCATATTAAAGTTCAAAATTTACAGATGGCATAATTCTCTGGCCGACATTTAGCATAAGTTTCACAAATCAGGCTTATCAGTTCTTCCCATGAAATTAAAGGAATATGTGTTTAAAAATTAATGTATTTTTCTTAATGTGCAAGGCAGTTAATGATCTGAAGAGAAACTTTACTTGATCTGATTTCAGTCTATTCCTGGAATCTTATTAAAAGTTTCTGTAAGGAAAGTAGTAGTGGCTGATTTCTTCAAAATTTCTTTCCACTAGTAACATTTTATTGTGATATGTTGGTTTTGTGAGACATAACAATTTTAAGAATGCAGAGTTGTAACAGATGATGTGAGCAATTACAAAAATTTATTGGAAACAAAGTAACAGCTACACAAGCATTGAATGCACACCATTGTAAAGAGCAATTCAGAAAGTCTTCCCTCGCCCTCATACCCTATGGAAATTCAATATGTGCCCAAATTCTGGTGGCCAGCAAGTAGAATCACCTTCAGCTGAATCATCACATAGGCGCTGCCTACTAAATATTGCCATCTCATTATTCATTCATGGTAGCACTCTGTCATGCTGTAAATACATTCAGTTCTTCTTCAACCAGACATGGCATTAACCACATCTGCAACATGTCACAGTGGATAGTTCTGTTAACTGCTTGGCATGAATGCAAGAATCATTTTGATGTGAAGCAATTAGAGCACATTCTGAACTTGAGTAGGGTATAAAAAAAAAATAGAGTTGCTGTCTGCAGCAGTGTGTGTTTGATATTTTATGTCTATTTCTTGCATGCTCACATCATTCGTAATCATGCAATATGCTGTTCTGTAATTATGAATCTGTTCATGTCCTGCAATACTCTAGTTTAATTGTACACTTGACTTTGAAGTGCAACACTAGTGAAGATATTCCTTCTGAATAATAAAAGGTGTCAGAAGTCTCCTGCATCATAATACAGTGAACCAGAAATTGACTGGGAACTGCAATGAGCAGCATTGAGCACTGCATTGGTACTGATACATTTTTGCTGAATTGACAGGAGCAGATGCAAAACTTATTTTGCATTTATTACTGGTTAATGCATCAGTTAAAAGATTTGAAAATGGATGATTACGGCTGACCAATTTGTATACTCCCTGTCATCCTGTAGCCATTGTTATGTAAATTTTTAGGCTTTCACAGTGGGTGTTAATGATGCTTGTGGGTTTTGTTAACACCAGTCCTCATCCATGAATTACTGAATGTGCGTTTATGGGTCTCAGCAGCCTACATAACTTGATAACTGCATAATGTCACAGTGTCTTTCACAGATGGTACAAGGAACTACTTAAAGCATTTATGAACTTTCTCTGAGAGTATGATTCTGATGACTGTGGCATGTAACATGAGTGTATTGGTGCCTTTGTGAATGTGAATGGGTTAGAATTATTGATGAATAATTTCCACTGCTGCACTGAAAGCAATATCATCCATCCTGCTCAGCTTCAGCTTGTTAGTTTGGTTTGGTTTATTTGTTCATCCATTCAGTCACATGTGACATTTGACACGTCAATTACAGATTACAATTTATATATTACAGCACAACTTACAATATATGGACATCCATCCAATATAATGTAATAAATAACAACAAAAAATTTAAAGACCAATTGAAGGTGGAATTTGTCACTACATCTAGATATATATGTATTTATATAAATATACCCAAGAGTTAAGAATTCGAATTAGAAATGATAATATAGAATGGTGTTGAGTTATGTTACATGTAAGAATATTCAGATGTTTACTTTTAAAATGATTACACTGAGCCAAGATCTCTATTGGAATTTTAAGTAAAATATTCCTCCTAGTAAAATGAAGTTATAAGAAGGAAACTTTTTAAAACAGATCTGAATTGGTTTATGTCATGAGACGTATTTTTTATGCTAGTAGGAATGTGATTAAAAACTTTGATTTCAAAATAAAAGGATCCTTTTTGGAAAGTTTTTCAGTTTACAGTTGGAGTATGTAAGTCAGAACTAAGTCTGGTGTTAATATTATGAATTTCTGAATTTGATACATATAAATCTCTATTTTTGGCAACAAATGATAAAAGGTAAAAAAATGTTGTGATTTTAATGGTAGAATTTTTAGATTCTTGAATAATTGGCGACAAGAATTTCTATTTCTGGCATTCATAATTATTCTAATTATCATTTTTTGAATTTTAAAAATATTAGAGCTGTATGCAGAATTATCCCAGAAAATTATGCTATATGATAGGATGGATTGAAAATATGAAAAGTAAATTGTCTCTGTTGTATCTTGGGACATAAAATGTTTGACATACCTAATTGAATAGCATGCTCTGCCTAGTTTAAACATTATTTGATCAATATGGTTTTTCCAAGACAAGGAACTATCTATAATCTAATACAAGAAATTTGGTACTTTTAGTCTCTTTAATCAGTTTATTGTCACAACTTATTTTTATATTCATTCCAGACAGTTTTTGGGCCTAAACTGTAAAAAGTAGGTTTTATCACAATTTAATGATAATGAGTTACCTCTGAACCAGTCATTTATATTTATCAATCATATTGTTAATATCTTCTTTAAATTTTGAGGGACTAGGATTTGCAATTATTATGCTTGTGTAATCTGCAAATAGAAGCAATTTGGATGGGTCAGCTATTATATTCGGTACATCATTTATGTAGATTAAGAAGAACAAAGGACCAAATACTGAACCCAGAGGAACACCGTGTTTTATTTTGCCCCATTCTGAAAAAGTTGTATTGTTAGAAAAGCTATTATTCATTAGTACTCTCTGATATCTATCATTGGGTAAGATCTTAGCAGTGCATTGGTTTTGCCCCTGAATTCATAAAATTCTGATTTTGACAATAGTATATCATGATTTACAGAGTCGAATGCTTTTTCTAAGTCACAGAATATCCCACCAACTGCTAATTTATTATTAAGTGCTAGTAATATTTCATTTATTAGTTTGAAGGAGGTTTTTTTCAGTTGAGGAGTTGTTTCTGAAGCCATATTATTCAGTTGATAATATATTATTTTGGTTAATGTGTTGATACACTCTTGTATATATAACTTTTTCCAGAATCTATGAAAAGGATGTAAGTAAAGAGATAGGTCTAAATTTGGTTATATCTGTTCTGTCTCCTTTTTTATGTAAGGGCTTTATTTAAGAAAATTTTAATCGGGAGGGAAAAATACCTGATGAAAGTGATTTGTTATATATGTATGTTAGAAAAGATGTGATGAAGGGTGTACTTACTTTCAGAATTTTCATAGGAATCTCATCATATCCATGAGAGTTTTTAGAATTTAGTGATTAGATCATTTTTTCTATTTCTTTGGGTTTTGTATATTTTAGTTTCATGTTTGAACAGGGGATCTTTAAGTTTTTGTGAAAACGATATATGGGATTGTTACAACTTAATGAAGTTTTATCATTTTTAATATTACCAGTTATTTTGTCAGCTACTGTTAAGTAGTAGTTATTGAAAGAGTTTCCAATTGATTGTTGATTAGTGATTAACTTTAAATCTGTGTTTGTTAGTTGAGTACCTTTATTTGTGTGGTTTTTGCATGTTTCTGTTTTTATAATATCGCATGTAGTTTTTATTTTATTGTTGGACTTGGAAATCTTATTGTTGTAATAAAGTTGTTTTGCACCTTTAATTACTTTAGACAATATTAGGCAGTAAGATTTCTAGTGTGCCTTTAGTTTCCCTCTACTGATCAAATAAAGTTTTCTTTTATGCCGGCATGTTGTTTTTATTCCTGTTGTAATCCAGGGTTTGTTATTATGTGTCCTGTATATTTTGTTTAACGGGAAGCTGGAGTTGAAAATTCTCAAGTATGTGTTAAGAAGATTGTTAAAAACTGTATTAACATCCTCCTCAATAAGAACATTGTCACAGTTTTCATAGCTGAGATTAACTGCAAATTGAAATATAGATGATTTATTAAATGTTCTTATGCTTTGAGTTTTGCTAATATGTTTATCCACAGTAATATTATTAATTGATATAATTTTGGCATCAGATAACCCAATAACCAGTGGATGTATGGAATAATTTTCATATTTTACTTTGTCAATAAATATATTAGCTATTGCCATTATAGAGTTATGTATTATAGTTGGAAATTTACAGTACTGTAAAGGTTGTGTGAGAGTAACAAGTTGTCTAGTTTACTATTTTTGTCATTGTCATTAAGGTAATTTATATTAAATTCACTGTAAATAATAATCTCAATTGTGTTGTGTAAGAAATTGAGAATAGAGTCTAAGGTATGTAAAAAATGTAAAAAATTTCCTGTTGGTAATCTATAGATAGATATAATGCAGATAGTTAAGGATGATAAGTTAATCCTAACTGCACATGCTTCATTGTCTTGTTCCTTACAAAATTCATCTAGATTAATATTTGTACACTGAAGGGTATCATGCACAAAAATAGTAACTCCACCATTCTTGGGAGATTCCCTGCAAAATTTAGCACCAAGTATATATTGATCCATATATATATATATATATATATATATAATATCAATTGCAGTGTGTTTAAGATGATCCTGAGTTACATAAAGTACCTAAGTTTGGAGACAAGAAACTTATTAATTCTTCCAATTTGTTTAACAGACCCGTAACATTCTGGTGAAACGCCTTAAAAATCTTTGTTTTTATTTGAATTCGACAGAGTATCATTACTTGCTTGAGGCTGCCACCTTAAACTTTTGGAACCTTGCATCTTGCATTTCATATTTTTTTTTTATGTATTCTGAGAGATCTCATAACCTTAATAGAACCATTTATCAAGGAGTTATCTCCTACACTTAGGTCCCTGCTTACCATAAAAAATCATCAGATTTCATTGAAGAAATCTTCCTTGGTCTAAGTAGATGTTCTATTTATAACATTTACCTGGTTTTGTGGAACTGTTAAGTTTTTATCTGATTTCCAGTTTAAAATTATTAGGGGGTCTGTTTTCTGTTTGAATGTTGAATATGTGTGAGAAACTATTAGTTTAAAAAGCACTTCCTTCCCTTGATCGTTCAGGTGTAAATCGTGATTGGTAAATTGTTCCTGTCCTTATCCATTTCTAACACTGACGTATGTTGATATACTTTTACCATTTTCTTTAGCTTTCTATTAAATGATTTAATTTCACTGTTCACACATGTAGACTGCATTAAATTAGGAGGAACAGCTACTAAAATAATATTAGTGTGATTATTGGTTTTGATGAAGTGCATGCAGTATTGTAGGGCCTTTGTAGAGTTCTTCTTTCCAACATTGTTAGCACCTCCACAGAATATTAAAACATCGCTTTTTTATAAGCTCGTGATATCATTGTTTACTGAGTTAACTAATATATCAGTTCCAGCATTTGGTTTCACTAGCTCTCAAACCTCGAAGTTATCCCTTATATCAGTTTTGGCATTTGCTGCACAGTTTCTGGCGTGACTATCACCTATAATTAGAACTTTATGTCCATTCATTAGTAAAGACTTACTACTGAACCTATTGACTGCTGATTTACTATTACAGTTATCAGTTTCTTTGTCACTTATAGCATTCATCTTTAACTTTTACTTGAGGAGACTTGCCCATTAACTATAACTGGGATGGTATAATTTAGGTTCATATCCGTATCATGTAATTTCTTGGGTCCTTTCATTTGCTTTTGTAGGGTAGGTAGGTGAGATGGCAGCTTGCAAGAATTATAACCTTATGTATATTGGACCCTGCATCATTGTGATAGTTGAAGAATAAGAGACCAACTTGATGTCACTAGTTATTAAGTTTTATTTCACTTCTTCTATGCTCAACATGTTTCGGACATCGGATACCACCCCAAACCAACCACACCAAAACTCCAGCACACATCGAAACAAGAACACACGATCAATGTGGTGATACAATAGAAGAGTCACATGCTCCTGATGATGGATGCATTAATGTCCGAAACATGTTGAGCATAGAAGAAGTGAAATAAAACTTATTAACTAGTGACATCAAGTTGGTCTCTTATTCTTCAATTATAACCTTGTTTATTCGGTATACCATTACCCTTCACAGGTCTCCTTGCTTTGGAATGCTGATTATTGTACGGCAGTTGATTGATATTAGCACTACTTAGTTTCGGTGCACCATTTACACTGTCTTCCATATCAAGTGCATTCCTATTTATTACACTAACACTATCTTTATATTTGTACTCCTCACCCAATATTGTGCGGGTGATAAAATCAAGAAGAATGAGATGGGCTGGGCATGTGGCACATATGGGTGAGGAGAGGGGGGTGTATAGGGTCTTGGTGGGGAAACGGGAGGGAAAGAGACCACTGGGGAGACCTAGGCGTAGATGGGTGGATAATATTAGGATGGATCTCCAGGAGGTGGGATGTGGGTATATGGACTGGATT
>Ga0136643_10012117_pt1 | contig 12816 bp, 11 predicted proteins | sample TergutLab28metaG_FD_96883 | JGI IMG/M metagenome (GOLD analysis project Ga0136643, IMG submission 96883) | Labiotermes labralis P1 segment gut microbial communities from Petit-Saut dam, French Guiana - Lab288 P1 (version 3) (version 3) | ecosystem: Host-associated > Arthropoda: Insects >...
CGCGTTTACTTACCAGTTTTATCAGCCAATGGTACTTATCGCATTACCTTTGATGTGATTGTGTTAGCTGGCAATGAGGACGATGAAATTCCAAACACGGCTTACTTATACGGTCCGGAAGATGAGGAAACAGGCGATCGCGATGTGATCACGGAAGACAATGCGTTAATTACGGTTGGAGAAGAACCTGAGCCAACAACCGCCCCTGAACCGACAACTGTACCTCCAACAACGACGCCAACGGATCCGTCAGAACCGACAACAGCTCCTGAGCCAACTACGGTTCCACCGACCGATCCATCAGAGCCAACAACGGCGCCAGAACCAACGACAGTTCCAGCAACGACGACTCCATCCGAGCCGGAGACCACAGTGCCTGAAACAACTGTTCCAGAAACGCCAACGCCAACGGAACCGGTGACCACGGTACCAGTGGAAACTGTACCTCCAACCACGACGCCTGAGGAGCCAACGACGGCTCCAGAGCCAGGACCGGGGCCGGCAGAGTGCATTCCAGGTCAAACGAAGATCATTTTACCTTACGGTGTCACACCAGAAGGAATCGAAGTTATAGCGGCACCTGGCTGGAGGTATGATTTTGTCATTCTTGCAAGTGGACATCATGCGATCTTAATTACGCCACCGGCTTATGGGATGTTGCCAACGGATTACGTGGACGTCATTTTCCCTTACAATGTCAGACCAGAAGAGATTGTTCTTTGCTTAGCAAGTGACGATTGGACCTATGAAAAAAGGCCTGGCCCTGATGGCGAGCTAATCGTTGTGATCCGACCTCGTCCAGACGAAGAGGAAGAAGCTCCGAGTCGACCAAACCGACCAGGACCATCGTTACCGCAAACGGGTGCGGTTGTAGGATCTGCTCTACTAAGTGGACTGGGTCTAGTCGCTGCCGGATTAGGGTTGGTTAAAAAGAAAAGCAAAAAAGATTAAATCCTCTAAATAGGAGGTCATCCATGCCTAAAAAAGAATACCGTCACACGGACTATGCGAAACGTGCGAAGAAAAAGGCAAAGCGCAAAGTCTTACGGGTCACCTTTGAACTTAACCTAGTCCAAACGGAGTTAGCAAACGAACTTGATCCTGAGGCTTACGGGGCGACCAGCGTCCATACCTTGGCTAAGAAACTTTTCTTGCAGCACATGAACAAAGAAAGTCCTCCTATGTAACGCCCGAAAGATTGTATCAAGAACTCTTGGTGCAATCTTTTTCTTTTTTTGGGACGACCACCGCCACCCTCGAAATCCCTAAATAACGATCCAATTCCCCCCTTAACCCTAAAAACAGCTACTCCGGGGTAAAGATTGTCCCTTTTCACCCATAAAACAACCCACTTCGGGGTAAAAGGCTCCCGAAAGACTCACGGACAACTGCCGTCGAATGAATTCGCCGCCAACTTCCCCCTCTTCAGTGACACCAAAAAATGTGGTGATCTTGATTTTTCCACATATTCGTGCTAAAATAAGAGCATAATAAAAAACAGACGTGCGCTAACACGTCTGCCGAGCCTAAACGTAATGGATGATTCATCTATCTACGACGCTCGGCGTCGCAGGATTTGCCACCCTTATTACGTTTGTTGGACGCAAGGGTGGCTTTTGTTTTGTCAAAATACTTTTTGACGAGAACCTTTGCGGTTGTCTTAACAACCGATGAGATAAAAATCCACATAAGTTCAAACAAATTTTGTGCCATCGTATCACCCGCCTTTCTCCCCTATAAAGGTGAAGATTAGCCAATGAACTTCCATTACGTCTTGTCGCTCTGATGTAAAATCATACCAGATTCTGCTGTCAAAAGATAGCAGAATTTTGACCTTTTTCAATGAAAATAACAAGGATAAAGGAAGCTCCTGTTCGATCACAAACAACGACCCAATTGCCCCCCTAAACAACGTTCCGGACAGTCGCTATCGAATTAATTCGTCGTCGACTTCAAAAGGTCAACTAAAAAAAAGGATTATTCTAACCCCATCCCAATTTTTTGAAGTCAATTCTGTAGAATAAAATCCGCAATTGCTGTTTGATTGCTAATAGTGAGAAAGAACCGCTACAAAAAGAGTAACGCCTATTGAAAAAGCCCTGTGTTCGTAGTACAATAGCCAAATACCCAAAAGACTCACCCACCTAGAGGATGTCGATCTTTTTCATAAATAGGCCTCAAATGGGAAAGTCTAAATAAAAAATAATAAGGAGTTGGGCGTCATGATAAAAATAACATTTCCAGATAATAGCGTAAGAGAGTTCGAGATCGGAACCACAGCTAGCACCATTGCGACGTCAATCTCGCCAAGTTTGCGTAAAAAATGTGTCGCAGCTAAGGTAAACGGTGAATTGACGGATTTAATGCGCCCGCTCACGGTGGACGTTTCTCTCGAGTTGATCACTCAGGATCATCCTGAAGCCATTCACGTATTAAATCATTCGGCGGCGCATTTGATGGCTGCAGCGATCAAGCGTCTGTACCCAGATGCTAAATTCGGTGTCGGTCCTGCCATCGAAGATGGTTTTTACTACGATTTCGATACGGAAGAAAAAGTCACCGATGCTGACCTTACTAAAATCGAAAAGACGATGTCTAAGATCGCGTCGGAAGCCAATGAATTTACACGTCAAGAAGTTTCTAAATCAGAAGCGAAAGAAGCGTTGGGAGCTGACCCCTATAAGGTAGAGCTTTTGGCTGATATCGATGATTCGGAAGTCATCACCCTCTATTCACAGGGCGACTTCGTTGATCTTTGTACAGGACCTCATTTAGGGAAGTCGAGTGAAATCAAGCATTTCAAACTGTTATCCGTCGCTGGTGCTTATTGGCGTGGGGATTCAAATAATAAAATGTTGACTCGGATTTACGGATATGCAGCCTTTACGAAGGATGCTTTGGCTGAACACCTTCAAATTTTGGAAGAACGTAAGGAGCGGGATCATAAAAAGCTCGGTCGTGAATTAGAGCTGTTCACCCTCGATCCGATGACGGGACAGGGATGTCCGATTTGGTTGCCAAATGGGGCGACCATTCGTAAGCAGATTTCCCGTTACATCACCGACCTGGAAGAAGATTACGGCTACGAGCACGTGTATACGCCGGTGATGGGATCCTCGGATCTATATAAAACGTCGGGACATTGGGATCACTACCGGGATGACATGTTCACGCCGATGGAGATGGAAAACGAGGAACTGGTTCTCCGGCCGATGTCGTGTCCCCATCATATGATGGTTTACCGAACAAAAATTCGCTCCTACCGCGACTTGCCAATTCGCTATGCGGAGGAGGTCATCCAACACCGCTTTGAAGCTTCTGGTGCGTTGACCGGCCTTGAGCGCGTCCGTGCCATGACCCTAACCGATGCTCACATTTTTGCCCGACCGGATCAAATCAAGTCGGAATTTGCTAACGCCATTAAGATGGTCCATCAAGTCATTGAAGATTTTGACATTGAAGTGTCCTACTATAGCCTTTCGCTTCGCGACCCGGCAGATAAAAAGAAATACCATGGCGACGACGACGTCTGGGAATTAGCCGAGGCGATGCTGACAGAAGTGCTAGATGAGAACAAGATCGACTACATTCGCATGCCAGGAGAGGCTGCCTTTTACGGACCAAAGCTTGACGTTCAGATCAAGACGGCGCTTGGTCACGACCAGACGCTATCAACGATCCAGCTTGACTTCCTGCTACCAGAGCGCTTCGAGCTAACCTACGTTGGTGAAAGCGGCGAAAAAGAGCGCCCGGTGGTCATCCATCGCGGGCTGGCCTCTACCTACGAACGCCTACTTGCTTACTTAATTGAGCGCTACAAAGGTGCCTTCCCACTATGGTTAGCGCCAGTACAAGTAACGGCGATCCCAGTTAACAATAACTACCACTTAGACTACGCAACCGAGGTGCGCGACTTACTTAAAAAACACCGCATTCGCGTCAACCTAGACGATCGATCGGAAAAGCTTGGATACAAAATCCGCGAATCACAAACGAAGAAAATTCCGATTCAAATCGTTCTTGGAGACAAAGAGGTTCAGTCACGCACCATTACCATTAGAAGGTATGGATCAGAAGAAACCGAGACGGTGACGTTAGATGAATTTGTGGCGCTTGTACTGAATGAAATTGCCAGTAAAAGGAAACTTTAAGACTTGAAGGGGGACTGCCTTATGAAAGAAAAGTAAAAGAGTAAAACAGAAGTCGTTGCATCCGGTCCATTTCGGAAATTCAGCGACTTTTATCGCGTGTTTTCTGTTTCAAAGTAAACTCCCATTTTTTGAATTTAGCAACTTCTAGGCATACCAATTTGATTCCAAAATTTTCCAACCGGAAGAATGTAAGGCATTTGATTTAATTCACAGGGCTGTGGAAAACCCTGTGTATAAGGCTGTGAGTGTAGAAAAAAGTTGAAGATAAAGCAAAAAACTCTTGATTTATATCGCGGGAGGGTATATAATCAGAGTAACGTTATTCGCTCCAGTACGCATTACTAATTTGGTGTGTTCCTGTGTGCGGATACTATCATCCTTGGAGAAGGATTAAAATAAACTACAACAAATTCGATGTGAGGTAAACAAAAATGAGAAACAATAAATTTTTGAAATCGTTACTAGCAGGAGCTCTTTCGATTACAATGTTAGCTGGAGCCATTCCAGTATCAGCAGAAGAAACGACTGCGCCAGATACTGAGCCAGTAGCACCTAGAACGTTAATTGTAACGAAAAATTTAGAAACGACGCCAGGTACAACGTTACCGGCATTTACGTTTAATTTCCAGTTACAGTACGTGAGTGCAGAACTGCCAGAAGGAACGCCGTTAACACCTAATGGGTTAACCGTTGCTACACCAGCGCCAGCAGGATCTCATGGGGCTTGGGCACCAGGAGCTGAATGGAGAACGATGGGAAGTGCAGCCACACCAGCAACGTCAGGTGCAGACTTACCAGCAAACAACACCGTTACGGCAGATTCACAGAATCTACTAGCGGGAATTACGTTCCCGAATGCCGGTGAATTTACGTTCTTATTAAGAGAACAAGCAGATACGAATACGCTAGTTAATGACGGTGGCATTGAAGAAGATATGACTTACGATGGTACGATCTACGAAGTACGCGTATGGGTACACAGAGATGCAGCCGGTGATTTATTTGTAGCAGGTGTGCACGTCTGGTTGCAAGGAGATCGTGACACGACGAGTGAAACGACTCTAACAGCAGGTAAAGTAGACGACGTTGAATTCAACAACGAATTCGTTCGTGAAGTAGATGGAACTTACTGTCCAGAAGATGAATATCCTTGTGAGCCGGGAGACTTCGATACTGGTTTAAGAGTAAGCAAGACCATTGCTGGAGATGCAGCTAGCCCAACATCAAGCTTCGTATTTACTGGAACGTTGACGCATGCATCGGATTTAATTCCTGCAACAAGAACGTACAACGCCTTTATTTACAATGCGGATGGGACAAGAGTAACAACTGGACCAGGATCAACTGGAACGCCGATTGTTTTCTCATCTGGATCTAACACAACGTTTAACTTAGTGGGTGGTCAAGAATTAAGATTTGCAGCCCTTCCAGTTGGAACGCAATTCCAGATCTCTGAGGATCCAGGAGCCTATACGGCATCTCACGTATTACTCGTGAATGGAGGAACTGTAACTGGTGCAACGGGTCAAACGGCTAGCAACACTGGTGGACCACACCGCGTTGGTCAAGATGGTGCTAACTATGCAGCCTTTACCAACACAAGAACAACAGCACCTATCACAGGTTTATTAGCTGACAACCTACCATTCGTCTTAGTAGGTATCGCAGCAGTTGGATTCATCGGTCTACTTGCAGTAAGCAGAAGACGTAGAGCGTATGAAGCCTAATCAATTTGCAAAAAAAAGTATGAGAGCAGTGGATAGCATCGTAAATTTTACGGTGCTTATCTTCTTATTAAGCCTTCTTTTATACGGTGGCTATTCCATCTGGGATTCTAATGCGATGTATCGCTTAGCGGATTCAACCCAGTACGCGGCTTACCGTCCGAATCATCCTGAAGAGAGTTTAGGTTTTGAAGAGTTACGAGCCATCAACCCACATGTGTTTGGCTGGATTACTGTTTTCGGTACGAACATTGATTATCCACTACTACAAGGTGATGACAACCTGAGGTATGTGGATTTTAATGCAAGGGGAGAGCCTGCCTTAACGGGGGCTATTTTCTTGGACGTTAGAAACAATCGGAATTTTACGGATTTTAATAACATTATTTATGGTCATGACATGGCACGAGATGCCATGTTTGGCGAAATTGGTAATTTTGAGCATGAGCTTTATTTTAATGAACGTCAATTTGGAATGATTTTCACAGGGGAACGCAATTACGGGATTGAGTTTTTTGCTTTCTTGTTAGTTGACGCCCACGACATGGAAATTTACAATCCATTGCTAGCCGATTCGGCTGGGAAACAACGTTTGCTTGATCGCTTTGAGAGGGATGCCATTCAATTTCGAGACATTGATGTAACGGCTGATGATCGGCTAGTGGTGTTAAGTACGTGTACGCCTACGGCAACGAACGGTCGACACATTTTAGTTGGACGATTGACTGACCACGTAGAGGACGATCCATTTGCAGCGGAGGCGGTTCGTGGTGGTGGGATTGATGTTCTTGGTTTCGGGTGGTTAGGGCTTGCTGCTGGCTCTTTGCTTATCTTTGGGATCATCGGAAGTCTGATCTTCTTTGTCATGAAAAAGAAACGAAAGGAAGAACGACTGGAAGCTTTAAAGGAAGCAAAGGAGGCGGCCATTAAAGAAGCTGAGTCCTCAGGTGTCTCTCCTATAGAAGAGGAACCTGTGAAAAAGCGAAAGCCGCCAACGGCTACGGAAGACTTTATGTTCTTAATCTTAAAGATTTTCCTCGTTATTGGGTCTTTTATTGCCTTGATGTTCTTTGTTTTTGGTGTGACGCAAATATCCGACGATACCATGTCACCAGCTTTTCGTGAGGGCGACATTGTCTTTTTCCAACGCATGGGTGTCGATCTTGTTGCTGGTGATTTGGTGGTTATTAGACAGGACGGTGGGACGCAAGTTCGTCGCGTGGTCGCTGTTGCTGGTGATGAGGTAAACATCACGTATCATGGCTTAATGATTAATGGCTTGATGCAACAGGAAATGCATATTTTTGAAGACACAGCCCCATTTTCAGAAATAGGCGTTGAATTTCCGTTGGTTGTCCCTGAGGGGTATGTGTTTGTTTTGGGGGATAGTCGAACCCGTGCGACGGATAGTCGCATTTACGGTCCCGTCAGGCTTGACGACTTGTTAGGGAGTGTCGTGACGTTTATTCGGGGAAGAGATTTGTAGTCAATAACAAACAAATGAATGTGAAGATGTACTGCAACTAGTGGTGCATCTTTTTTGTGGTCATCCCTCATCCCGGCGGTTGTTATCAAAAAAATTTTCAAAAAAATTCAAAAAAAGATGCAACCCATTCAGACCTTTTCTTGTCTATATAAATGTAGGGGCTAAAAATGACTTACAGGTGCGATGTGCACAATATGCAACAAGGAGATGACCGCATGTTTAAAATAATTTCAGATGGTGGGTGCGACTTTACAAAGGAAGAAATCGTAGCTCACGACATCGACGTCATACCATTTTACGTGAGTTTTGATGATGAATTTTTGAAAGTCGGGACCGACATCACAGCAGAGGATTTCTACCAGCGACTAGCGTCTGATAAAGGTACCTTCCCAAAAACATCTCAGCCGAACCCACAGGATTACATCGACGTTTATACGCCACATCTTAAGGCTGGGTACAATTTACTGGTACTAACCGTTTCATCAAAGTTGAGTGGCTCGTATAATAGTGCTTCTATTGCGGCAGACTTATTAAAGGAAGAGTATCCAGATCGTGAAATTATCCTCATCGACTCCCTGAGCGGGAGTATCGCACAAGGACTCATTCTAAGAGAAGCGATCAAAATGCGTGACGCTGGCTATACGCTAGGCAAGACTGCCCAACTGACACGTAAGGTTCAAGCGACTACACAGGTCTACTTTACGTTGGATACGATTGAGTACTTAAAAAGAGGGGGGCGTGTAGGGTCAACTACCGCATTCGTAGGGAACATGCTCGGACTTCGACCGATTTTACATCTGGTAGAAGGTGAGGTTAAACAATTGGATAACGTCCGCGGCAAAAAAACCATTCTTCGTATGATGCAAGCGGCCTTAATTGAGGCGTTAACCGATGAAAAAGAAAACATTCAACTCAGCATCGGTCACATTTCAAGCGAAAAAGACGCCACCACGTTCAAAGAGAACACAGAAGGGGCGCTGGGGATTCAGATTAATAATCCGATCACGGACGTTGGAGCAGTGATTGGCGCTCACGCAGGACCAGGGGCACTCGCCTTTGCTTATTGTAAAAAATATGAAACGTTAGAAGGAGAGATCGCATAATGAATAACTGGTATATCGTTGCCCAAGCATTAGGTATCATTACCATTGCTTTAGAAATCGTTACTTATCAAATGAAAGAGAAAACAAAGTTTTTCATGGTTTCCTCTCTGAGTAGCTTCTTCTGGTTGCTTATGTTTATTGCAATTGGATTTGCCACTGGAATGGATACGCAACTTTCCCTTATTCTTGCGGCAGTTTACAGTACGCTTCGTAACGGTTTGTTCTACTGGATGTTTAAAAGGGACACACCAGAGACGAAAGAAAAAGGACTCAGAATTTTACTATTTATGGTCGCCTTGTCGTTGGTAGCAGGTGTGTTCACCGTTCTAAGTGCGCCACCGCAAGTCAGATGGCTACACGCATCGGGTGTCATCGCTTCGGTCTTCTTTGCGATTAGTCAGTACTTACCGGGTGTTCACTACGTTAGAGGTGGCGTTGTGATGGTTGCTGTGTTGATCGGACTAACCCAGACACCGATTAATATCCTAGAAGGTGACTTCCGTTGGAACATCATGGGAATTGCCATTGAGCTAGCAAAGGTGACTTCTGTTGTGGTTTTCTACGTACGCTACCTCTCAGAGCCGAAAAAGTCCCAGATTCAGCTGGCTAAACCATAAAGTTAAAAAAATAAGTCATAAATCAGATGACGCCAGGGTACCGATATGGTATAGTTATTAAAATTCTAAACCATGTAGGCGGAGGTGTTTCAAATGGAAGACCAAACCATCCTCGATCTCTATTTTGATCGCCACGAGCTGGCGCTAATCAAATCAGAAGAAAAATACGGGAAGCGAATGTATAAAACAGCCAACAACATTTTAAACAACGACGGCGATGCTAAGGAATGTGTCAACGACACGCTTCTAGCGAGCTGGAAGGCTATTCCACCAGAGCGACCTAAATTTCTAGGTGCCTTCCTATCAAAGATTACCCGTAACCTGGCCATTAACAAGTGGAAAGCTGATCGTACACAAAAACGTGGTGGCAACGAGACGGATTTGCTCCTTGATGAATTGCAAGACTGCATTCCGACGACCCATAGTTTGGAAACAACTTACGAATCGGGGCTGATTGTCTCAACGATTAACGCCTACTTAGCCGGGATCGAACAAGAAACACGAATCATGTTTACGTTGCGTTACTTTCATGGTGAGAGCATCAACGAGATCAGCCAACGCTTTGAAACCAGTGAAAACAACGTCAAATCAAAACTATTTAGACTACGGAAAAAATTAGGGGCACATTTAGAAAAGGAAGGGATCGCGCTATGAAGAAAGCAAACTTGGATCAAGCTGAAAAACTATGGATGTACTTAGGTCAACTCGACGATGCATTTGTCGAAGAAGCCCAGGTGACCATGTCGCAAAACGCCCACAATGTATACGGGCTCGGCCTTGTTGTTCCAGCTTCGCGTCAAATAGCGCGAGATCGGGCAGCGAAATACGGTGCAACTGTTGCAGGGCTTTCTAGTGTCGTTGCTGTGATTTACTTTCTAATGCGTCGACCTTCAAGTAAAAAAAGGGCGCGAGCTGCTTAAGTATTAACTCGATTGAGATAGGTTTTCAAGACTTTTTACTGAGATGAGAAAAAGACGACGCGCGTCTGACCAAGGTGAAACGTTAGTTGAACCGCTGGTCAAAACCGACAGTCACATGTTCCTCACGACGTAGAAGTGATTGGAACACACGACGAAGCCTACTGGGACAGTAGGTTAGAAGGGTAAAGCTGAGCTTAGTGAGGAACGAACTTAGCGCGCCAGTGAAGCTCGCAAACTTGTTTGCTTTAGCTGAACAAGTACCCTTGGGGTGATACTTATACCTTTAGGTGTTTGACGACATATCAGGGAAAAGGATGAAAAGATAGCCAATTGGAGTTTGTAGAGATACCCTTAACCAACATTTAATATGAATCAACATGAAATAGGGGTCACTTTGCCAAAAACAAAGGGTCCCTATTTTATTGTTGTCAAAAATCAAGGAATGCGAGGTTTTGACCATGAAGAAATTAAAGAAGATAACTTTACTAGTATTAGCCGCAACGCTCCTATTTAGCTCAACACCTGTTTCTGCCCAGGTGGAAGTGGAAGCTCCATCTGAAACCAACGAGTTCCCGCTTGTTTTTGTTCATGGATTAGGTGGATGGGGACCAGATGAGCTGTTTGGCATCAACTATTGGGGTGGGCTTTACAGCATTTTAGATAACCTAGAAGCACAAGGATTTACGACACTTCAAGCAACCGTTGGTCCCGTCTCCAGTAACCGTGACCGTGCCATTGAACTTTACTACTACTTGGCTGGTGGAACCGTTGATTACGGTGAGACCCATTCAGAGCGTCATGGCATAGAGCGTTTTGGTCGCACCTTCCCTGGTATTTTTCCAGAATGGAGTAGCGAACAACGCATTCACCTGATTGGACACAGCATGGGTGGGTTGACCATCCGTGAAGTGGCAAATCTGATCGCAAATGGTTGTGAAGACGAGCAAGCTCATTACGTGGCTAATCCAGAAGCTGAAATTTCCACATTGCTTGCAGGCGAGTCGGACCGTGGGATTCACAGCATTACTACCATTGCCACACCAAACAATGGAACCTCTTTTGCAGAAGACCAGAACGCCTTCGTTCCTTTTATGCAGCGATTAATCACCTACTTAGCGGCGATTGGGGGTGTTCCGAATCAAAACATTTACGACTTTAAACTGGATCAATTTGGTTTGCATCGCGCGTCAGGAGAGTCATTTAGCTCTTATGTAGAGCGTGTGTTCAACAGTTCCATCTGGGAAACAACCAACGTAGCTAATCACGACCTATCTGTGAGTGGTGTGGCGGCTAATAGCCGGAATCTACAAACCCTCCCAGATATTTACTACTTCTCTCATACGGGACAAAGCACTAACGTTTCATCCCTTACAGGGAACCATCGCACAACGGTAAGGATGAACCCACTCTTCATTTTGCCAGCTCATTTTATGTTTAACTACCGTGACCCATACAGCGTTCCAGCCATTGACGATGCGTGGGCAGCCAACGATGGTCTTGTCAATACGATCTCCAGTTTCTATCCCTTCGGTCATCCAGCAAATCCTTACGATGGAAACCCTGTGATTGGAACTTGGAATTACCACCCGGTGATGTATGGTTGGGATCACATGGTCTTTATGGGGATTGGTGCACGCACCCCTCGTGAAGTTAATCGTTTCTACTTAGAAATGGCTGAAAGACTTTGGAATTTGCCTCAATAACGATCCAAAAAGTAATGGCTACATCAAGAAAATGAAAACCGTTTTCTGGATAAAAACAGTCGATTCTAATAGAGAATTGATTGTTTTTTTACATAAATTGGCAAGTTTATCACCAATTTCTCCAAAAATATGATAGAATATACATGAAGCAATACATCTACTTTAAAAATTGACCAATGGGAGGATTCAAGATGGGATATACATTTTTAATTTTGGAGACAGAGGTCGCTATTCAAAACGATTTAAAGCGTATTATCGCGACCATGGATGAACAAAATAAAATTTTAATGACCGACAAAGCCGAAGTGGGATTGGTGATGTTTGGGAAATACACAGTGGATATACTTTTAGTCAACACACAACTCACTGGTGATACCACAGGATGGCAATTCATTGCAGAGGCGAGAGAAGCAAATCCTTTCATACCAATCGTTGTTATCAGTACTGATAGCAGTGTGGAAGACATGCTAGCAGGCTTCAAAAAATACAACCTCATGGATGTCATCGCTCTACCTTACGAAGAAAATGAAATCGAGCAAGCGATCAAGAAGTCGAAAGCATTCTTGGAAAAAATTGACGACGAAGTCATTACCGTTAAAGGGCATGGCATTAGCAAGAGGTATCAGGCACGGGATATCTATTGTGCAGAACGACCGAAAAGATCTAGCAACAACCGCTGTATCATTATTACGGCTTATGACCATGGAACGGGAGAAGTCGTTGAAACGGAGCTTCCTCTCAGAGGGAGTATCATGGAATTGGTTGATAAATTCAGACATAAAAAAACATTACTAAGATGCCACCAAAGTCATCTGGTTAATCCACGTCACATTGACAAAATCGACTGGCGTCACAGTAAAGTGATTTTAACAACCGGAAGGGAGCTTCCAATCGGTGGCGAGAAATACAAACAAGAACTTGATCCCTTTGTCAGCTCCACAGCAGAAATTTAGATGGAAGGTCCAGCCCTTAGTGGTTGGATTTTTTTGTGGATCAGGTTGGAAAAGACTCAGATCTAAAGAAACTGAAATTTTGAGTCCCCCATTTCAGAATTCTTGGTCAAAAGGGACTCAAATCTGGAAAAATCTTCGGGAACGAGTCCTCCATTTCAG
>Ga0136643_10012119_pt1 | contig 12815 bp, 6 predicted proteins | sample TergutLab28metaG_FD_96883 | JGI IMG/M metagenome (GOLD analysis project Ga0136643, IMG submission 96883) | Labiotermes labralis P1 segment gut microbial communities from Petit-Saut dam, French Guiana - Lab288 P1 (version 3) (version 3) | ecosystem: Host-associated > Arthropoda: Insects >...
AGGTGGGATGTGGGTATATGGACTGGATTGGGCTGGCCCAGGATAGAGACAGGTGGCGGACGCTTGTGAGTGCGGTAATGAACCTTCTGGTTCCGTGAAATGCGGGGAATTTCTTGACTAGCTACAAACCAGTTAGCTTCTCAAGAAGGACTCTGCACCATGGAGTAAGTAAGTAATTACGTAGAGTCAAGGAGGAGAGAAGTATCCTACCTGCAGTAAAAAGAAAGAAGGCTAACTGAGTTGGTCACATCTTGTGTAGAAACTGTCTTCTGGAACACGTTATAGAAGGAAAGACAAAGGGAAGGATAGAAATGACGGGAAGACGAGGAAGAAGACGTAAGCAACTACCGGATGGCCCTAAGGAAAAGAGAGGATACCGGAAGTTGAAAGGGGAAGGGCTAGGTTGCGCACGGTGGAGAAATGGCTTTGGAAGAGGCTATGGACCCGCCGTAAGCCAGGCTACGTAATGAATGGATTTGTAGTTCGTCTTTGCATGCATTGCGTAGTTTTCAGTCCCATACGGAATTGTAGGTAAAGCTAGTGTATTTGTTTATGAGGATGTTTCTGGACCTTGGTGTCCTAAATGCTGTGATGATGTGGCCTGTTGCTTTTGAAATGTTAGGAACTTCAGCTGGTATCTTTTACGTTTTAAGAAGACAGTGACCATCCAAGGTAGTCCATTTGAATATACTGCCTTCCTGTCATGTTAACTGCACTTTGTAAGGGTTCCCGGTCGCAATGTGCCAGTATTTCTTCTCCTTTGAAATTGTCTTCATATACTTAACCTATTAATTTCGTCGCTTTGTGAGCAGATGTAGGCAGGCTAATTCGTCCTAGAACGTGGCAGCTGTATCTGTTTGTCATCTGCTTAAACACTTGTATTCTCTTTATTCTCTCTATTTTTGATCTGTCTGGTACAGTTAGTTTCTTTTATCGCTTTTCTGAATACGTCAGCTGTCAGGACAACCCCCGCCGAATGCAGGCTTTCCATGTGACGAAGCTAGCCTGCTCGATGAGACCCTGAATTTCTTTATTTCCTTCCTTTCTTCTTTCTTTCCTTCCTTCTTTCTTTCCTTCTTTCTTTCCTTCCTTTCTTCTTTCTTTCCTTTCTGTATTTCTTCCTTTTTTCCTTCCTTTCTTTCCTTCCTTTTCTTTCTTTCTTTTCTTTCTTTCTTTCCTTCCTTCTTTCTTGCTTTCTTTCCTTCCGTTCTTCTTTCTTTCCTTTCTTTCTTTCCTTTCTTTCTTTTCTTTCCCTTCTTTCTTTCCTTCTTTCTTTCCTTTCTTTCTTTCTTTCACTGGTGTTTGTGGACACAAACAGGGGCGTAGTTAGGTGTAGGGGGGCGAGTGGTGTCACCGCCGCGGGCGGCAGAGTGAAAGGGGGCGGCAAAACGAATATTATAAATTTAAAAATCTGATCTGCGCTCGCCTGTTGTTAAATTATGGAGCCAAATACAAGGAAATTCAATAAATAAATGTGATTGTTTGAAGTCCATAGTTTCTATTAGCGGCGGCTGCTGTGATTTCCCACTCCTGGCACCACAAAATGCAGCTACACCACTGCACACAAATAATTTAACGTGTTTTATAATTAATTCGCTTCATAAACGCGCATTTTATTGCTTGTAATAATATGGCGTGCCGGTCCCAATGGCCGCACGTCTAAGGTGTAGGTCTGCGGCCGCTTGGGGCATGGATGTTTGTCTGTTGTGAGTGTTGTGTGTTGTCACGTAGAGGTCTTTGTGACGAGCTGATCACTCGTCCTGAGGAGTCCTACCGACTGTGGCGCGTCGTTGTATGTGATCTAGAAACCTCGTGAATGAGGAGGCCATGGCCCACGGGGGGGGGGGGCTGTGGCACAAAAAAAAATAATATGGCATATTTTTATGTTTTAAATGATTTGTTCTGTCTCAATGTAAGGATATCACTTGATTTCCATGTTATACTCCCCTCTTTTCAGCCAGTAATTGAAGCAAATTGTAGAATCGGCGAATAAGATATTTCTTCTCAAGCAATTTTGGACTCAGGTATGAACCGTTCAGGATATAGTTTATGGTGTTGTGTTAGAACGTTTGAACTTGGTCTGTTATGTTTGGCACTCCCCCACCCCGTATAACTTCTGGGTCCATTTTCGTCTCGTCTTTTGAATTCCTGCATTCATGTGGGATTTTTCCGGTGGCATTACTGCGTGTAAAAATTTTGAAAACGTTATTCTATATAAGTTCAGTTCATTAGTTACTACTTCGCTTCACACTGGGTGGTCAAATATTCTGACAGCGCCATTAAATAAACCATAAATAAATAAATAAATTTATCTCACTTCATTTGAAAAAAATATTTGGCTTTCAATAAAATGTAACGAAAAAGACGTAGTGTTTGTTAGCGTTCGTGTGTGTGGAGAAGCTAAAGGTGGAGACTGTACTGAAATATAGGATGACAAAGAACGCATACGTGATCACTTTAAGAGCAGACCGCACTGTCCCAGTCTGCCCCAACTTTTAAAAGGTTAAATCTCAGTAAAACTGTTGACTGTCTGCGGATTAAAACTTTCGTTCTGTCCGACAAAGGCTAGGACCGCCGGTAGATAACATATCTGTCTCTGCACCACGTGATATAGTGGCTATAAATCTTGCCGGCATAATACACAATCTCGCTTCATACGTGTCCACTGCATCGCGATGGCCTCTGGACACGTCTGTGCATTTTTATCATGAACAGACCTAAGTACGAGACAGGTTTATTAAACTTTTCCATCAGTTTTCCCTTCACCACTACACGTGATGCGATAAAATGCACGTGAGTCCGTATTACCTGAAGAAAGTGGAACCTTCGGATGGAACCGCTCCGTATCTTTTTTCTGTACAAAACACAAAGCGTGTGGCCCTTTTTTTTTCGAAAGAAGGCGTTCCTAAATCTAGGAATAATAAAATGACAAGACAATGTACTTATAAACGTAGCACTATGGTGCGTTCGCCTTACCATTGTTGCTTCTAAAACACATCGATCATTCCTTTTATGATTGTTGGCGTAAAAGTAGCTTCCAACAATAAAGTGTGCATTGTTGCCATGGAAATGCAACAATGGACTCCCTTCGTACTGTTGAGCCACTAAATATTTCGTAATGATGTTAACACTACTAAGTTGTAAATAAGACTGTGTGTCTTTATTCTTAGCTTTATTATCCGGCGCGCAAATCGCATCTGATACGGTGCCGCACTGTCGTCTGTAGCCTGTCCGGCTCTACCATATATTTCCACATTATCTTATAAATGACACAGTTTTCCGTAAGGGACGGGGGGGGGTGGTGGGGGGTGGAATATTGAACGTAAACTGCGTGTTTTGATTTTCTCTGCAACTTTTGTCTGAAACGTTTTCTCATTCTCAGAAGAAGTCAGCGAGATATGATCATAAATATACGAAGGTGTTCATGTTTAATCCTTATCCTGCCAACGTGGAGAATATGTAGAGCTCCTAATGATGCCAGCAAATGGCAGATGGGACTTAACTCGGCGTTTAAAGGGTTAAGTACCCATGATTACTGTCATATTTTAATTAAATTTGAACTTATATTCTCACCCAATGCATGACCTGTATGTTGCGGATGATTTAACTAATCCATCATTAGGCCTTTTGTACAAGACAGACAGCAAGGAAATACAATGACTGCTACATTTCCTGGCTGTTTGCCTTGTATAAAAGGCCTGATGATGGATTAGTTAAATGATCCGCAACATGTAGCTTTTGCGTCTGGTTGAGAATACAAGTTATTTTCAACTGACATTTCATTATTTTTTCCTCAGTTAGAGCCCTAACACAACGGGACGTGTTCTGTTGAGTCATATCTGAACTGTTCTTAGTAGAGCCGAAAATAAAGAACGCAAAATTATAAACCGAAACGTGCTGCATTATAAGATACAGTTGAATACCACTAAATATGTGTGTGACTCTTGATTTCAAACTTTCGCCTTGTTGTGAATGTTGTATTCTTTCGTTTGGGTGATTCCCGGCGTCTGAATTTTACATGCCGACGTTTCGGAACACACTGTTCCATCTTCATAGGTCGTGTGAAGAAGAAGATTCGTCATGTTCACACCGCCTATGAAGATGGAACAGACAGAATGTTCCGAAACGTCGGCACACGTAAAATTCAGTCGCCGGGGAATCACCCAAAAGAAAGAATACAACATATTTGTGATTGGCTGCTCGTTTAATCTGCTTTTTTACTTGCATGTCACAGCGGGTGTCCCACGTGCAGGATATCGCACGTAAATGATATGCGTAACTCCTCCTCATTCCATGATATAAATTTTATTCAAATTATATTCACGGATTTTGCGATTTCACATACAGCGTTGTGGAAGAAGGCAAATAACAAGGACAATGAAAGTAAGGACTGCACATGTGTAATAATAAGAGCGGCTTAACTCTCATGCATGGAAGTGGCTTAATTAGTTTCGGTCGTAATTTTGGGTGGAACGAACCATAAATATCGCAGTTGTAAACCGTGAGACCAAACCGCATGGACCTGAAGTGGAGGAACAACAGAAAGTCGTTTTGATGTCTTAAAATTAGTAAGTGCCGCCTGGTGGTCTTTTTTTTTATGGTTCGACGGCTCCTAGTGGGCCTAGGCCTGCTTTGTGAGGTTCCTCGATCACACACAACGACGCGCCACAGTCGGTAAGACTCCTTTGGACGAGTGATCGGTCCGTCGCAGAGACCTCTACCTGACTACACACAACACTCACAAGAAGCAGACTTCCATGCCCCGGGCTGGATTCGAACCCGCAATCCCAGCAAGCGAGCGGCCGTAAACCCACACCTTAGACCGCGCGGCCACTGGGATCGGCTCAGTGGTCCTATTATGTGGTAAAAATAAAGTTCACCCTATAATTTACCATAATGACACGGGAGAGAGTAGAGGTGTAGCTCCACTGGTTCTTTAACTTCGGCGCTAGATGGAGGTGGGTGGTTAACGCCACGCCCCGGCCGCTTTACTCCCGAGAATGACCCAGTACCAATTGTGTAGGAGGTTGGGTGGGCGTCAGAGCCGGTCTGGACGGGTGAGGAAAATTTGCCTGCACCGGGATTCGGTCCCCGGACGGTCCAGCCCTTAGCGAGTCACTATACCGACTGAGCCATCGCCGCCCACGCCAGTGTTACCTGACTGGTATTGATTCTGTGAAATGTATCTGTGATTTTACATTTCATTTCCGTTTTAAAGTTTACCTGTAAGTTACCAGGGTCACGGTGAAGACGGGTTATGTACGGCTGTAACAGGGTGTCCAGGGATGTCTTCCCACGAAGCAGTAATGTAGGTGTGATTCAGTTTCTTGACTGTCATTACTGATTAAGTCACGCGGACAAGCTTTCGCATGTTGGACAACCCTTACGTATATGAACACAGGCAGAATTAAGTACGGGTGACAGAGGCGTACCCCTGTACTTCCTACATGGTTGTGTATGGGTGCGAAGCTTGGTCTTTCGCTTCAAGATTAGAACATAAGCTGTCGGTTTTCGAGAATAGGACGCCGTGGAAAATATTCGGGACGAAGATGGAGGACGTAACGGTGGACTGGAGGAGACTGCATAATGTGGGGATGCAAGATTTGAGAGCTGTAATTAGAGTGATTAAGCCGGTGATAATGAGACAGTTGGGGAAATGCGATACGTGTTGGGGAAAAATTAACTTGTACGGGGCTTTTATTGCTAAGTCTGAAAGCTACCCCTAGGAAGACCTGGTTGTAGATGGGCGGATAATATTAGAATGGATCTTAATAGTTGACTGGGAATGCTTGGATTCGTGCGGCTCAGGACAAGGACGTATGGTGGGCTGTTTTTGAAACGGCAATGAACCCTCAGTCTCTATTCAAGAAGGTCTTTGGGGCCGGGAAACGTAGTCGGTATAGCGACTGGCTGCGGGCTGGACGGTCCGGCGATCGAATGTCGGTGGGGGCAAGATTTTCCGCACCTGTCCAGATCGGCCCTGGAGCCCACCCAGCCTCCTGTACAATGGGTACCAGGTCTTTCCCAAGGGTAAAGAGCGGTCTGGGTGTAACGCTGACCCCTCACTCCCCCCTATTGCCGTGGTCAAGAAAGAGTGGAGCTATACCTCTACTCCCCCTAAGGGCCGTACGGCCTGTACACAGCCTCAGTGCCTGTACAAGGGTGCACTTTTTCTTTTTACTTTTACAAGAAGGGCTTTGCGCCAGGGACTTAGTTACTTCTAACGTAATATTTGCTAGTGACGTAATGGTTGAAGTATTGCTTTCCAAAAGGACAGGGCCTGGCGCCGATCTGTCATATTGTCAGTGGTATTTAATCTGAACTGTTATCGACATTAAAACAAATAAGCAAGAAAGAGGGTGTGGCCCGATCGAAAGTCGATGTGACTCCTTCGTGTTAAGGAATTAACTACTGTATGAATCGGCGTGCGGTCGCCCTAGTATTTGTCCTAGTATTTCTGTCAGTGCACATTTGATGGAATGAATACTAAGGCGTATAATGGCCTTCAAATGAAATTCCAGTCCATTCGCTGGCAGATCATTTCCTTTAACCCTTTTCAGTACAAGTTATTCCTGTGAATTCCAACAGACTGCTCCATGAAAATCTTTATATTCAGAAGTCAAAAGTAGTCACTAGACAAGAGGAGTGTAAGGAAAACCAGCACAAAACAGTGTAAAAAAAACTCGTCGATTTGAGCTCGACAATGGACTAGTACAGCGTGAAGCGCTGTCGAGTCTGACTCGACACTGGACACTTAGAAAGATTAATAATAGCTTTGAATGCAAAAATACGACTCTCGATAACTACCCTACCGATACATACTTACTTATTTACTTACTTACTTACTCCAAGGTGCAGAGTCCTTCTTGAGAAGCGAACTGGTTTGCAGCTAGTCAAGAAATTCCCCGCATTTCACGGAACCTGGAGGTTCATTACCGCACTCACAAGCGTCCGCCACCTGTCTCTATCATGGGCCAGCCCAATCCAGTCTATATACCAACATCCCACCTCCTGGAGATCAATCCTAATATTATCCATCCATCTACGCCTAGGTCTCCCCAGTGGTCTCTTTCCCTCCGGTTTCCCCACCAAGACCCTATACACCCTCCTCTCCTCACCCATACGCGCCACATGCCCAGCCTATCTCATTCTTCTCGATTTATCGATTTATAATACACTGTAATTTATAAGTCCAGTAACTAGTTGTGATTTATATAGGCCTAACCATGTTATACGTAAATATTTTCACTTCCACATGGGCTGAGTTCATGCACAGATCTAAAACTCTTCGTGTAGAGTCCTTCTTTAGGAATCAGCAGCCACACAGCTGCTCGCAAGTCCTCCGCTTCCTGCAGAGCGCTCGACTTCTTTGTCGTGTTTAAAAGAATCTACCAGTGGATCCAATCCTGAGCCACATGAATCACTTAGCATCCTTACATCATTTTTCCTATAAGTCCCATTTAATATTATCCTTCCCTCTCTCCTTATGACTCACAAGTAGCTTTTTCCCTGTCAGGTTTTTGAGTCAAGCTATTTGACGCATTGCCGATCTCCCTCATCCGTGCTACTGTTAAGTTCTTCCATGTCTGATCGCCTTCGGTTTCATTATCAGAATTCTATCACGTGACAAGTACAAATTCCCCATTATGTAGTTATGTCCAGTCGTCCGTTTATCCTATCTGACGTGTGAATATTATTCGTCAAGAGTGTCCTTTTTATCGTGTCCCTGAGCACGGTAGCTATCACAGGATGTCTCGGTGGATGCAGGCTTTCTATACGACAAACCTGCCGTGGTCAGGGACACGATAAAAGGGACATGTGTAGTGATACTGAAATTAACTGTTCAGGTAGATACAGCGAGTTTTGCCACTAAATGATTTTTTTTAATACTAAATTAAATCACCCGATGAAATTCACTGGCTCCCGGTTGCTTTCACTGTCGAGTAACGAGAGTGGTTCGTGCTACTGGACTCTCAGCCTCGCCATCTTTCTTTTCACGTCTTTTAAAATGTAAAGAGGTTTATGGATTCGCTTTTACGACGGTCTTATTTATTAGTACAGCAATACAAGCGTATGGCCACTTGAGATGGCAGCTCTTGTTAGAGCAAAGAGCACTTTATTCGTGAGAGAGAAAAATTAAGTTTGTGCTCATCTTGCATTCGTCTCAAAGGAAAGTGAAATTAAGCTTAGTATGCAGTATTTAAAAGGCGTGGCTTGTGACTAATGTAAGGTTGATGTGTTTTTAACTGGAAGTGTACCATGTACCACGTACGTGACTTAAGAAAGGGCATTTATATTTATATTGAACGTCAGTTTCAATGCAATTCAAACCCACATGCAGAACAACATTGACATATCATGCACATGACGTCATGTACCCGGACGGCTCGTGTTTTATAAATTCAGAAGCAAATGCTGGTAATGACGTTTTCTTACGCGGAGTGGCTGACCCCGTGGAGCAGAGTTCATGTGGATAAGCTGTCAGTCGCTCAGTTAATGAAGAAATTCTGGTGTTATTTTTGGACGCTGAAGAGTCATTACCCTGTTCCTTGGCTCCTGTTTCAAGCCTGTCAACCCAGTCTTCATCGGTATTCCTTGTTTCTTTAATATACATTTTAATATTATCTTCCTTTGTGCTCTTGATGTCTTCCAAGCGGTTCTTCTCTTCAGATTTCCCGACCAAAATTCTGTATGCACTTCACTTTCTGGCATGCTACTTTCCTTTCATATCGCCTCTTTTTTAATTTCAGTGAACTCTAAAGGACTAGGAATCAGTTTTATACAGTATAGCCGGCCTTGAGAATTTATTATTTCCTCAGTTCCTGAAGACAGTATCTGCAGTTTATGGATCGTGAAGGCTCGATACGCTGATCACAAGAGCCCGCTACTGACCCCTATCATGAACTAGGCGTAACATCTCGCGGAAAGCCGACAAGGGGTGACGCTCCAGTTTGGTGATGGACGGCTGGGTAACAAAATCTCACATACATTTAAAAAATGCCAGTAACGAAATATTACACACGTTTACTAGAAGGATGTAGACTGTAGCTTTCTGTGAACGTCTGAAAGTATTCCAGCATTAGTGTAGGTGACGGACACACACACAGCAATAGAATCAGCAACGATGACATAAGTAGGTCAGGATAGTGCAGTCGGTATAGCCACTAGCTACGGGTTGGACGGTCCGGGGATCGAGCCCCCGTGGGGAGAGATTTTCCGCACCCGTCCAGACCGGCCCTAGGGCCCACCAAGCCTCCTATACAATGGGCATCGGGTCTCTTTCCCAGGAGTAAAGGGTTCAGGCCGTAGCGTTGACCACCCACCCCATCTAGTGCCGAGATTAAAGAAAGAGTAGACATAACACTACTCCCCCTCTGTGCCTTCATGGCCATTCTGGGGTGAACTTTACCTTTACCGGTGACATAATCTTGTGTCCGGAATATTAACAAAGCACCGTATGAATGTAATGTAAATGTACTTAGTTCTTCATGTAAGTACCCGTTATGCTTGTAAGGTTTTAGTGAAACTTAAATTTTTTAGACAGATTTTCGAAGAATTTTCTTTTATAAAATTGCATGCAAATCCGTCCATTGGGAGAGGAATTGTTTCATGAAGGCGGACAGACAGACATGACAAAGCTAATAGCCGCTTTTCGAAATTTTGCGAACGCCCCTTAAAACGCAACTGTTCGAATGTTGAAGTTTTAATTTTGTTTTTCTTAGTGAGTTCAAGTGATTATTGACATAAGACATGGTCCACATTTGTCATTTCAAATACCAGCGCTGAACACGTCTGTAAAATAAACATTACTTGTGTTTTATACCCCGGGGCTCACTGATCAGACTGTGGACCGACGTACTGGCAGTTCTGACATTGTACAGTAGGTTTGTACGAGTATGTCACAAAGATCCCCAAAAATGTGCTTAATGGGAAATTTAATTACACAAAACAATTGGGAAAACCAAGAACAAGATGGAAGTACGTCGTCCGGAGGGCCATATCACAGATCACAGGAGTAAGAGGATGGAGGAGACCAGCAGAAGACAGAGAATAATGGAGGCGTCTTCAGAGGGAGGCCAGAGCCCAGAATGAGGCTGCAATGCCATAGATGAATGGTTGGATGGATATGTCAAAATTATATCAGTTCCTTCAGACGAGTTGCGTGTCTCTGTGAAACAATTCAGTGCTACGCCGTCCCAGTTTTCAGACCATTCCGAATTGCCCTCACGTTGGGACCTTCCTATATATAAATTTAAACACGTGTCTCTGTCAGCATCACGTATCGGTAGTCGGCAGATGTGAACCTGATTCAAAGACCGATCTCCCTGGGTTAGGTCACCTGCCAGTCTCTCCAGATAAATAAACCGATGTTTAAAATGCTCATTAACCGTTGACAAAATTTTCCCATCTCGTACACGGTGGAATGTAATTAACCACCGTCTTGAGATTTCTTGTGATATTTCCGAACACGTCTGCCTGTCTCCCTTGTGCTGTTATTTTTAGTCTGATGTTGCCTTGAAGGAAGTAGAAAACACACAAAAAGGAAAAGACCATTACTCCAGCAATAAAAAAGCTTTATCCCAGAGTCACGGAGGAAACTCACTTAATTCGTCATAATCCATGAAAAAGAAATAATTGCTAACCAAAGACTCAGCAAACTAGTCCTAGCCGCAGTGTTTTCATTATTATACGATATGGATGTCTCTTGTCACAGGCCTTTTCTTCCCGCTACTTCTCTTGAACCAGCGGTGATCCCCACCGCTCAGGCTTCAAGCTTCACACTGCAGTACTTTCCGTATTATGTGTGATGTTCCAAGTATAGCTGTCTTTTGTAGTGAAGAATCTATCGAACGTGTTCCTGGTACAGCTTCCAAATTTTTCCTTAAGCTTCTCGTTACTATTATATTATTATTATGTGAAACCGTCTGGTCCCGATGTACAAAACAGTTGCTCACCCCTGTGACCTGCTGTACTCATTAAACTGCGGGCTATGATGTCTGAAGTCGGATATTCGGAGATGCTGGTGGTCACGGAGGCGTATCAGTCAAACTGTCGCCAGGGTTCTGTTTTTAGAGCTCTGCTTGGTAGAGTATATTGGATAGTAGTTTAGTTTGTGGGATAGCCAAAAATAATTTGTACCATCAGTCCCCTCCGATTGAAGACGACTGATCGTTGGCTCTCGGAACGCGGAGGTAATTCCTGCCCCACGCATTAGGCCCTGAGAAATAAATCAGGGACGTAGGGATGAGTTTCTGTCGTTTATGTAACACACGTTTCAATACAGCCTCGTTTGCTGGTCCCTGCAGGCAAATCGCGAGTTGGTGCCTCGATTGCGCCACTACAGTTCTCTTTTAAATTCTTGAAGGTTTGTCAGTAGTCTGAGATGACAGGGACTTAAGATTAATCGCAATAAATGTGTTGCTCCTGTCTCAACAAACTAATCTAATAGCTGCTGTCAATGGCTCGGTACAGGTGTAGAAAATCATGTAGCTTCGACCAAGATGTGCGAAGATGATTGTGAACGGCTGTTTGGGAGATTCGGTGGTCAGTACCTAATGGTCTGTAATAAAATTCTATCATTGGCATTCACTAGTTTAAATTTGTACCTGTCTGTCGTCTGTCCGATTCAGCCAGTCATGGCATGGAGAGTTGGACATTCGCGTGACGAATGTTTAAAAAAAATCCACTTGGCGTATTTGTTCTCTCGAAGTGTGCGTAAGAAATTAAGTACACAAGCAAGTTCGTCATATCTGTTGCATAACTTCGTGCAGGCTTGCAGTTGGCCAGTAAGTACACTATTTATGATTTCGTCCGGTAACGTTACACACCCGGCAAATGGTGTAACCCGAGGTGTCACAGCCGTCAGAATATGCCAGAAAGGTTAAAAAAAAACACGGTGGGAGGATGTTGACTAGATGCAGTTGGAGCATGTTGGGAACCAGTGGCGAGTGACCAATATGAAATAAGCAATAGACCTTAGGGTTCAAGAGAAATCGGAGAACTGCTTGGCTAACTGAGCGGGTATCAGCTTCCCAGATGGGACTGTCGCACGGAATCTCTATAAAACATGGATTTTGCTGACGTTACTTTCCAAAGTAAAAAAAGAATTCGCGTAAAATACCTTGCTAAATATTTTTATTTGGTAACAGTGGGCAATGTACTAGTGTAGCTGGTGACATGAGACTGGATTTCCTGCTGTCATATCGTCAGATTTTGTGTTATGTGCGCAGTGTTGGTTTGATGACGCCAACAGAATATTGTTTGCAGTAGAACTGTATCCGTAGCTTTAAAGCCGTGTCTGACCCGAGAAAATGGGTTACAGACTACACGAACAACATTATCCCAAAACACGAGACTGTACGAACAACATTATCCCAGAACGCAAGACTATACGAACAACAGTATGACAGAACACAAGACTATGCGAACAACATTATCCCAGAATACAAGACTGTACGAACAACATTATCCCAGAACGCAGGACTATACGAACATTTTGCCAGAACACAAGACTATACGAATAACAGTATGCCAAAACAAAAGACTGTGCGAACAGCATTATCCCAGAACACAAGACTATACGAACAACAGTATGCCAAAACAAAAGACTGTGCGAACAGCATTATCCCAGAACACAAGACTATGCGAACAACATTATCCCAGAACACAAGACTATACGAATAACAGTACCCCAGAACACAAGACTATACGAACAACAGTATGCCAAAACAAAAGACTGTGCGAACAGCATTATCCCAGAACACAAGACTATGCGAACAACATTATCCCAGAACACAAGACTATACGAACAACAG
>Ga0136643_10012120_pt1 | contig 12815 bp, 5 predicted proteins | sample TergutLab28metaG_FD_96883 | JGI IMG/M metagenome (GOLD analysis project Ga0136643, IMG submission 96883) | Labiotermes labralis P1 segment gut microbial communities from Petit-Saut dam, French Guiana - Lab288 P1 (version 3) (version 3) | ecosystem: Host-associated > Arthropoda: Insects >...
CCTTGCAGGAAAAAAAAAAAACTTGATGACAGCTCGTGTCACGCTGTTGTTGAAACCGCTCATGTCCCTGACATGCTTCCAAGCTTGTTTCCTTCCTGGTCGGGCTAAGGACTTATCAGCACCCCGGTACTGAGCCAAAGCTGCATAGAGTAAGTCTTCTGCATTATGACATTGTATTCTCATAAGTATGGTACCAACATATCTGAAAAACATACCGCCACCATCTTCACAGCAGAAGTGAAGATCAAAGCATATGCCCTTCCAAAACACTGGTTTCCACGTGCCAGACTACACAATGTAACAACCCAGAAGGCAATATGAATCTTCATCACCATCAAAATTTCAAATCTTATGCATGTTATTTTGCTATTCAGAGCACCTGTCACACTCAGAAACGTTTCAAAGACAGGTAACAAACACTATATGGTTAATTTTGCTTTATGTTGATAACAAAACTATGCATGACATTGTTTCTATATATATCCAACACATTTTTCTAATAGGCACAAAACCTATGATTTTATATCATCTGTTCTCATATGACAAATTTTCAACCACAAAAGCAAACCTAAAACCGATTCACACATCCACAACAGCCCTGGGGCCCAACCACCTTCCTTCCATGCTACAAGTGTACCACAGGTTCTCTCCCTGGGGTGTTAATTAGCCAGGGCAGGAAGCTGGCCATTCATCTCCATCTATTGCGAGGTTACAGATTTGAGTACCTACACAAACACCTGCCCATGTCTTAAGATATGGTGCTTAATTAAGCATGCAACTTTACCTTCACCTTACTGCAAAGGTTCTCACCTACTATCATACTTGTACAATTTCACATATCATGAGTTTAATTTGTTCTATTAATACTGGCAAAACATATGCAATTATTTAACAATTTTCCAACTAGATGCGACTTATTCAGTTTAGTACATTACTGTAGACAGCTCTACATGTCTCGGGTGTTGACACCCATCATCAGGAGCTTGTACAACTGTAATTACAGCTCCTGGTATTGATTAACTGCAATGAGTAAAATACATTGCTATTAATACTAATGTAAAATTTAAATTCTAGATTGATCATATTGAATGTTACTAGCCTTGATGAATATGTATATAAAATATTGGTGGATGGTTAAATTCGATTCACGATGCACGGACCATGTATATAAAAAAAATATGCAATTATGTCTTCTATACACCTTATGCTAAGAACATGATACGACAGTCAACATTCATCAACATACCAGCCCCACACATTATGGCTGGCTATCTGAAAATATTCTACCACATTAAACAAACAGTCTACAGGTGAAATCTACTTTTTTTTGGTATACCAACACAGAATAGCATATGTAATTAAGATTCCCCACTCATTAACAATTCAAAATACCTTTATTTTCAGTCACAAACATCTTGGACAGCACAGTTCATACAGCGACTACACTACAGACTGGATAATCTGGTGTTGATTCTGGGCAGGGACAAAAAATGTTTCTCTCCTGTGAAACATCTGGACTGTTGTGGGGCCCATACAGCATCCTATATGGAAGGTACCGGGGACCTCTTTCTCCAGGGGTAAAGCAGCTAGGGCAGGAAGTTAATCACTTACTTCCATCTAGTGCTGAGGTTAAGATTGGGTGGAGCTATATCTCTACATGCCCTTGGGCATAAACATGGACAATTTTACCTTTACATTTGTTAACACAAGCAATATTTTTAAGTGACCACATTTATGTAATTATAGTATACACACCTTTGTTTGTGTGTTCCTCTCTTCTCACATCTTATAAAATTTATAAAATATCATATAAGGGTTGACAAAACATACAGCTACAAAAACTCAAGTTACAAATTGCCAACAGAGAGAAAAAACAACGTAGTCCATGAAGGCTACACTTCAGTTTTCACATTAGTGACAGCAAATATACACAAATGCACACAAAATTTAATCAATCAAGATCAGGCTTTGAGTTACATATTAGTTTCCACATGCAAACATATATATACATTAGGCTTTGAGGTTTAATCCTAGTTAAACAAACTCAGGCTACATTGTCCAGCATGTGCAAGGGTTAGGTTTGGTGCTTTATTTTAGTGACAGAAATTCAAGTCACGGTTACCAACATCGATAAACGCCTGGGTTTGACATTTCATTTTCTGTCAATACAAGTCACATCTGCCATTTAGTGAAGTTACAAAAATGTTTACCAAGGTCTAACTTTCAATTTTCACACAATGACAAAACTCAATCTACACTGGCAACCATCACTCTGTTACTGTAACCATGCTAGCAACTCAGATGCATAATGGTTCCCTCTACATCAGACACAAGAACATAACACACAACACATACATCTATTGCAACTTATTCTCATAAACACTGCGGCTATTAGAGACAAGAATACACCAAATTCTTGGTGAAGAGGGATTATGAAAGAGTTAAATGTAAACAAGAGATATAGGTTAGGCTTTCAGAGTTCATATTAGTGACAATCTACACTGACAACCATTACTGCCTGTGGTGGCAACCCACATATGTACGGTTTCGAAAACACAGCAATGAAGCATTACAACGGTTATAAGTGCATCTCATATGCTTTCCCTTTAATTGTGTATAAGCTTACCTGTATGCCAAAGACATGCATCTGAACAGCTTGCTTAGTGAGGAATCTATGGATAATGGTGCTGCTCCTTCCTTTGTGTTCATTCTGCTAATTTGAAGAGTCACACCGACAGTGCTCGATAAAGGTCTGCCCTCTTCTTCAGGTACTGGCACTGCCACTAGGTCATCATCATCTTGTTCCTCTAACTCAAATTCTGATACCATGAAGTGACCCGAGTGAATTGTCTCTTTCTCGGGTTTTTTTGGTTTATTGTCTACAGAATCCGTTCCTTGCGTCATTATAGTCACTTTACGATACATTAGTTCACCACACTGCATTTGTACCGATTTCAAAAGTATGTCACTGCCACTTCCAACTGAGTAACTTTGTCGTACCTCGAACAGTAACTAACCAAACTTCCCCGTCCTCATCTTCGCCATGTTATGATAAGATGTGACGTATCAGATCCGACATGAGCCCACTCTTTCGACAAAGTATCAAACTACGTTATTACCGACAGATCCGTCAGTCGAAGAGAAGCGAAGGAAGGAGGGATTATAACTAGATCGGGCAACGAATGTGTACACTTCCACAAAGGAAATGATATTATTAATTGGCATAAACTGCATATAGATATGTATTTGTACAACGACACATGTAATAATGCTTAAACAAAACTTTCTTTGAGAACGAGCGGAAATAAAATCCTTGCAATGCGTGCGTGCGCATGCGTGGAATAACGGAAAGCAATCGCCGACGCAAGCGGTGCGAATGTCTACACATGATACAGTTTTACGTGAATGATTGAAACTAGACAGTGTTTGGTTCTGCTGTTCGATCTTTGCAAGTCAATAAGTGAAAACAGGTTACTAAATTTTTACTTCCTTACCAGTGTAGGGGCACGATTTTCACCGGAATGCCTTTATTTCGGCTCTTTAATAGAATTTTTTTATGTCTAGTATGAATGTGAACGTAGTAGGTTTACGCATGTGTACCGAAATCAAAATATAGTTTCATCCTAACGGAACAGCGCTAACAAAACTTTACACGAAAGGCTGAACGCAGTTTTTTATACTTCTCGTACCACAAAGGTTATTACGATGTAATAATTAGGATGAATAAGTTATGCACCTTTAATGCATATCATACAAACCTTTCTTCGTATTAGCTGATAATACTGACACGGACATTATATATATAGTACAAGAACATAATTAACTTTGTATACATGGGTCCGTGCATCGTGAATCGAATTTAATAATTGTTTTCCAACAAGATGCGACTTATTCAGTTTATTGTTTTTCTTAGGCAGCTCTACATGTTTCGGGTGTTGGACACCCATAATCAGGATGGGTGTCAACACCCGAAACATGTAGAGTTGCCTACAGAAAAGTAATAAACTGAATAAGTCGCATCTTGTTGAAAAACAATTATTAAAAACATAATTAACATAAGCTGCGTGAACCGTGGTTCTGCGGCATCATCGACGGCTATGAAGAAATCATGTCCGCGCAAATACAGTAAGAGAGTAACACGCGGTCCGTGGCACGGAGGCCCGCCCGCCACGACGACAAGGAGTAAGGAATAGCCTTAGTGGAAAGGGGTGAGGGGGGGGGGCTGTTATCTGCACATGTGTTGGTATTGTTGAATTTTGTGAGTATTGATGAGAAGGGGCGTCGGTGGTAGCTATATGTATTTAATGACGCGCTGTCATTAGCGAATTTTGTGTAGCGTCGGTGGTAGGTGAATCAAGTATTGGTGGAATAATACTGAGAGCCGAAAACCACAGTACCCGGAGAAACCGCCTTCCCAGCGCCACTTTTGGGGGGTGGGGGGTTAGTAGCCTTGACAGATAGACAGCGAACACACTGCAGTATCACCACAGTAGGCCTACTGCTCCAATAAAGCATTGAGTAACTTCCATGCAGTGACAAAAAAAAAAACACTCTTGGACCGTCATTCATTACTATATTTTCAGGCATTTGTCTATCCATGCATCACATTGGGGTACCTTACCATAACGTTACCATGCAGTGACTTCTTTTTGAATTAATGATTTTAGAGTACCTATAAAATAGTCATAATATGTAGTTAAACCCATCTCAAAGGCTCAGATGACTTTTTAATTATCATTCTTGTGTAATGAGCTTATGCGATATGTAGTAGGCGAATACCATTGTCTGTACGTGGTTTAAAATTCATGAGTTTGTAGCAATTCATGCAGAAGTTTTTGAAATCCCAATCACCTGTGAAATGGGTGTGTGTATGTGAGGGATTTTAGATGTATGCCCAATTTTAAACCATCTTCTCTTCACTGAACACTCAGCACTGTGATTTGGTTCTGTTTTTTTGTACAATAACAGCTGTCTTCTTTCATCTATAGACCTGTGAATAGTTTCTATTTGCAATTGAACTATCCTTAAATTTAAGCTGAAATAACTTCTTCTCTTCCACAACCACCTTTCTTTGTAGCTTCACGTGGAATTTGGTATAATGTGGCTGCAGCAGGGTGCTAGGCATGACAATGAGCAGTAACTTAATGCACACTCTTTATAAAACAATCTCATAATTGTGTTTCTTTTATTGCTGTCTTGAGCGCTATAGCCGTCACAAGATGTCCTGGTGGTTGCAGATTTTCTATGTGATGAAGGTGCGAAGCTTAGTGCAGTGATAACAGAAACACCCTGCATGTAAAGTAAGGGTTGGAATGTTACCATCATAATAAATAGTATCCAATTTTTACAAAACCATGTTTGGAAACATAATATATTAAAGTACGTATGTTAAAAATCTCAGTTGGTACAATTTATAGGGACAAATGTGTTGAATATTTAGTTACATGTAGCGATTTCATTCTGGAAAGAAAGATACAATTAGAATGATATGATAAGAAAGGAGGAAAGGGTGATGCTATGACAGGAAAAGTGCCAGTATGATGTATCAGAACATACACCATAAGTGACTCTGGCTATATATATATAAACTGCACTCACATGCACAAATTTCCCCTTCATTCGGCCTGTATCTACATTCACCACCTCCATCACAGAATTTATCTTTGTGTTTTGACACATTCATAAAATATCAGTTGTACAAAGGTCAAGCATCATCAACTCAAGGGTTTTCTCCATCTAATATCTCTTGATAAGATGTCTTATATTTTTGTATTACATTTGTTGTAGGTAATTTGCAACATAAAATATGACGATACTGCTACATTGAAAGAGAAGATGTGAATATTATTGGGTTCCATGCTCAGTAAAACATCATAACTCTGTACATGTTAAACTTTTATGAGTGTGAAAAAACATTTGAGCTGAAGTAGATGGTTTTATTGCACAAATCAATGCCAGACAAGTGATTATAGTCTATTGGTGCCATAAGATGTAGATTGGAATTTGTGGGGCTTTTCTTTGTAATTTTAGTTGATTATAAATTGTAACACCATTCTTTATTGTGCCAGGTGAAAAGTTCAAATTTAAATAAATATGAATGCATTCATGTATATGTACACAATGTTTCAATGACAAATAATATTTATTTGTCTTTGAAATTATTCACCATCTGCAACAGTTCACTGATGAGTAGTGAAAGTTGAGTTTTCAGAAGTCGTTGTCCCAGCCAGAAGTCTCATCTGGTGGAACACTTTTGTCCTTTGGAAAAGTGTCAAAATTGCTAAGATCTGTTGGTCCATTTATCTGAAATAAAGCAATATGACATATTGTATTCTACCTAGATTAAAGTCATCAATCTCCCTCTAATAAAATATGTGACTACATAATCTGTCATATGCCAGAAATTTCCATTTTCAGAGAATTTTCATATACCTTTGCATGACAGAGTATTTGTGTATGGTGAACAGTGATATGGTAGCTTGTTTCTAATGAACAGATGGTTCAAGTTATGTGCATTTCATGTAACACTTTTTATATCACATTATTTACATTCATTCATCTTTTACCTGTCAAAATTAATCTAAATTGCAATCATGGTATCACATGAATGAACTGACTACTCTGTCAGGTATGAGACACTTATTTTGCAGACCTTTTCCTGACAGCGGTATGTTCCTTATGTCAATGATTTACGTATTATGAACCTATGAACGGGTGGTTGTTTAAAACTATGTTCTAAGTGTAAGAAGTGCATGAAACAGGAGAAACATAATAAGTACAAATACCTGAAATGCTAGTACCAGCACCTATGGTTGTGACATACCTCCAATCAAAATTAGAGAGCTAAAAAATTATGACAATTTGTCAATTCTTGTCAAGGTATCATGATACCATACTTGTTGAAATTGAATTTTTAAAAGGAAAAATAATGGCATTAATTTACAATACATGTTCCTGAAATTCTAGGCATCACACCACATCATGTAGGTGCTGTAATGCGCTGTAATGAGCATTCTTGTTCCATAAAACCAAGATCTGAGATTGTCTTTGTAACTGCAACTTGTTCATGCAAGATGCTTCAGTGTGGAGTGTGCAAGTTACTATCTTTTTACATATTTATGTAATGGTTTGGTACCAGTGTTCTCTCTCCTACAAGTTTACATGGCAAACATGTCATTTTTTTTTCTCAGGTGAGACATACCGGTTGTGTTCAGTAATCAATAGAATATATATAATTGTATATTCTAACAAAGTAATGTTAGACTGTACAATTATATGTATTTTATTGATGTCATATTATTGAGGGTAGAAACTTAAAAGGCAATGTTTAAAGCTGGACATTGATGCCAATAATCTATAATTTATAGAAAATCTTTCAAAAGCAAAACAAGACCATACTTTATGTATAGCCCATTACTGTCCATCCATCCAGTTGTCTCATAGTAAATTATGATTGGCCCATAAATAATTGGACAGGTTTTCTTTTTAAATTTTAACATTGCATATTTTCACTAAAGGTATTAGGCACTCACACTTCCAGCCACACTGGTGCATATAAAAACCAAGTTTGCAAAAGGTCATAAAAGGACTTCCCATTGTTTCCCATAAAACCATTTTCCAAATGTGTCTGCAATTAGATGTGGAGGGTGCCAATTAAAGTTTGGCAGATTTTTTGAAATTGGATATGAGAGACTTTCAGTAATGTAAGCTTAATTATTCTCATTTATTAGTAGGGCTTAATAACCTGCAAAGTAACTTGTAAATCTCATGTCTAATAAAGTACACTATTGTGTCTAATGTATTTGTACTTTTGCCTATGTTATTTTTTCAGGAACACAAATAAATGCTAAACAAGGCACTTTTGACTTACATATTACATTTGTCAAGGATGTTAACTATTTGTTAGATTATCTAGTGAAATAGGATGCATAAGCATTCTTATGTATATATAATGCCATATTTTTATCATGTATAAATGAGATATTACTACTGAAAATAAAGGTTATATTTGTCATATGTAACCTTGATTCAGCAGGGGCTTTAAAGATTCAATTACCAGGTATCATGGGCACCCACAATAAGTTAATGTGTAACAGTTATTTGCTTAGTCGTAACTGACATTTTTGAAATTTTTTGCATCGCTATTTTCTTTTTCATTGTTGGTCACTGGTCACTGTAATCTGATTCACTATGTATACTGACAAATACATGTTACAGTCAGTTTCTTAAAAATGGTCTATTGTATATAAAATACAGTGAAGCAGAATATTTATCTTACATGGTATAATTTCTCTTGCATGTGGATATGTTACTTTGATGACTAATTTGAACGTGTAGGTCCATGTAGAAACATGTACACGTATTGCTCTCAGTAAAGTGACAGGGTAACATGTGTTGCTTGAAAGTGTAACTTGAAGATTCTATTTGACTGGGAGTTTTCAATATGAAATTTCATAGCAATTTATTGACCAGAATGAATACTGATAATCCTAGTAAGTACATTGCCTACATATGAGTAGTTTCCAACTGAGATATTGTACATATTTGCTTTGTGTAAAGTGTTTACTTACAGATGGGATGATAGGCGCCTGAATTCTCTGGTGGCGGAGGGCTTCCCAATTAAGGCCTTGGAACCACCTACAATAAAACAAATTTCCAAGCAGTGTTTGTAACACAAATGGACAGATACAAAGGCATGATAATACCTTTAACCAGTCTTTCTTTATATATAAGGAAAGTAGCAGGATGCATCATGATATAATTATACGCGTATAATTTAGCAATATTTCCTTAATTTACACTAGTATATACCCAGAGTATCTAGTAAGTTATGTTAAATTTGGCAGATTTGTCAAATTTCACACCATTGCTATATTTGTAATTTTTTGGATGGATGTGAAGAGTGCTTCATGCTAAATTTGTCAGTATATTTATGTTCTACAGTAAAACAAGATTTCAAGTGCTTGAATTCACTGGTGTGTTAGTTATTGCTTTAAAGTAAAAATCAAAATATAAATTTTTGTGCACCTGCTGTATTGTTGTACATTCTATGAGAAATTATATCAAACATGTTTGTATATTTTTCAAAGATGTATTACAATACCAGACATTTTAGTCTTACACCTTAAGTGTTATTAGTGTCACTTCCACTTAAGAAATATGCATGGCCACCATTTTATAAATACTGATGAAAAATTACAGGTACAAAAACAGAGAGAGCTGTAATTGTATTCGTTCATAATAATTATTATACAAATTTTTTGTCTGGCTCAAACATTATTCTGGAAAGCTCACACAAATGCATATCATTATACCACAGTCATACATTTCCTAGTAAAACATGGAAACCACATAAAAATTACATACAGAAGCAATTAAACCTAGAAATTATTGTTATTATTCAGCTAAAATTTGTTTCTATACTAGCTGTTTTCCAACAGACTAATTGCAAAGACCTACAGTAAAATATTTAATTGCAGTTCCAAAATTTTAAGTACAGCAAAATTCCTTTAATCTTACATCCCATAATTTGGAAATCATGATAAGCTGGCACTTGAGAGAGTAGTCCTGAGGCTCGGAGTTTTGCTTTTTACCAGAAAAAGGTTTCATGGAAGAAAGAGACAGAGCTCAGGGTCATGCTCAAAAAGACCTCCAAGAACATCTGTAAATAAACCGTTATGATTTCTCTTGACCCCTTGTTTCCTACTCCACAAACAATTTCTGCTACGAAGACTCCATAAAACACACAAGAGGACCCTAATGACCCTGAACCAACAGATAAATAAAACGTTAAAATGGAATAGGCCTACTCCTAAGATTAGTTATACATCCCTAGTATAAGAGCAATAACAAAAAATTACATGTAAGAATTTAGGTCAATATAGTTACCATGTGATCATCTGGAATATTTGATAATTTGGCACCTGTCCAGTCCCATGCAAGTTAGATGAACGGAATTGTGTTGTGTTACAATAAAACAACAAAAATAATAGAGTGCTGAAGCACAGTGCTAAAAAAAATATCCAAACGTTTTCTTACACATTAGGCCAGACAAATGTAGAGGGAAGTGATCAATGAATATTATGAAAGAAATCATAACCATAATGGTTTGAAAATTCACATTTTCATGCCTCTTGGGTGGGAATGACAGTATGTCTTTAAGTCATGCAGATAATTTCAGTAAAACAAATGCTCTGGGACTAAGCAGATGTCATTTTACCAAAATATTCTTTTCAGTTAAGATTAGTTGTCTACATACTTGTGATTCTTTATGTCCTGTACTCCAGCCCTCTGATATCCAAGCCTTTCTGTAGCAACATGACGACATAATCTGCGCACTAAATTCTGTGCTCCCTTTGTCACATATTTTGGAAAATGCACTGCCTCAATACCTTTGAGGATTAAGTTATATGTCTGCATGTGGTCCTTTCCACGGAAAGGTGGTCTGTAAGATAGAGAATTTCACTAAACCTCTGGCTCTTCTTTGCTATGTCCTTAATTCAGTAGGTGTTTGGCTCTTACCCTTCACACTTAAAATGACCTTTTGATTGAGGCAAATAAATTCTGGCTGAGAAAATTTATTGATGAATCATTCATTAGGTTTTGATTTTCACATTTTTGTAGTTCAAATAGTCTCCTTAAGATATCAGAAAATACCCTGCACTTTTGATGCGAAATCATACCAAGGAAAATCTCTTGCCCTTGCCATGAATAAACCCACAGTTCCTCGGGCCTCCAGCCCATATCATAGTCACTGTATCAACTATACTACCCTAGCTCCTGGTTTTTATGGTAGTCTGAGTTGTATAACACCATATTATAGTCTTATGGGACAAGCTGTACATATGCCATCTCACAGTGTCTAAAGAATCATGCAAAGTGACTTGGTAAAATTAGTGGCTAGCTAGAAACATAATCAGTCAGTGGAACTTCACAGGAAATTCAATTACCACGAATTACTGTCCACAGTTTTATTTCCCGAATTAAATTCTGCTCATGCAAGCTTCAGATTTTACACACATTTCCTGGAAACATTTCAGATAATTGTGTTGAAATTTACTAATGGATAATAGGATGCACTCAGGAAAATTACTACAGTTTTAAACGCACATAAAGTAATATTATGGTTACAGAAACATCTACACTTGTTTTATTCTTCATAGTAACAGGGAGTGGAGTTGTTGTTTGTGGCAAGATAATATTTTAGCTCTGTTTATATTATTACAAGTGTTTCTGAAGAAATTTACCTAGCAATCACAGGTGTCCAACTGATGCCACTACTTGATAGTACTGGCAAATGTAAGACTCAGTGATATTGACAAGATTGAGCACTACTTCATTATACTGCACTGATTTGTCACTGGCTTGGTAAATGCTCCCCTAATGGATGGATTGGACGGCATGGTACGTTGGAGTGGGCACCAAGGTCTCAAGACCTTAGGCCTGTGGATGTATTTTTCTGGGTTTCCATTAAATTTCAAATTTGGTAAGTGCAGTTCAGAATGATCACCATCCTATTAAATATATAGGTGAGAATTTTGATGTGATGGATAATGTTGTTTCTATGTTGACATATGATTATGTTAACTTCAGACATTGGACTGGAAAACGTTTGCAGAAGGGCAACAGCATATTAAGGCTGTAAAGCCTTGTAATTACTTTGTGTATCACCAGGTTTAACACTCAGAGATTCTACATTCTGTGCACAGCATGCCTTTATGTGCTTTACATGGATCCCAGAACAAACAGTAATTATTTCCCTATACAGCAATTCCTGATTTTTATAACTCAGACTGTGTTTACTGCAATGTACAAACTGGGTATTTAAATATACATGAGGTTAATATCAGTTGTATTGCACTCAGCATATGTAATGTCAGATTTTCTTGCTATGTTGTTATTGTATTTTCTTTCTTAGAGTATTCTGTGTCACTTTTACAACTTCATGTAAGAAATGAAGAATTGAAATATACAAAACCCAATGTTCCAATAAAATCTGAAGCCACTTGGAAATAAATTCCATATATTTTCTTCACACAAGGAACATAATCGTAGTACCTTCCAGTGATCAGTTCATGTATCAACACACCCAATGCCCAGTAGTCCACAGCTCTGTCATGTCCCTTGTTTAAAATTATCTCAGGTGCCACATATTCAGGTGTACCAGCAAATGTCCAAGTCTTTCCACTCTCACCAACCCGTTTGGCAAACCCAAAGTCAATCTGGAAGAAAAATATTTCTAGTATACTATATGTTGTAAAATATCTAGCAGAATATAGTGTGGTGTTGTATGGGCACTGTTATTGGTAATATGTAAAGTAAGTAAATGAAATATCTTAATCTTTTGTTATAATGGAAATGGCCCCATCACAGTGTTGTTTTAGGTGTAATTTAATTTGTGTTTCATATTTTGACTTTGCTTTTGTAGTTTTCTAGATTCATCAGCTCTTTATAGACTTCAAGAAAGCTTATGATTCAGTTAGGAGGGAAGTCTTATATAAGATTCTCATTGAGTTTGGTATCCCTAGGAAACTTGTAAGGTTAATAAAGATGAGTCTGACTGAAACATATAGCAGAGAGTCCGGGTAGGCAAGAATGTGTCTGATAGGTTCCCTATTAGGAATGGTTTGAAACAAGGAGACGCTCTATCATCATTGCTTTTTAACTTTGCTTTAGAGTACACCATTAGGAGAGTTCAGGTAAACCAGGATGGCTTGAAACTAAATGGTACACATCAGCTTCTGGCTTATGCCGATGATGTTAATATACTGGGAGGAAGCATACATACTCTAAAGGAAAATGCAGAAGCTTTAGTA
>Ga0136643_10012123_pt1 | contig 12814 bp, 11 predicted proteins | sample TergutLab28metaG_FD_96883 | JGI IMG/M metagenome (GOLD analysis project Ga0136643, IMG submission 96883) | Labiotermes labralis P1 segment gut microbial communities from Petit-Saut dam, French Guiana - Lab288 P1 (version 3) (version 3) | ecosystem: Host-associated > Arthropoda: Insects >...
ACGTGGAAAGCAATCACACAAAGAAGAGAAACCTGTGTTTAAGATCTGTCATAAAGATGCCCACAATCCTATAAGCTTCCCTCTTGAGTGGCAGAAAATCAGCTGAGTGGTTTTTAAGAGCTCCATTTTTAGTATGATGATGATAATGATGATGGTGGTGGTGGTGGTGGTGGTGGTGGTGGTGGTGATGATGATGATGATAATGATGATGATGATGATGATGCATGGTATCAGGAAGTATAAATCTCATCGCTATTTCACTTAACATTTTGAAATTAAAACACTTTCTTCCCACCTATCAGCAAGACATCTGATGTGCAATATTTGTTTTTCTTGTTGCTCAGCTACATCTAAGCACGATGGATCCCACAAGCAGGCTGTAGAGTAAGCTTTACCTGCAGGGGTGAATTTACAAGAAACCGTGTATAATGTTGATGGGTACACTTATCCGGTGGATCTCCATGAATTGCCATCTGGTATTTTCGGTATACTTCGTATGCCTGCTGCTTTGTCTGTTCAAATTCATGACTGGGAGGTGACGAGCGAACCAGGCGGATCTGCATATGTATCACATAACAGAAATATCAGAGCGCTCTTTCACTCTTAAGACTGAATCCTGAAATCAATCCACCACATACAACATGGACCACTATTTCAGTGCATCTGTCCTGACATGCCCAGAACACTTCTAAAAAAAAAAAAAATTTTCAAAACTTGAAGACACAAGTTTTCTGGGATAAGACGTGTTGCTGGCCAAGCACTAGTCACCCACTTACACAATGTCACACCCTAGATGACTTGTATCTTCAGCAACAAAGCATGACAATCTCAAATCTCACACTTAGAATCTTTGTACCAGCAAACCTCATTCTAAATAAATTTGTCATATCCAGACAACTTCTGTGATATCCATTCAATAGATGTGAAGTGTGGTCAACATAAGTCTAAAAATATATATATATATAATAATTACATTAATTTATACTGTGTGAAAGTAGTGAAGTCTTCAAATACTCCCTTTATGCTTCAAGTGGTTTCAATCCAAGCAACAATTACCACTGTTTCACATTAACAATGACAATGACCGGTGCTACTTTCGCAAATATTTTTCGTATGGCCTTCCTCCATATTTCATCTTAATCACACCACAAGATGCACCCTTAAAATAAATAAGACATGGCAGTGATGCATGATCACATTGCCGTGAAAGACGGCTCAAAACTAAGTGATAAGTCACCAAAAATTCAAAGGGTACAGTTAACTGATAATGCAAAGCTGACAGCACAGATGTATGCCTGGTATACTGCATTCAAAACCAACATGATGCAGTGAGGAAATACAGCCCCTACATAGATGTGGTGCCAGGTAAGTAATCAAGTTCCACACATCAGTGAACACACAACACATTTGTAACAAAACCCACAGTACAGGAAACAGCAGCAAGATCTGTGGATGGCCACACATTTCAGATATCACCACACGCCTCAGTTCCTGCAAGCAAATGTTTTGATAGTACCTTGAAGCACATACTGTACAGTTTCCTTCCAGTTTGTTCTTCATAAGAATATTACCAATCAACATTATATAACTTACACAGTTGACCAAATGTTGTTAAAACCTAACAAACATTAAATTAGTGAATGTCAAACCAAAACACAGGCCATACAACATAAACCAAAATAACTCTGACAATGTAACACAAGAGTTTAGCTCCAGTACATCTTTTACTGGTTACTTTCAACTATTTTTTGAAGGGCAATTTGCTGTGGTTCACACAGGACCTTTCAACTTGTTCAGTACCATGGACAGTAGAATGAAAAAACATCATAAGCTACACGCAACTGGGGTGGTCTTACACCTTCAAAGATAAATTAATTATTTTCTAAATCTAAGAAAGAAAAGTTAGTAAAACATCAGACTTGTCCACTGCATCCAGTTCACATGAAACATCATCTATCTAGCAACAAAACACTATGATTATTTACTGAAGGAGCCATCTTACAAAACTGTGGCTAGAAGGTGCTTTCATTGGAAACATTTTACACTGAAGTCTGATAGCTCTCAGAGAATTTTGGTACATCGCTCAACCATCCATTGCGTAAAAGGACAATGAAACAAGCACGTGTGTACAAACATCTGGCAACATGGGTGATGACTGTAACAAGCATATCTACACATAGGGATGGTAGCAAGTGTGTAAATCAACAAATTAAATTCATCTATACAAATCAGTGGACCTATAAGACCATACCAGCTGCTACCTTATACACCACAACTACGGTTGAGAACCTAATTTATCATCATTTACCTCTAGCCTATGAGCAGGGTTAGCTGGCAGTGGCTCATTGAGCAAATCCTCCAAAGACTTGCCCTCCTGTTGCTGTGGTTTTTGCTGCTTCAACATAGCATCAGCCGCCTCATGAGTGAGGCCCCGATTCAGGAGCTTCTGATACTTGCGTTCCAGTCTAATCAACTTCGCTTTTTTGCATGGTGGTCTCTTTTCATCTGGACCAATGCCTGTCACAGCAAGTCCAAAGTTATCATAACAGTCAACTGAACAAACTCACAGTACTGTTCTCATAAACAAGAAGACCTACATTCAACTAATGTACAAGTACCTAACAATGCTGACAATATAAACCATGCAACCAACTGTGACAAGACTTTACCCACAAACGTACACAGTAAAATGCCCTTAAGATTTTTTTTGAAAAAGTTAAAAAAGTCAGGCTTAGTAAGTAAGCAAACCTCTTAAAACAGTAAGCCTTAAAATTTGTTATTATTTTGTATTTCTGCATCTCACCTGTTAATCACTGTACTAGAATACTATGTCTTAGAAACTATACATTAAATAAGTTTCACAGTCACATTTCACATTTCTTATGGGAAAATTATGTTTATGCCTTTTTTATTTATGCCCACTTTTTCAGGAACACCTACAGCCTATGACAAGGGCTTGGTGTAATATGAATGCAACTGGAGCAAATGTTACCCACAAATATCTATTACGTAATCAGCTAGAAACAAATATAAAAAACTAATTTACCACTTTTCATGATGAGAATAAAGATGCCAAAGTGTTCTGTTCACTCTCTACTAGGTTCTTTTATGCAACGACATCAACCACTTTGGCCACATTGTACTGAATGAGACATGATATTACAATACAAAAACTGGTTTAGAAATGAAAACAGAACATACACAATTCCTACAATAAATTAACATGCAGACAAACGCTAAGAATTTTGAAACACCAACAACAATATACTGAAAACAAATTACCTAAAAAGATATTACGGACAAACAAATTACCTAAAAAGATATTACGGACAAACCCTAGGGGTCAATGAGGACGTGGTCGACCGAATTCAAGATGGATTGACAGGATAGAGGAAGATGCAGGGAAACTGAGTAGAAGAAACTGGTTGAATGATGCCCAGGATAAAGGTTGAAGGCAACATTTCCTTGAGGAGGCCAAGGCCCATCCAGGGCTGCAGAGCTGATGATGATGATGATGATGATGATGATTATGATGATGATGATGATGATGAAAAACATACACTTCAAAAGCAGAAAACAAACACAAACCTCTTCAATACACTGATCAGGGATGCAAATTTCCCAAACACCAGGTCACCCGGCCAATTACATTTATATTACTTACAGTTCCATGGTATGGAACTTGCTTCACATCACCTTTCTGGTGTCTAGAACCTTGAGGAGGCTACTAGATTTCTAAAAAATTTACAGACCCCTGAAGATGATACTACAAAACCTACGCACCTGGCCGACAAGATTTCCGCATCTCTCCAGCCACTGCTGCCACTGAAATCACAGCATCGGCCGACAAGTTATCTGTCTTACGAGTGCCCTCTTCTTTTTCTTGTACACAGCCTTCACCATCAAGTTTTTTCTCTAGAAAGACATCAGCCATGATTAGCACATACCACCATACTTCTGTGCTACAGTGGGTGTGCAATAAATATGTAACACTCTTCTACAAAATATAAAAGCTAAACAAAACTGAAACAATTCACCATTTCACACACCATTCTGTTCATACACCCAGATGACATCAGTTCTCAGAAGACTGCAGAATTAAAAGTGGTAAATTTAATTTTTTGGAGAATATGCGCAGACAAAATATTTAAATTCCTGCATTGAATAACAAAATTCCAGTTACAAATATACACATGGGATGTACCTCCATCATGATGTCATTATTATTATTATAATACAAGCTATTTATGTTCTCAATATCATCCATTCAGAAGTAACCAAGATCAAACCTTATAACTTTCACATTCTGATACATATGTTACCAGAGAATGAGGTTTACATAAGATATAAAGTGTCAGTATACTGACAACCAAACACATGCAACAAGAAATACATCTGACTTCAAAATATGAAATATATCACACAAACGGGCATTGAAGTATGGTGCCTGTGGTGCTACTTGCACTGCTGACACCAATGGCACTTTAGTCATAGCGACATTCAGCTTTAAATAAGAATATGCTGACTTCTAGGTGTTAAAAACTGAATACTGTAAACAAACTGTCAGCTTCCATTAAGACAGGAAATTTATTGAATAGCACAATCTCTTCCATGTAGCTAGTTGTTCTAAAAATTTACAGCAAAATTCCCAATTAATATATCTCTACATTAATGGCTTTTCTTAAGGCAATATCTTCCTTTGAAACATAGGGAACAACTTAACCAGCAATCCAGTATCACCTCCTAGAAGACCAGGATCCTTAATCATGTCATGTCTACAATTACACATACCTGATCTTCCTGACACAGATGGATCAACTGCCGCTACTTTGGTACTTTCAGAATTGCTTTCTGCTTTTAGTGCTTTCTGATGAAGATCTGGGATATCCATCACTTCAGAAAACTCTGAAAACATAGACACACATATCATGTAAGAGACAAAACACCATAAGTCCAAGACACCTAAAAAAACTCCACAGACTAATAACTGTCAGTTTACAAACACCATCTTAAGACACTGTCACTGAACAACTAGTCACCATATTAACTTTTTTTCAACCAATCCCTTAATAAACATTTCTATAAGCTAAGTTGCACTTATTGATTAGCAAACTCGTTTTGACACACGAGGCGTCATTCTCAGGGAGTACACCATATGACTGTTTGATCTTGTGGCAAGCCAAATGGATATAAACACACTCATATGGTAGACCCCCTGATGATGATGCCTCATGCATCGAAACGCACTGGAATGGCTAATCAATAAGAGTAACTTAGCTAATAGAATTGTGCTTTAAAGGGCTAGCTGAAAATGGCTAATGCACAACGTGGATAACTTCAAAAAAACTAGTCATCAAATTCCCACATTCTATAAAAACCCAAGGTAAGTTCCATGTTTGCAGCACCCACTAGTGATCCCTATTCTGAGCCAAATAAATTGAGTACAAAAACTCCCACTCCATTTTTAAATTATCCATATCTGTGCATTCAGCAATTAGGTAAGATGAAACAACAAATAAATATAAGTGTATGAAAGTATATTATACACACTGTACATCTGCTACATGTTGCAGCCACTAATGTGGCCATCTTCAAGGAGGTGCTTTACAAGAATATATACTCTGAAATATAACAGAAGTATTTGAACCAACGCACAGATATAAAATATAAAATATTAAAATTTAATATTTTAATACTATATATATATGCGCATATATTAAATATTTTAATGTTTTATATCTGTGCACTGGTTCAAAAACTACTGTAATATTTCAATGTATATATCCTTTGTAACTCAACTCCCTGAAAATGACTGAATGAGTGGCCAAAACATGTAGACAGTAAACGGTGTGTATAATACATTTTCATACACTTTTGTGTATTTGTTAGCTTTGATACCTTATTCCAACCCATTATTTAATATCTACTTTAATATTATACAGACAGACATTCATTTTTTAAAAACAGAGTATCCTGGAAAGAGAACACTTCTTGTACATTCCAGTGGAAGGTAGCCAGTATATATAAAAAACTTTTATCAGATGCATGCAGCAAGCATAAATGCAAAAGTGAGTGACAAAACGTTCTTTCACTGAGCTTCATATCTCAGACTGTTTCCTGCCACAGACTGACAAGCCACGAAACTGCAGTGAAGTTACCTGACACCATGGTCAAGCTGTTAGCACTCCTACTTCATACCAAGGTATCCTGGATTCAAATCCTGGTCTGGAGACTGGGTAGCCTGACTTAGGTTTTATGTGGTTTTCCTCAGTCTCTCCAAGCAAATGACATACCTCCACCTCACACTGAAGGTGCATTACAACCAAATGTGCTGCATGCATCCCTCAGTGATCATTTAGATATCTAGTGCCAATAAATGTATTCAATGGTGCGTAGCAAGGAGTTAGAGGATATGTAAACAGATGTTATAGGTATTAATCAAATCTGTATTAATTATGCTAAAACATAACATTAACATTATATGTCATTTGAACATCATGTAGAGTAGGGGCTACATTATGACAAAATAAAACTCAATTGGAGAATTTCAGCACAGATCTTTGATATTTGATTTCACACTTCTGAACATAAAATATCAAAAAAGGACCGAAAGACATGACTCCACTGCGTGATTATTTCCTGTAAGTACTTTGCACAATGGAAGTTCACACAGACTACTAAACGAGAGTACAAAAACAGCATCGTGACATAGCTCATCACTGCCTTACAATTCAGCATAAAACAATTTACAGCACTGCAGATCACAAACTCTCTGGATTCATACACTACCACCTCCATACCAAATTCTCTAGTATCCTTACCATGGCTGTCTGATGTCACAAAGCTTCCACCTGCAGACTTTGAGTCATCCCCAGCCTTTGTGTCTCCTTGAGACAGGAAACGATGAAGTCTTTTCAAAACCTTCTTTTGAGACTTGGATATTTTGTAATCCAAAGCAGCACACCTGAAACATAAACCTGACTCATACTACATCACGTAGCCTCTCAAACACTGGTAACCTTTCAACCTTTCCAGCAATTCTTTCTGCTTTCTTATACAGCACTGTATAAAATCTGTAATTCATAAAATCTGTACCTCTGCAATTACTTATCTGGAACAATTCTACTAAACAGCGACAAAATGTAACAATCCCAACTACACAAATTCACTGAACTTGAATTCTGTTGATGGTTATCAGCCCCAATACAATCAATCTAAATTACCTACTACAACTGATCAGTGTATTGTACAGGTACAAAATTTGTTATCTTTTACAGCTGAAATGATTGAAAGTTGCAATTTCACATAATGCATTGCAGCTGATATTAATGTTCCTTCATCACACTTTTTTTAAGACTCTGCTTTGCCATGTTCACGTAAGGCAGGCACGACAGCACTAAGCATATTCCCGCAATAAACTCCCAAACATGTAGATCAACTATGGAAACCAATTGTTTATCAACACTGCAGTCTCTGAGATGTGACAGCATGTAGAACAGTAGGAATTTATCAGCATTTTGGAAGATCAGAGCCTGTTGGCCCTGTCTTCAGAGCTGGACTTACAAACTCCACCTAAAAGCCAAATTTTGATTACATTAAGAACTCCCAATTTGTGAATATCCTAACTTTAATTCCCAATGCCTGCTGCTCCCACCACAATTTCAAAACCACCCAAACAATGTGCAGCAGACATACCTCATTTGTATATCACAGTTTTGTTTACTCAGAGAATAATTATTATAGTAACACTTGTACAACACACAGTACATCCCTCGTTCATTCAAGGTCATGCATGTGTAGGCACACAGAGTAATACACAATAGGCCACACCTGTCCACCTCTTACTCATTAGCTACCTAGATATCGCATGATACACCAGTCAATGTGCTGTCCCCAATTTTTTGCATATATCTCTAAAAAACAGTGATTTACATGCTTCTAAAAAGCCTAAAGATAAAAAAAAGATGACAATAATGTCTCTGTTACAGAATGTGAAGGTGTCACGCATGTTAGATGGGGAATAAGCACAACTGTGGTCAGACCTCATTATGGTGTAAACAAACTGACAAATAGTTCAGTATCTTTCATCACAAAATGACAGTAAGAATGGGCGAAGCATTAAGGTCAGTGATCCAATGAATGTAAGAATTTCTTGTTTAAGTTGTCATCACAACCTCCTCACACAGGTGGCAAGGGCCTTCTGTGTGTGTGGCCAGTGGCAGTCAATGTTACTGCAAGAGAAGGCCATGCCCAATAAATATTACAAAAATGTTTCCTAAGTCCAAGAATCTGGCATTCAAGGTAATGTTCTTAAAAAATCCTCAGGGAATCCAAATGATCTGTGTATCCCATATCCAAGCTGCGTATCTTTCCCACACCAGTACCTCAATCTCACAGCCTCTTGACCAGGCAATCTTAAAAATATCCAAAAGCTACTACACTTGCCACACCTTTCACAGTATCTCTGATGCAAAAGGAGACTTCTGTTAGTGTTAGTAAATGATGGTAATCATAAAAGCTGAGCATAGCAATTATAAAGTGGTTCCTGGACAAACTCAAGTCCACAGCTCTATACAGACGCTGGAAAAAGTTTGGCATGAAGCAGTCAATGAATAGTAAAGATTCCCTAACCAGCATGGTAGAATAAATAAGGTACATCCTTGTGTTAGACCATAAAGCTTGAGATTGATGACTCCAAGATTTTGAGAAGGCTGATATCCAGGACATTCTTGACTCTCAAACCGCTGAGTTAACTGAAGAGAATGTAAACAGCTGCCAGCACTCAAAGAAGAGGATAAAGAATATTCTGATACAATTGCAGAGAGGCATTAATTGGCTACCAGGACTCTGAGGCAAGGCCTCCAGATGCTGTATGATGACTGAAATGATCATTTCTTTGATACACACCACTTCAAGGATAGTTGCCTAAATTTTAAGGTCAAGATGGAGGCTGCAATGTTCATCACCCTGATGACTTTCAGCCAGGAATACTGACACCATTCAAATAAAAACTAACACAAATTCTTTGGGGGGGGGGGGGGGGTTGGTTAATTATTATTTCGCACATTACCTTCTTTCATGCATCTTGGGTTCCCCTAACCCCATTTTTCCAGTAAGGTCTCAATTTTGTGAACTGTGGTTTCACCTTTCCTGGGATTTTTTTCAATAACATAACCGCAGTGAATGGTGATATTCTGCTATTTTGCTGGACTACATTTTTAGTACAGAATTTGGCATAATTATGAACACGATGGGGTTGGACTAGGCTGCAGGAACATGTTACAGATTTGGGACTTTCAATTCTTACATATTAACACGAACTAAATGAATGCCAAATCAACACCTTGATTTCATAACTCCTTTCAATGTTTCTTCAAAAATATCTATTAATACACACCTGATGGTATACATTGGGCAGCACGTAACGTGCAATGTGGGCTTGTAACAATATTTTCCACTTCTTCGCCATCCACGATCAATCAGATCTTGATAATCTTGAACTGTCATGTTATGAGCCCACATACCTGGAAAAACGTAGGTAACATTAATATGCAACATGAAATAGCTCCGGGGATTAATAAGAACGTATGAAATTAAGAATGGTTAATGGACTAACCAAATTGGCAGGTTACCAGCCTGCGTCCCAATATTTTAATCTGCCTCTTACCATGACTATAATTTGTATCTGTAGACTTGCAGTAACCACACCGATATCCTTCGTGTTCAGCATAATATTCAACAATACTATAATTTCTGCTAGACATTGACGTGTTTAATACAACCCACACCAAGTCCACGACACAGGCGGAAATGGTGCAAGTACAGTACGCATCATTCATTTCATTTGTTCTTCAGTTGCTCTTCCATTGAGAACAACATACTGGCCGAAATGTATATGTCGGTAAATGTTTGAACGCACTCACCATATGGCTACGAAAATTATCCAGGGTAAAACGCAACGTTTACGATGCTATTGCGACTTTCCTTAAACACAAAGTAACACTTTCTTACACATTTCAAAGTTGTAACGCATAATAGCAGCAACACAACCGTAAGAAATTTTGACTCTGCTTGAGCTTATTTTGTCTTATGATGCTAATGGCACCTCAGGCTGTATGACTGAGAAAAATGTGTGGTTAGTGAGTCATATTAATTTGCAAGGCTCTACGGGAAAAAAAAAAATTAACATCCTATGGCGATATTTGCCTGGAAGATGCGAGGAATACAAGAAGTAAACGTTTGATGTTGCACAGTTCAGTATTTATGTATTTAGTTTGCAAGTGCGAAGACATATTCTGAACTTCGCCGAATTCAATATCAATTCAATTTCTTCGTGAAATAAATTATTCATTATGTATACAAAACATGTTAATCTACCGAAATATTGAAAGATTTATTCGTTACATTCAAATGTCAATTTATCCTACACTCTGGTGATGAGGTGGTGGTATTCCATTGAATCTGACTCAACCCCTTCAGCTTGAATTCGACGTGCCCTGTTTGGTTCCAAGCTTCTTGCATTTCTAAATCTAGATTCAAAAGTAACAGTATTTCTATGCTGCTCATGATTTGCTGGTAATAAGTATTCAGTATTAATGGAACCAAAACATTTCTACAAGAAGTTATATACACTGGTACGTCTAAGTCAACTATTTCGACCCTTCACTAACTAGAGAATTTTCAAATTTTGGCACTGCGAATATTATTGCAAAAAAAAAAAAAGACAGGGAGAGCGAGACAGCCTAGCCTAGTTCAGCCGGACTGATGCGGCCCGAGGAAACGAACACTCAGTAGCTGACTCCGTTTAGATGTAATGTGTAGCTCGGCCTGTTGCTCTACTTCGTGTTATCCGACTGCCAGCAACTTTGCCAAACGAAAGCAACTCATAACAATAAGCCTGTTGAGGGGGAGGGGGGGGGTGAGTTTCGACATTTGAGGTGTTGCAGTGACAGGTGCTATGTAATCGAAAGTTACGGAATATAAGGGAAATGTGTAGCTTTCACTCCGTTCCGTTATTGTTTCTTAATCTTGGTGGAGAGATGATGTACATTTTGAATCAAAGATTAAAAGCACAACGGGTCCCAAAGGATAAGGCAACGAAAGGCGGGTATTAACCTCATTAACACTGTGCAGTTGGTGCAGTATAATGGAATTGTGTCGTACGTCTGTCGAGCGGAAACACAAAGCTGTTTCGGTGCGCAAGAAATAATACATGTGCATGGTTCCAAGGAGAGTCTATGTCAAACAAAAACATCGTACATGTCAATTCAGGATATTGTATGAGAAATGCGTTGTGTTCGTTGCATCTCAAAGAGTACAAAAGAATGATAAATGGAATTGGATACAGATTGCTCGCCGCCCTACCATCCTTACTGTCATGCCTCGCGCTATAGACAGTTTTCGCACATTGGACGATATTGATGTAATTGAATATGTGTACTGCATTCTTTGTAATTTTCTGCACCTTCTGCCTGTGTATTCAGAATAGAAGTATCTGAAGTTTCAGGTACTATATTCCTCTGAAATACTGGTAACCGCCCATTCAGCTGTGTGGTGTTACAAGGACCACATTCTACATTACATTGTTAGTCATCTATGATAACAGGAAGTCACCAATTTTAATTATGGTTAAGTTATGTTGAATCAGGCCATGACTTGAACAGGGTTGGTTCAGTCACTAACAGGATAGGGAATTTCTCTTGAAGAACATGTCCAGACCAATTCTGGAGTCTGCATACACTTTAGCAGTGGGGTTTGGGGGCCTGTCCCTTGGTAAGTGCCAAAGCATGCAATTGATGACTCAATAGAATCTACAATACATTTAAGAGTGTCAATTGTTAAATGTCCTCATAACATGGTGCTTGGGCAGAGGGACAACTAGACTTTTTAGAATGCTTAGTTTAAAAGGTTTTAGATCACTACCATTTCATTCTTAGCAGAATCAGTATTATTGTTATTTTCATGGTGACTAAAATTGTATGAATTTGTTTTTCAGTGATGGATGATATTGTGGGAATCATGCTCAATGAAAAGTTTCTGACACAGCTGTTCAAACCTCAGGCAATTTACAATAAAACAGCCCTTCGAAAACTTTTTGAAGATCTTGCTCATGCTTCCATAATGAGATTAGATGCAGCAAGCATGGACAAACTGTATGATCTCATGATAATGGCTTTGAAATACCAAATATTAATGGCATGCCAACCTCTTGAGCTTATCTTAATTACACTTAATCATATAGATGCCATTCGGAATTTTGTTTCTACGCCCACCTTACAGCTTCAAGTTGATGAAACATACACAATGCTTATGCAAGTAAGAATGATAAAATAATCTCATAATTGTCTGGGTAAGTTGCATTAATCCACTGGGCAAATTGGTATTGGGTGGGAGGAACAGAGGCTATCCTGACTGAGGTTTTTCTCAGTTTCTCCAGACAACATGAATACTTCATTTCCAAAACATTGTGCATTAATCATTTAATGCCATGCAGACTCATCTACTGCCAGGATTCCTGCAGTCAATCTGTTATAAAGAGAACACTGCTGAAAAATTAAGCTTCATGTGTACTTATTTTTATCTGCAATACTTTATTGCATCTGATACAAAAGCAGAGAACTCTAAAACAGTGATTTATCATAAAGTCACTCAGCTTATTGGTAAACATATGCCTTTATTCAGGAATTACCCAATTCAAATTTATCTATCCTGTCTGGCTTTATCATAATTCTCCAGGGAACTCCCATGACACTATCTTTAAAGACACAACAGTCTTTCCACCCCCCACCCAAAAAAAAAAAAAAAAAAAAAAAAA